>OGEZ01001490.1_pt1 | contig 11343 bp, 8 predicted proteins | sample 1570831 | NCBI WGS metagenome assembly OGEZ01 (sample SAMEA2582059, study PRJEB24529) | metagenome | biome: Human gut stool | place: China | collected 2011
ATTTTCCAGTTCATCTTTTGCAATGCCGACACCTGTATCACTTACTTCAATACACAAATTGATTCCATAGGATTTTTTTAATGAAAAAATTCTGACATAAACACCGCCCTCTTGCGTAAATTTCATCGCATTATCCACTAGATGTTTTAATATCTTTCTTATTTTCCGCTCATCGCCCAAAAGAACCGGTGGAATTTTTGTATCATAGTCAAAAAGCAGTTCGGGCTGTTTTTCTTCTTTTTCCCAATGCTCCGAAACCAAATCACTTACAACCAGAGACGGTGTATAATTTTCTTCGCTCAGCCGGATTTTGTTCGTATCAATTTCTGTGTAATCTAAAATATCTTCAATTTGACCAAATAATCGTTTTCCAGCCATTTGTACCGAGGATAACTGCTCTCTTTTTTCTTGCTCTTCTTCTTTTTGCAGCATGACGGTAGAAATACCTGTAACCGCATTAATCGGTGTACGCAATTCATGAGAAACATTGGCAAGAAAATCTTCGACACGGCGATTTGTTTCTTCTAATTTTTCAATTTTTTTATCCGAATATACACGCTCTGATTTCCTCCTTTTCAATACAAGATTCACAAGACATCCGGACACCAAAACAAGACCAAGATGCAAAAGCGTCCTAGTCACTGTAAGTGTTGTAAGTTCAATGGCATGTTTCAGAACAAAGATAAAATCATAACACATTGTCAAATAATATGTAATCACACAAAGTCTGATAATACTTGATTTTTCCGTTACTGAAAATAGAATCATAATCAAAATCATAAGTGGTGCCAAATCAAACACACTTGTCTGATGAATTCCATAAAAAAAACAAGATATCATCGTCAGCGCAAAATACAGCCACAGCCGCATTCCTCCTGAAACCATATCGGTAATATAAATTACCCAGCTTCCAATCAATGCCGTCAGCAAAAGCACAATTGCTCCCACTTCCCAACCAAGCAAAAGTGATTCTCCCGTCAAAATAAGTGAGAAAAATGTGTACACTAACAACACAATCAGATGGTTCTCCCTCTGCTTTTCCTTTTCATACATAAAATATCCCTTAACCTTCCCTTTAGTATTATCTTTCTTCTCCACCCCATCTTTTTTTCATATATCCATATAGATTATAAACATTTTATGTATTTGTTGTCAATGATAGTGTGGGGGCAATTTAGTTGGTTTCCGGTAATCCAGCAGAAAGGCTTTGTAATTCGTGGGCGCTCCCGCTAAACAAACGCGTAAGGGTATCGGCATGTAAACGACACATGCCTGATACCCGCGTGTTTGTACCCACTCATCACCAAGTCTTTCTGCTGGATTACCGGAAACCAAACAAATTGGCAGCCGAGCATTTGAACCAGTTACTTGAAACGTAATTGGGGAATCAAGACATACTTTTCCGCTGATTTGTTTCCAAACGTATGCACATTGTCCACTCAACTTCCTAACTAACTATCTATCGCTTATGTAAAGGGTTCGGTTGTGATCTTTTCTAGATTCCAGTAATTGACCAAGAAAAGATTAGCATCTCGTGGATACAAATGCGCAAGTATCAGGCATGTGTCTTTTACATGCCGATACTTCTGCGGATTTGTCCAAGCGGGAGCGCCCACTACCTGCAAACTTTTCGTGATAAATTACGGAACCCAAAGGAATATCAACAAATTCTTTGCACAAATCCCCCACAATATGCTATACTAATATCTATCAATAAACGGACCTTGGTCCCTACATATACAGAAAGGAAAGACTATGACAATCAATCCGGGAATGTTAATTTTCTGTCTGTTGGATTCATCAATTGCCTTTCTCCTTGTTTTCTTCGTATCCCGTGCGAAATTCGGGGGCGAAAAAAGTATGCTTGCCAGAGTAATTAGTGCCATCCTCGGCACACTGGTTTTTATCGTTCACTTTGGTGTACTGATTTGGTTTAACACAGAGCCTGTTACAATTAGTGCCGCCGGCAAAGCAGTCGTTTATGCTGCGCCAATTGTATTAAGTATTCTGATGATTATACTGACCTTACTTTCTCAGCCGCCGAAAAAAGAAAATGAAGAGGAAACAGAAGAATCCGAGAACGACACGGAAGAAACCGCAACGGCAGAAACAAATGAAGGAACGGCAGCCAAATAATCAGCTGTGCCGTTCCTTTTTCGTTGTTTTGCAGCAATTTCAGAAATTTTCTACATATATTTCTTCAAATGTTTTTTCTTAATCTTTGAGATGTTGCAGGCAAATATAATCGCAACAACTTTTTTCTTGCTGTTTAAGTAAAAACGGATTCGATACTTGCCATAAACTGCATCTCCATAAGTTTTTACTTTGTTTTTCTTAAGACCTTTCATTTTGCTAAATGGGTCTTTTGATGTACATTTTTTCCAAGTCAGTTCTCCATAGGCTTTTTGAACCTTTGTCTTGGATGCACCAATTTTAATACCGCGGGCTGTTGCTTTTTTCTTACTTCCGCCCTTCCACTGTCCATTCCATGCATAACCATGGCTGTAGCCATAACGCTGACAGAAATTCACAAAGTTCTCTGAATTAAATTTACTAAAATCTTTCTTTGCCATTTTTGCAACAACCGTAATTTCGCAGGTTTTTGTGATGCCGTCAACTGCTGCCGTAATTACCGTTTTACCTTTTTTCAGTGCTTTAATTTTTCCGGTTTCATCCACCTTAGCAATTTTTTCATTGGCACTTGTCCAGGTAACTGTTGAAGTCGTTCCCGTTATCACAGGCTTTAATGTTTTTCCTGCCATCAAAACCGCTGATTTTCTGCTTATCGCAATTTTGGTCACATCTACCGGCTCCGGCGTAACCGTTGGCTCCGCACTTGGCTCTGTACTTGGTTCAACACTTGGAGATGCGGATGGTGTCACCGTAGGTGTCGGTGTTGGTTCGCCAATTTCGGTCGGTGGAGTTTGTCCACTTCCATTTTCCTCCGCACGGGCAGGAATGGCATATCCTGTCCACAATCCAAGCACTAAAGATGCACTTACGATTGCGCTTACAATTCTTTTTCTACTCTTTTGCATTGTCTTTTGCCCCTTTCCAATTCTACGATTTTTATTTTATCCTTATCATTGTATCATAATTGAAAACTGTGTCAAATGTATTCCAACACAAAATTTAGTTCTGCAATATCTAGTCTAACTCTACAGCACCGGTATAAAGCTGATAATATCTTCCTCTTTTTGCCAGCAGTTCTTCGTGTGTTCCACGCTCAATAATCTCGCCCTGCTCCAATACCATAATGCAGTCAGCATTACGAACGGTAGATAATCGGTGGGCAATTACAAATGTTGTACGGTTTTTCATCAAGCGCTCCATTCCGTGGTCGATATGCATTTCGGTACGGGTATCGACAGAACTTGTTGCCTCATCCAGCACAAGAATCGGTGCCAGTGACAGAGCTGCACGGGCAATATTCAAAAGTTGGCGCTGCCCCTGACTTAAGTTTGTTCCATCTCCCTCAAGTACGGTATCGTAGCCGTCCTCAAGACGCATGATAAACGAATGAGCACTTGCCGTTTTCGCAGCCTGTTCTACTTCCTCATCCGTTGCATCCGGTCTTCCGTAGCGGATATTTTCACGCACGGTTCCACTGAACAAATGCGTATCCTGTAAAACCATCGCAATATTTTCACGGAGCGAACGGCGTTTATATTTTTTCACATCAATGCCGTCAATCGTAATTGTTCCTTCCTGAATATCATAAAAACGATTCAGTAAGTTTGTAATGGTCGTCTTTCCGGCACCGGTAGAACCAACAAATGCCACTTTCTGTCCGGCATGAGCATACAAGTTGATATCTTTTAAAATAACTTTATTTTCATCATAGCCAAAGTTTACGTGCTCCATAATCACTTCGCCCTTGACATCTTTCATTTCAACGGCATCTTCATCATCGGCTTGTTCCACATCCGCATCCATTACCGTAAATACACGCTCTGCACCGGCAAGTGCCGAGAAAATCGTATTTACCTGCATGGAAATTTCATTAATCGGGCGGCTGAACTGTCTGGAATAATTAACAAACACCGTCAGACCACCGATAGAAAGTCTTCCAAAATAACAAAGCAGACCACCAATTGCTGCCGTCAGACCATAGCAGACCTGACCGATATTTCCCATAACCGGTCCCATAATGCCGCCAAAAAACTGTGCTTTAATCTGTTTTTCACGAAGGTCATTGTTTAAATCTACAAATTCTTCCACTGCCTTGTCCTCGTGGCAGAAAACTTTTACAACCTTCTGACCGGTAACAGTCTCTTCAATGTAACCATTCAAATCACCAAGCGCACTCTGCTGTTCACGGTAATAACGGGAACTTCTTTTGGCAATACTTCCACCTGCCTTAACCATAACAGGAACCATGACAATGGTAAGAAGAGCAAGCCAGACATTTAAGCATATCATGATAATGGTTGTTCCGATAATACTGATTGCACCGGAAATCAACTGAATAACCGTATTATTTAATAATTCACCAATCATATCAATATCATTGGTAAACCGGCTCATAATATCTCCGGTTGCATTTGTGTCAAAATAGCGAACCGGCATATCCTGCAAATGGTCGAACAAATCTTTACGGATACGAATCAGCGCACGCTGGGAAACACCAATCATAATACGCTGCTGCAAATAGTTTGCAAGCACTCCGACGCCGTAAATAACCAACATGGTAAGTACACCTTTCAAAAGTGTCCATGTACCATCTGCCAGCACCGTACTAAAATCCAAATTTTTATTTTTTAAAGAAGCAACTTGTAACGCCGTTTTACCAAGCTGGTCGACAATCGGTTTTAACATATAAGAACCGGCTAATGTTGCCCCACTGAACACAAGTACAAAGCCAAGTGCGAGTACAACAAGCATTTTATCTTTACCCATATATTCAAGAAGTCTTTTAATGGTAGCACGTGATTCTTTTGGCTTGCCACCCATCATATGTCTCGGGCCGCCTGGTCCATGTTTTGGTCCCGGTCCCATGCCGCCATGTGGCTGATTTTTTGCCTGACTCATCCTGCCACCTCCTCTTTGCTTCTCTGTGAATAATAAATTTCCTGATATGTTTCACAGGATTCTAATAATTCTTTGTGCGTTCCCTGTCCAACAATCTGTCCTTCATCCATAACAAGAATCCGGTCAGCATCCTCAACAGAAGAAATACGCTGCGCAATAATCAATTTTGTTGTATCTTTTAAAGTCGTTGAAAAACTCTTCCGAATCTGTGCCTCAGTCGCTGTATCTACTGCACTGGTACTGTCATCCAAAATAAGGATTTTCGGTTTCTTAAGCAGTGCTCTCGCAATACAAAGACGCTGTTTTTGTCCACCGGAAACATTGACACCGCCCTGTCCAAGTTCACGGTCATATCCATCTGCGAACTCACTGACAAAGCCATCTGCCTGTGCTGCCTTTGCAGCCTCTTTCACCTGTTCATCCGTTGCCTCTTCATCGCCCCAGCGGAGATTTTCCATAATACTGCCGGAAAACAGCGTATTTTTCTGAAGCACCATCGCAACGCCGTCACGCAGATGATTCAGTGAATACTCTTTTACATTCACGCCATCTACTAACACTTCCCCTTCATCACAGTCATACAGACGTGGAATCAGCTGCACAAGAGAACTTTTTCCGGAACCTGTCGAGCCGATGATACCAACCACTTCGCCCGGTTTCGCTGTGAAATTAATATTCTGCAAAACGTTTTTCTTATGTTTTTTATAATAACGGAAGCAGACATTTTTAAATTCGATTTCACCGGATGTTACCAAGCGGTCTTTCTCAGATGCATTGTCATCATTTAAGTCAATGTCCGTATCTAACACTTCCAAAATACGATGAGAGGATGCCATCGCACGAGAACCCTGAATCATAATCATGGAAACCATCATAAGCGACATCAGAATCTGCGTTACATAAGTAGTAAATGCTGTAAGGTTTCCAACCGGCATATCGCCAATCAAAATCTGCTGACCGCCAAACCAGACAACTGCCATAACCGTAAGGTTCATTGCTAATGTCATAATCGGCATTGTGAGAATTACAACCTTCATCGCACGAAGTGTTTTATCTTTTAATTCGTTGTTCGCACGGTCAAAGGTCTCTTTTTCAAAATCATCACGCACAAAAGATTTTACAACACGCTGGTTTGTGATATTTTCCTGGATTCTTGAATTGAGTCCGTCAATCTTTGTCTGCATCACGTCAAACCGCGGAAATGCCGTCTTCATAACAAACGCAAGTGCAATAATCAAAACCGGAATTACGACACAGAAAACCAGTGCCAGTTTCGCATTCATAAGAAATGCCATAATCAAACCACCAATTAACATACCAGGTGCACGCAAAAGCATACGAAGTCCCATGCTCAGGACATTCTGAATATTCGTAATATCATTTGTTAATCGTGTTACTAAAGAACCGGTTGAAAATTTTTCAATATTGGCAAAGGAAAATTTCTGCACTTTGGCAAACACATCTCTTCGCAAATCACCGGCAAAATTTACAGATGCCTTTACCGCAAAATAAGCACCAAGCACGCCACCCATCATCATAAGAAGAGCCGTTCCAATCATAGCTGCTCCTATCCCAATAATGTAAGCAGGTCCTTTTGCTGCCACCGTAACATCCTGCCCACATCCATAGTTAATAATCATAGACATTAATTTCGGCAGAATAATTTCGCCAAGCACTTCCACAATCATAAAGATTGGTCCAAGGATAAATGCTGACTTATAAGGAATTACATACTTTTTATACTGTTTCATTTTGTCCCTCCATCGCTGCATTTTTTAATCGTTCCATATTTTCGTAAATACGGTCAAAGTAATCACATAACTGTTCTTTTTCGCTTTCCGAGAATCCCACATACATTTGTTCATCTAACATATCAAAAAAGTCACAGCTTTCTTCTACCAATTTCCGCCCCTTTTCCGTCAATTCCACAAAATTGCGTCGGTTATCTTCTTCACGCATCTTTTGTGTAATGTATTCGGACTTTTTCAGCGCCTTCAGTGCAACGGCAACTGTCGCCGGTGAAATTTCTAAAAATTTAGCAAGTTCTACCTGCGATGCAAATGAATGTTTCGCAAGCGTCATCAGAAGACGATGTTGTGCTCTGTGAATCCCGGTTCCTTCCAGATTACACTCCAGCATCCTGCGATGCATCTGATTCATCACAATCATGCGGTGCGTAATATCACGGGAACGAATCTTCTTTTTTTTCTGTTCCTGCAAAGTTTTTCACCTCCAAATCATTCTATATCTAATCAATAGTCATTTAATCATTAGCATACAAACTGTTAGCATCTTAATGTTTATACCAGATTTTTGTGCCAATGTCAATAACAAATGAAACTTTTCACATATTGTTCATAAAATATACTAATCTATGTCTAACGAGGATTTTTTATGGATTATGGCAAATTAAATATACACGTTGTGTCGGATAACTCAGGCTTTCCGATTCCTGATGCCACCGTGCAGATTACCTCAGAAAACGAACCGGAAAACATTATAGAGGAAGCTGTCACCAATAACGTGGGACAGTTAAATGACATTGAACTTGCCGCACCGCCGGTGGATTACAGCATGACCCCTTCTGCAAACAAACCGTATTCGGAATACACCATCACCATCTCCGCTTCCGGTTTTGAATCGGTCGAAATTAATGGAGCAGAAATTTTTTCCGGTGAGACAGCCATTCAGAACGCTTCTCTGCTTCCTCTTGCCACAGGCGAAACCAACAGTGCGGAACTTTTTGTCATTCCTGACCATACACTATGGGGCGATTACCCGCCAAAAATACCGGAAAGTGAAATCAAAACGGTGGAAGAAACCGGAGAAATTGAATTAAGCCGTGTTGTCATCCCGGAATATGTTGTTGTTCATGATGGTCCCCCATCAGACACCCGTGCCAAAAATTACTATGTCAAATACCGCGACTACATCAAAAATGTTGCAAGTAGTGAAATTTATTCCACCTGGCCGGAAGCAACCATCCGCGCCAATATCCTTGCAATCCAGTCATTTACCTTAAACCGTGTTTACACTGAGTGGTATCGAAATAAAGGAAAAGATTTCACAATCACTTCCTCCACCGCCTACGACCACAAATTTGTTCCGGGGCGCAATATTTTTGAAAGTATATCCGCTATTGTGGAGGAAATTTTCAGCGAATATCTTTCAAGACCAAATGTAGAGCAGCCAATTCTTACTCAGTACTGTGATGGAAAAAATGTCAGCTGTCCAAACTGGCTCAGCCAATGGGGTTCCAAGGCACTTGGCGACCAAGGGTACACGGCCATTGAAATTCTCCGCAACTACTACGGCGATTCCATTTATATTAATTCCACCGATGAAATTTCCGGTATTCCATCCTCTTATCCCGGCTCGCCGCTCCGTGTAGGCGACTCCGGTGAAAAAGTGCGCCAGATGCAGCGCCAGTTAAATGTTATATCGAACGCCTATCCGCTCATTCCAAAAATTGCAGAGGATGGTGTATTTGGTCCTGCTACAGAAGAAGCGGTTAAAACCTTTCAGCGAATTTTCGGTCTCACGCAGGATGGTATTGTCGGATTCCGCACGTGGTATAAAATTTCCGAAATTTATGTCGGTGTAAGCCGCATTGCCGAATTAGTATAATACGAAGGTTGCACCCCCTCGTTTCTTTCGATATAATATTATTAATGATTGAAACAGGGGGTTTTTATATGAAGAAAGACGGCTACTATTCATCCGGTGAGTTTGCCAAAATGGCAGACGTAACACTGCGGACCATCCGCTATTACGACAGACAGAATCTTTTAAAACCCTCTTATGTAAATGAACACGGGGCAAGATTTTATACTGACTCGGACTTTGTGAAACTGCAGCAAATTCTTCTGTTTAAGTTCCTTGGATTTTCTCTGTCCGAAATCCGCGACATGACATTAAACCACCCGGACCGGCACGTTCTTTTGGACTCTCTTGATATCCAGCTCAAACTGGTAAAAGACCGCAGAGAGCAATTACAGTTGATGGAGCAGACCATCCAGACAACCGCCGACACCATCCGCCAGAAAAAAGAGGTGGACTGGAAACAGATGATGGATTTGATTCATATGACCTCCATGGAAAAAAGTTTAAAAAACCAATATCTGGATGCCTCTAATATTAACGCCAGAATTCATCTGCACGAATTATACAGCACGAATAAAAAGGGCTGGTTTCCTTGGATTTTTGAACAATGCCCTTTTAAAAAGGATATGAGTATTTTAGAAATTGGCTGCGGCGATGGCTCTTTTTGGACAACCAACGAGGATAAACTTCCCGGTCATCTTTCGGTTACTCTCACCGACATTTCAGAAGGAATGCTCCGCGACGCCAGAAGAAATCTCATGTCATGTTCCGACAGAGATTTTACCTATGTTGTGGCAGATGCTGCCCATCTGCCATTTGCAGATAACCGGTTTGATCTCATACTTGCCAACCATGTGTTATTCTATTTAGACAATCCGATGGATGCACTAAAAGAAATCAAACGCGTCTTAAAACCAAACGGCGTGCTTATTGCCAGCACATACGGCGAGCATCATATGGAAGAAGTCACAAGCCTCACCAGAGGATTTGACGAAAGAATCACCTTGTCTGCGGACAATTTATACCTTCATTTTGGAAAAGAAAATGGAGCCGCGATTCTATCTTCCTGCTTTCAAGACGTAACATGGATAGACTACGAAGATTCACTGTTTGTCACAGAGGCAGCTCCTTTGATTTCCTATATTTTATCCTGCCACGGAAACCAAAACCAGTATTTGGCATCGCGTTACCGTGATTTTGCCTCTTATATCGAAAAACAGGTTGCCGATGGATTTTCAATTACTAAGGATGCCGGTCTGTTTCGTGCCATAAAAATGGATTCAGACTGCTGATTTATCTATTTTTTTCAAATTATTAAAAAAAGTTCTTGCAGGTGACGTTACGTCATGTTATATGATATAGATATCAAATAAAACGGAGGTCACTATGAAAGGGATTATTTTAGCAGGAGGTTCCGGCACTCGCCTGTATCCTCTCACAACTGTAACAAGCAAACAACTCTTACCAATTTATGATAAACCAATGATTTATTACCCGCTTTCCGTGCTTATGAATGCCGGCATCCGGGATATCCTCATTATTTCCACGCCGCAGGATACACCACGATTTGAAGAGCTCTTAAAGGATGGTTCCTCCTTTGGCATCCATTTATCTTATGCAGTACAGCCAAGTCCGGATGGTCTTGCACAGGCTTTTATCATCGGAGCAGATTTCATTGGCGATGACAGCGTAGCCATGGTTCTCGGTGATAATATTTTCGCCGGACATGGTTTGAAAAAGCGGTTAAAGGCAGCCGTAGAAAATGCGGAAACCGGAAAAGGTGCAACCGTATTCGGCTATTATGTAGATGATCCGGAGCGTTTTGGTATTGTGGAATTTGACAAAGATGGAAAAGCTGTTTCGATTGAAGAAAAACCGGAAGTGCCTAAAAGCAATTACTGCGTAACCGGACTTTATTTCTACGATAACAAAGTTGTGGAATACGCAAAAAGTCTAACACCAAGTGCCAGAGGCGAACTTGAAATCACAGACTTAAACCGCATTTATCTGGAAAACAATGCTTTAAATGTGGAATTACTCGGACAGGGCTTTACCTGGCTGGATACCGGTACACATGAGAGTCTGGTAGAGGCAACCAACTTCGTAAAAACCATCGAGACGCATCAGCACCGCAAGATTGCGTGCCTCGAGGAGATCGGTTACCTGAACGGCTGGATCGGCAAAGACCAGCTTCTGACCGACATCGAGCCACTGAAGAAAAACCAGTACGGCCAGTATCTGATGGATGTGATGAACGGAAAATTGCATGTCTGGAAGAAATTGCATACTTAAACGGCTGGATAAGCAAAGAAGATGTAATGGCAGTCTATGAAGTATTAAAGAAAAATCAATATGGACAGTATTTAAAAGATGTATTAGACGGAAAATATCTTGATGTACTGCACTAGAGAAAAGGAGAACATTATGACTATTATCGTTACCGGCGGTGCCGGATTTATTGGAAGCAATTTTATTTTTCATATGTTAAAGAAGTACCCAGATTACCGCATCATCTGTTTAGACTGCTTGACTTATGCGGGAAATCTTTCCACGCTCGCACCTGTAATGGATAACAAAAATTTTCGTTTTGTAAAAGAGAATATTACAAACCGCGAGGGTGTTTATCGGTTATTTGAGGAAGAAAAACCAGATATTGTCGTAAACTTTGCTGCAGAAAGCCATGTGGACCGCTCCATTACCCAGCCGGAT
>OGEZ01001493.1_pt1 | contig 11310 bp, 10 predicted proteins | sample 1570831 | NCBI WGS metagenome assembly OGEZ01 (sample SAMEA2582059, study PRJEB24529) | metagenome | biome: Human gut stool | place: China | collected 2011
CTTGAATGTTTTTGTTAATTTTGAACAATTGAAAGCAGAATATGAGGAGTTTCGCAATTATCTAGATAGAGATAAAAGAAAAGGAGACTTATCATGTTAGCACCATTAAGCTGGTTAAAAGATTATGTAGATATAGATGTTACTCCAAAGGAGTTAGAGGAAAAACTTTTTTCCTGTGGATTTGAAGTTGAGGAACTGATTGAAGTTGGAAAAGATGTAAGCGGCGTTGTTGTAGGTCTGGTTGAGACATGCGAACCAATTCCTGACACACACTTAAGCTTATGTCAGGTAAATGCCGGTGAGCAAGGAACCTTCCAGATCTGCTGTGGAGCAGACAATGTCCATGCAGGCGGCAAATTCCCGCTCGCACTCGTAGGCGCAACAGTTTATGCAACTGCAAAAGACCATGTCACGATCGAAGGTGTGATGACAATTAAAAAAGGCAAACTCCGTGGATATGAATCCTTTGGTATGCTTTGCTCCGGAACAGAGCTTGGATTAAACGAAGATTTATATCCGGGCGCAGGATACAACGGATTACTTGTGTTACCGGAAGATGCCAGAGTTGGAGCAGACGTAAAACCGATCCTTGGAATGGATGACTGGATTTTTGACATTGCGATCACCGCAAACCGCCCGGACTGCCAGAGTATTTACGGTATCGCAAGAGAAGTAGCAGCCGTTCTCGGAAAAGAATGCAAAGAGCCTGCTCTTGATTTCACAGAGACAGATGTAAAGAAGGATTTCCATGTAACTGTTTCTGCGAAAGATCTCTGCCCGAGATATATCGCACACTATGTTCATGATGTTGAGATCAAGGAATCTCCTGCATGGATGAGAAGAAGACTGGCATTAGTCGGAATCGGTGGTATCTCCAATATCGTAGATATCACAAACTACGTCCTAAAAGAGTTAGGTCAGCCGATGCATGCATTCGACTATGCATATTTAGAGGGTGACGAGATTAATGTCAGACGTGCAGATGATGGCGAGAAGATCACAACATTAGACGAAAAAGAATTTGAATTAAATAATTCAAATCTTGTCATCTGTGACGGTAAAAAACCGGTTGCACTGGCAGGCATTATGGGTGGCTTAAATTCTGAGATTCAGGACACCACAAAAGAAGTGATGTTCGAGGCTGCAAAATTTGCCCGCGACAACATCCGTAAAAGCTCCAGGGCACTGGGACAGTCCTCTGATTCCAGCGCAATGTATGCAAAGGGTGTTTACGAATACACAACTGTTATGGCAATGAAACGTGCCCTTCATTTAGTAGAGGAGTTAGGCTGTGGTAAAGTTTCTTCCACACACATTGAAGTGTCTACCGGAAACTCCATCGAGCCAAAAGAGATGAAAGTAAGTGTAAAACGTGTCAATGGGGTTCTTGGAATCGAAGTCCCAGATGCTGACATCGTTCGTATTCTTACTGCTTTAAATTTTGCACCGGTCATCAACGGTGATGAGCTGACATTGCAGATTCCTGCTTACCGTGAAGATATGGATTCTTACCCGGATGTGGCGGAGGAAGTGATCCGTATGTATGGCTATGAGCATGTAATCCCAACCTTTATGCCGACTGCGAAAGTGACATTAGGTGGATTAAACTTAAAACAGAAGACAGAACTTAAAATCAAACGTGCACTCTGTGCAGCAGGAGCTTATGAGGGAATTCATTACTCCTTCTTCTCACCGTCGGATCTGGATCTGTTAAGACTGCCGGAAGATGCAAAAGAGAGACATGCAATCCGTCTGATCAATCCAATTAATATTGATCTTTCACTGATGAGAACTACACTTGCACCGCAGATGATCCATGCGATGGCAAGAAACCAGAAAAAAGCAATTTTAGAGGGAAGAATCTTCGAACTTGGAAATGTATTTATTCCAAAAGATCTCCCACTTACGGAGTATCCGGATGAGAGAGAGACACTGTGCGTTGGATTATTTGGCGAGAAGGAATCTTTCTACACATTAAAAGGATTTGCAGAGACGGTTGCAGATGCACTGAATATTACATTCACATACGAGGCAGCCGAGAATACATTCCTTCATCCGTATCAGACAGCAGAGATTTTCTGTGAGGGCGAGAAAGTCGGATATCTTGGAAAAGTTTCCTATGAGATCATGGATGAACTTGACATGCGTGTACCGGCTTATGTCATGGAAATTGACCTTGCAGCTCTGAAAAAATGGTATGGAAAAGAGCAGATTTTCACTCCGTTGCCAAAATATGCAGAAGAAAAACGTGATTTCGCATTTGTGGTAGACAAAAACATCACCTGTGCACAGATTGAAAATGGTATCAAAGAAGCCTGCGATTATGTGACAGATGTAACATTATTCGATGTCTACGAGGGAATCCAGCTCGGAGCAGATAAGAAGAGTATGGCATTCTCTGTTGTATTTACTCCGGACGAGGAGGAGTTCACAACTGAGATGGTAGAAGGATTTGTCAAGAAAATCTTAAAGAACTTAGAGAAAACACTTGATATCAAGCTTCGTGCATAATATGATAGAAACATGGCAAAGAGTCGCAGCAGCGGCTCTTTGTCATGTTCAGAAAATAATAATGGATGGAGAATAATCATGGATGTAAAAGATTTTTATTATGATCTTCCACAGGAGCTGATCGCACAGGATCCGTTGGAGGATCGTTCCAGTTCCAGACTGATGGTTTTAGACAAGATCACAGGAGAAGTGGAACACAGACATTTTAAAGATATTGTGGAATATTTAAGACCGGGCGACTGCCTTGTCATCAACAATACTAAGGTGATTCCGGCACGCCTTTATGGTGTAAAAGAAGGCACGGAAGCAAAGATTGAGATTCTTTTATTAAAGAGAAAAGAAAACGATATCTGGGAGACACTCGTAAAACCGGGTAAGAAATGTAAAGTCGGAACAAAAATTATTTTTGGTGATGGAATTTTAACCGGAGAAGTTGTCGATATCGTGGAGGAAGGAAACCGTCTGATTCAGTTCCATTATGAAGGGATTTTTGAGGAAATTCTTGATCGTTTAGGCCAGATGCCGCTGCCACCGTATATTACGCATCAGCTTCAGGATAAGAACCGTTATCAGACAGTCTATGCAAAATATGACGGTTCTGCAGCTGCGCCGACTGCCGGGCTTCATTTTACACCGGAACTGTTACAGCAGGTGCGTGACATGGGAGTGGAGATTGCAGAGGTAACACTGCATGTCGGACTCGGAACGTTCCGTCCGGTAAAAGAATCCGATGTGTTAAAACATCATATGCATTCTGAATTTTACAAGATTGAGCAGTCGGAAGCGGATAAGATCAACAAGGCAAAAAAAGAGGGACACCGTGTCATCGCAGTGGGAACAACAAGCACCAGAACTTTAGAGTCTGCTGCGGACGAGAATGGTTTCCTCACAGAAAAAAGCGGATGGACAGAAATTTTTATTTATCCGGGATATCAGTTCAAAGTCATCGATGCACTGATCACTAATTTCCATCTGCCGGAATCCACACTGGTAATGCTTGTATCCGCACTTGCCGGAAGAGAACATGTACTGGCAGCCTATGAGACCGCAGTAGAAGAAAAATATCGCTTTTTCAGTTTTGGCGATGCGATGTTTATTGTAGACCGGGAGTCTTAAAACTACTTGTAATCGCAGAGAAATTGTTATACAATTATATTAAATATTTCATGAAGGAGAAGTGAGGTATGGAGGAGCGGAGAAAGCATAAGAGACTTGATCTGGAAGTCAGGGTTGAATTAGAACGGTTAGATGAAGAAGGCGTGACCACTTTGAAATATGTCCATGTCGAGGTAACAGATATTTCAAGAAGCGGTCTCGGATTTAAGTCGAAGGCAGATCTTGAGATTGGGAGCTATTACGATACAAGGATTCAGATCTGGACTAAAGAAGTTGTGGATGCTGTTATTGAAATCGTCCGGAGAGATGCTTTGCCGGAGGGCGGTTATAAATATGGATGCAGGTTTATTGGGATGCCGGATACTGACGCACTCAAGATAGATATTTACCAGATATTTAATGATCTGTAAAAGAACCGGGAATCCGATACTACAATGCAGGAGTATATCGCTATGTCGTTTCAAAAAATAAAATCATCTACATCACGGTGTTTTGATATCAGCACAGCAGCATTGCATATCATTGCAATGCTGTTCATGCTGATGGATCATCTTTGGGCAACACTTCTTCCGGCGCAGGAATGGCTGACCTGTGTTGGCAGAATTGCATTTCCGATTTTTGCATTTATGTCGGTAGAAGGTTATTTTCATACCCATAATTTCAAAAAGTACTTATTGCGAATGCTGGTTTTTGCAGTGATCTCAGAGATACCGTTCGATCTGATGTATGGCGGAACATGGTTTTATCCGGTCCACCAGAATGTGATCTGGACGTTTATCCTTGGTCTTTTAGGAATCCATATAATGGAAACAGTACGAAAGAAAAAGAAAACACCTGTTTTTGTACTGACAGCCATATTGGTTACGATTGCCGGAGGTTTACTCGGAACACTGACAATGGTGGATTATTATGGAATCGGTGTACTGACTGTTTTTATTTTTTACTTTTTCCGCGGACGCAAATGGTGGTGTCTGCTTGGTCAAATTGCTGCTCTTTATTGGGTAAATGTGGAATTGCTTGGCGGATTAATGTATCCGATCCGTTTGTTCGGCATGGAGTTTGAACTTTGCCAGCAGGGGCTTGCATTGCTTGCATTAGTGCCAATCTGGCTTTACAGAGGACGACAGGGATATCACAGCAAACCATTCCAGTATTTCTGCTATGCATTCTATCCGGTTCACATGCTCATTCTGGTGCTGATACTGGGCTTTGTGAACCGGTGATCTGTCTGATGTTGACCGGTCAGGAGAATATTTTTAATTTGTTGTCTCCCGGCGGATAAGGATAGGTGTAATTTGTTTATGGATCGGTTCTGCCAGCGGAACTGGTTTTCTCTTTTTACGTTCTTCCATCTGCTGCACTAATAATTCCATGGAGGTGTGTGCGATCACATCGATTTGCTGTCCAATGGTTGTGATCGGCAAAATAGCTTCACTGGCAATCGGAGAGTTGTCAAACCCTACCAGTTCATATGTGTCAGGGAGACATCCATATTTTTGAAAGATTAGATTCAGGAACATATTTGCATAGGTGTCGTTCGCAAGAAAGACACCTTTTTTTTGACCGTGATATTTTTCATCGATATCAGCAAAGATGATTTTCATTTGTGAAAAGAGCTCCTGATAAGAATCTCCACACACATTAAGATTTAATTCATAAGGCACATGATGTTCTTTACAAATGTCTTCAAATGCACGAATTCTGTTGTAGGCAGGAATAATCTTTGGCACATCTGCATTAATATGAATCAGCACATCACAATGGTCACGGATCAAAAGTGATGCAGCCTGCAGAGCTCCCATATAATTATCAGTTGTGACACTGCAGATATGTTCTGCCTCACGTTCAATTGCTATGACAGGAATCTGATAAGAAGCAAGCTTTTCGGAAGAAAGCGTATGGCTTAATACGATCAGGCCTTCGATCTGATAAGACATCAATTCTTCAATATACTGCTCCTCCTCATCTGGTCCGTTATCACTGACAAAAACAAGAAATTTATAATGATAATCACGGTAGCTGGAAAGAAGCTGGGTTAACATTTCTGAGTAGTAGTGAAGGTAAAGATTTGGTACGATAATCCCGATAAATTCACTTTTCCCATTTGCGAGCACCTTTGCGAGTTTGTTCTTTTTATATCCTAAATCCTCAAGAGCCTGAGATATTTTTTCCTGATTTTCAAGTGTCAGTGAATCCGGATGATTAAAATATCTTGAAATTGTAGTTTTGGAAAAATGCGTGTATTCTGCAATGTCAGCAAATGTCACTTGTTTTTTCGCCATAAGTATCTGTCTCCTTTACGCATTGTCTATTGTATTTATCAGTATGTTAAAATATGAATCGTTTCGTTACAGTTTCATATTACACATAGTATAGCAATTAAGTTCTGGAATATCAATAAAAAAATAACTGGTTACGTAACGGGTTACTTTAACTTAAAAAAGTGTTGACATCTATTGGAAAATAGGTTATTATCCAATTATAAAGTAACCGGTTACTTTACCGGTTATACAACAAGATTAAATGGAGGAATAGTGTATGAAAAGAGGGTCGAAACAAAAAAAGTCTACAGGCAGACAAACGCTTGTAAGTAAAGTTTCCTATGTCAAAAGGAACTGGCAGCTGTATGTGTTTTTCCTGATGCCGGCATTGGTGTTAACAATTATATTTAAGTACCTTCCGATGGGTGGGCTGCTCATCGCATTCGAAGATTATAATGTAATTAAAGGTGTTTTTGGAAGTCCATGGGTAGGGCTGGAATACTTCAAACGGTTTTTATCCTCACCGGATTTTATGAGTTATCTGTTAAATACATTAAAACTCAGCATTTATGGACTGCTTTGGGGTTTTCCGATTCCAATTATCCTGGCATTATTACTGAACCGGATCCGCAAGCAAGGTATAAAAAAGAAAATACAGCTTTTAATCTATGCACCTAACTTTATTTCCGTTATCGTACTCTGCGGTATGGTACGTATGTTTTTATCACCGGTTGGTCCGATGAACCGTATTCTCGGTATCACTACAAATTGGATGACAATGCCGACTGCCTTCAGGACAATTTATATTGCAAGCGGAATCTGGCAGGGAGCAGGATGGGCATCCATCATGTACACGGCAGCTTTAGCCAATGCCAGTAAAGAATTAGAAGAAGCGGCTGTTATGGATGGTGCAAATCTGCTGCAGCAAATCTGGTATGTCGAGTTACCGGCCATTAAAGATATTATTGTAATTCAGTTTATTTTACAGGCCGGAAACATTATGAGTATCGGATTCGAAAAAGCATATGCATTACAGACGGATATGAACCTTCCGGCATCTGAGATTTTATCAACTTATGTGTATCGGATCGGACTTCTGAACGGAGATTATGGCTACTCAACGGCTGTCGGATTGTTCAACTCTGTCATTAATGTTATTTTATTGATTTTCGTAAATTTTGTAGTAAAGAAAATAAACGATGGAGAAGGATTATAGGAGGATGAAAAGATGGAAACATCAAGAAAAATAAAATATTCGAGAATTGACCGTCTGATTTTAGGTATAGCATATGCGCTTCTCGGTTTGTTTGTTCTTTCGATTGTTATACCTTTGATATATGTAGTTCTGGCATCTTTTATGGATCCGACTGTTTTAAATAATCAGGGACTGAGTTTTCGGATAAAAGACTGGACATTAGATGCATACCGGCGTGTTTTAGAGAATGAAATGATATGGAGAGGATTTTTTAATTCATTTTTCTACTCGCTGGCGTTTACTGCAATTTCTGTTTTTATAACACTTCTTGCAGCTTATCCGATGTCAAAAAAAGAGTTTGTCGGCAGAAATTTTTTTAATGTAATTTTTCTGATCACTATGTTTTTTGGTGGTGGGATGATCCCGACATTTATATTAATCAACCGTTTACATATGGTGAATACTGTATGGGCTATTTTAATACCCGGAGCATTCAATGTATGGAATATGATTCTTGCAAGAACTTATTACCAGTCAATACCAAAGGAACTCAGAGAGGCGTCCTCCATTGATGGTGCAAATGAAATCCAGCATTTTTTCAAAATTATGATTCCGGTGTGTAAACCAATCATCGCCGTACTGGCACTCTGGTCTTTTGTTGGAATGTGGAACAGCTATTTTGATGCACTGATTTATTTGAATGATGCAGATCTGCAGCCATTACAGCTCGTGCTTCGTTCCATTCTTGTACAGAATACACCACAGCCTGGAATGATCGCTGATATCCAGAGTACGGCTGAGATGGCAAAAGTAGCGGAACAGTTAAAATATGCGACTATTGTTGTGTCAAGCTTACCATTATTAATTATGTACCCATTTTTCCAGAAATATTTCGACAAAGGAATTATGGTTGGATCTGTAAAAGGTTAAAGAAGGGGGAACTTCCTATATGCGTAGAAAAATAAATAGAATGTTGTCATTCGGGCTTGCACTGATCATGATGTTTAGTATAGCCGGCTGCGGAAGCAATGCACAGCCACAGGCAGAGATAGATCCGGACACTCCGGTTTCCGAAGTACAGTTTCCGTTAAAAGAAACTGAGGAATTATCCTTTATTACCAGTGCACCGGCAACCTCAACGCAGGATCCGAATGAAAGGATCATTTTTCAAAGACTTGAGGAACAGACGAATGTGCATATTAAATGGACGTGTTTTGTATCGGATCAGTTTTCTGATAAAAAAAATCTTGCATTAGCACAATTTGGCAATCTGCCGGATGGCTTGTTTAATGCCGGAATGAGTGATTACGATCTGCTTCGTTATGCAAAGCAGGGGATTATTATTCCCCTTGAAAATCTGATCGATAAATATATGCCAAATCTTCAGGCTGTATTTGAAAAATATCCGGAATACCGCACCATGTGTACCGCACCGGATGGACATATATATTCATTTCCATGGATCGAACAGCTTGGTGCCGGTAAAGAAGCCATACAGGCCATCGGAGATATCGCATATATCAATAAAAAATGGCTGGATTATCTCGGATTGGAAATACCAACAACAACGGATGAACTGGAACAGGTATTAATTGCATTCCGGGATCATGCAGATGAATTGCAGGAAGAATTTGATATTGAAGGTGATGTGATACCGATGTCCTTTATTATCAACAATGGAGATCAGGATCCCGCCATTCTGATCAATGGATTTGGAGAAGGCTATGGTGATACCGGGGATCATTTTGCCGTGACGGATGAGGGAAAGGTCATTTACACAGCTGTTCAGGAAGGGTATAAAGAAGGCATTGAATGGCTGCATAAATTAGTAACAGAAGATCTTATAGATCCGGAAGCGTTCACGCAGGAATGGTCTACCTATGTTGCAAAAGGTAAAAACCACCGATATGGTCTTTGCTTCTCCTGGGATATTGCAAATATTGATAACAATGTTGATTATGTAATGCTCCCTGCACTTACAGGTCCGACGGGTGTGCGGAATATCACAAGACAAAACAATAGTGAGACCAGTGGTTTTGACAGAGGACGCTGTGTACTTACGACCAGTTGCAGAAATACTGCACTGGCAGCAGCATGGATCGATCAGATGTATGCACCCCTTCAGTCTCCGCAAAATAACTGGGGAACCTATGGAGAGAAGGATTCCTTTAATATTTTTGAGCTGTCTGTAAACAAAGATGGCGAAAAAATGTTAAAGCATATGGACTTAGGAGATCAGTCACCGGTGGAAGTACGTGAAGCGCAATCTGTAAATGGTCCTCTCGCTATATTAAATGAATATTATGGCGTATATGTAACACAGCCGGAAGATGCGAAATGGCGTCTGGATAATATGCATGAGACATATTTACAGGATATGAACAGCAAATATGTTTATCCTAATGTATTTATGAGTATTGATGATACAAACAAAGTGTCACAGTATGATACAGATATTAAGAAATATGCAGAACAGAAGAAAGCAGATTGGATCCTGAACGGAGGAATTGATGAAGAATGGGATTCTTATCTGAAAAAAATGGAGAAGTACGGGCTTTCCGATTACCTTTCAATCAAGCAAAAATATTTTGACCAGTATCAGGATTCATTAAGCAGTGAAAAATAAGAGAAGATATCATTTTGACAGGAGAAACTATATGAGCGAAATGTTGGAAAAGGCAAGAAAATATGAATTTATACAGGGACAGCAGATCAAAGAGGAAGAAAGACCAGCCTTTCATATAACTCCTTATGTTGGCTGGATGAATGATCCAAATGGATTTTCCTATTATAAAGGAGAGTATCATTTGTTCTACCAGTATGCACTGGGGACATGTAGTGAGTAAGGATTTATTGCATTGGAACTATGTTCCGACTGCATTGGCACCGGATGAAGATTATGATAAATTCGGCTGTTTTTCAGGAAGTGCCATAGAATTAGAGGATGGCAGACAGTTGCTTATGTATACTTCTGTAAATCAGGAGAAACTGGAAGACGGAACTGTAAGGGATATTCAGACACAGGCAGTGGCAGTTGGAGATGGTAAGGATTATGAAAAGTATGATAAGAATCCGGTTCTGACAGCCAAAGATCTTCCAAAGGGGGCTAGTAAAGTAGACTTTCGTGATCCCAAAATCTGGAAAGGGAACGATGGAAACTTTTATTGTGTTATAGGAAGTCGTCCGGCTGATGGAAGCGGACAGATCCTTCTTTACAGAAGTAAAAATGGCTTTGAATGGGAATTTGTAAGCATTCTGGCAAAGAATCAAAATCGTTATGGAAAAATGTGGGAATGCCCGGATTTCTTTGAATTGGACGGCAAATATGTGCTTCTGACAAGTCCACAGGATATGCTTCCGGAAGGATTAGAATTTCATAATGGAAATGGAACGTTATGTATTATTGGGGAGTTGGATCCTGAGACACATACTTTAAAGGAACAGTTTTGTCAAGGTATTGATTACGGAATTGACTATTACGCAATGCAGACACTGCTTGCACCGGATGGACGAAGAATTATGATCGCCTGGATGCAGAACTGGGATACGCTTGCATATCGATGCAATGACTCTGGATGGTTCGCACAAATGAGTCTTCCAAGAGAACTGTCTGTTAAAAACGGAAGATTGTATCAGGTTCCGATCAGAGAACTTAATGCCATGCGTGCAAACAAAGTCGAGTATAACAATGTTGTGATAAAAGATACCAGGCTCACACTGGATCAGATTGAAGGACGAACGGTAGATCTGGAACTTGTGATACGACCGGCAGATAAAGACAATCTTTATAAAAAATTTGAACTCTGTTTTGCAGAGAATGAGAAATATCATTCTACATTATGCTTCCGTCCGGATGAATCTGTTTTAAAAATCGATAGAAAATTCTCAGGAAGCGAACGGGCGCTGGTTCATCAGAGCAGTTGTCTGGTAAACGGTGACAGCAATGAACTAAAATTGCGTGTGATTTTGGATAAGTTTAGTGTGGAAGTATTTATTAATGACGGCGAGCAGGTTATGTCTGCGGTTATTCTTACAAAGCAGGAAGCAAAGGGGATTTCTTTCTTTGCTGATGGTGCAGCTAAGCTTGATATAGTGAAATATGATTTATTATAATAAAGCGTTATAAATTGGAACATAATGCAGCATTTATTGGTAAAGTTGGTAATGATTTTTTCATCTGTACATAATCCAATGTCATCAATTCCTGCTTCTTTTATGGCTGCTCTC
>OGEZ01001496.1_pt1 | contig 11255 bp, 10 predicted proteins | sample 1570831 | NCBI WGS metagenome assembly OGEZ01 (sample SAMEA2582059, study PRJEB24529) | metagenome | biome: Human gut stool | place: China | collected 2011
ACATTCCGGCAAATCATCCGGCAAAAGATGAGCAGGATACTTTCTATATTAACGATAAAATTGTACTTCGTACTCAGACTTCTTCCGTTCAGGTACACGAGATGGAAAAAGGGAAGTTACCGATTCGTATGATTTCACCGGGACGAGTATTTAGAAGTGATGATGTCGATGCAACACATTCTCCATCATTCCATCAGATTGAAGGACTTGTTATTGACAAAAATATTACTTTTGCTGATTTGAAAGGTACACTGGAACAGTTTGCAAAGAAATTGTTTGGAGAAGATACCAAAGTAAAATTCCGTCCACATCATTTCCCATTCACAGAGCCAAGTGCAGAAATGGATGTGACCTGTTTCAAATGCGGCGGTAAGGGCTGTCGTTTCTGTAAAGGTGAGGGATGGATTGAGATTTTAGGATGCGGTATGGTTCATCCACATGTATTTGAGATGAGTGGTATTGATCCGGAAGAATACACAGGATTTGCCTTTGGTGTCGGCTTAGAGCGTATTGCCCTCTTAAAATATGAGATTGATGACATGCGCCTTTTGTATGAAAATGACAAGAGATTTTTGGAACAGTTTTAAGGAGGTTTAAGAATGAATACACCATTATCATGGATTAAAGCTTATGTACCGGAACTTACCTGTACAGAGCAGGAATATATGGATGCGATGACGATGTCCGGAACAAAGGTCGAAGGATATGAAAAATTCGATGCAGATTTGGACAAAATTATTGTAGGTAAAATTGAGAAAATTGAAAAACACCCGGATGCAGATAAACTGGTTGTCTGCCAGGTGGCAATTGACGAAGAAGGAACAACAACGCAGATTGTAACAGGTGCTTCCAATGTAAAAGAAGGACAGAAAGTGCCGGTTGTTTTAGATGGTGGCCGTGTTGCCGGCGGTCATGATGGCAAAAAAGTTGCCGGTGGCGTAAAAATCAAAAAAGGAAAACTGCGTGGCGTGGAAAGTAACGGCATGATGTGCTCGATTGAGGAACTTGGTTCTTCAACTGATTTTTATCCGGATGCAGCAGAGGATGGTATTTATATTCTCAGTGATAATCCGGAATATAAAGATGCACCGGTTGGCAGTGATGCGATTGCTTTGCTTGGACTTCGTGATGCCGATTTTGAGTATGAAGTAACAAGTAACCGTGTGGACTGCTTTGGTGTTCTTGGTATTGCAAGAGAAGCAGCAGCTACATTTCGAAAACCATTTGTTCCGCCGGTTGTAACAGAGAGTGGAAATGATGAAAAGACAGAAGATTACATTTCTGTTGAAATTCAGGCGCCGGATTTGTGTTCCCGTTATGTGGCGCGCGTGGTAAAGAATATTAAGATTGAACCATCGCCGGAGTGGATGCAGCGCAGACTGGCAGCAAGCGGAATCCGTCCGATTAACAATATCGTAGATATTACAAACTATGTAATGCAGGAATATGCGCAGCCGATGCATGCGTATGACTTAGATACAATTGCCGGTCATAAAATCGTAGTAAAGAGAGCAGAAGCCGGTGAGAAATTCCAGACACTCGATGGTCAGGAGAGAGAACTGGATTCTTCCATTCTTATGATTTGTGATGGTGAAAAATCCGTTGGACTTGCCGGAATCATGGGTGGTGAAAATTCCAAAATTACGGACGATGTAAAGACGATGCTGTTTGAGGCTGCCTGCTTTGACGGTACTAATATTCGTCTTTCCGGTAAAAAAATCGGTATGCGAACCGACGCACAGGCAAAATTTGAAAAAGGCTTAGACCCGAATACTACGATGGAAGCGATGAACCGTGCCTGTCAGTTGATTGAAGAATTAGGTGCCGGTGAAGTTGTCGGTGGCTGTGTGGACGTTTATCCGGAGAAAAAAGAGCCGATTGATGTGGCTTATGATGTTGGTAAAATCAACGCATTACTTGGTATTGATGTTTCCGAAGATGAGATGTGTAAATATTGGGAAATGGTTGATCTTGTACCGGATAAGGCAAAGAAATGTGTTCATGTTCCAACTTGGCGTCAGGATATTCTGCGCCTTGCCGATTTGGCAGAGGAAGTAGCAAGATTTTATGGTTATGATAAGATTCCTACAACGCTTCCAAGCGGTGAGGCAACACAGGGCGGTGTTTCCTACCAGACAAGCATTTGCAATATGATTCGTAATGTGATTGAGTCGTATGGTTTTTCGGAAGGAATGACTTATTCTTTTGAAAGCCCGAAAGCATTTGATAAACTGCTGATTCCAAAAGGGGATGAGCTTCGCAAGGCAATTGAAATTTCCAATCCGCTTGGAGTGGATTACAGTATCATGCGTACAACACCGTTAAACGGTATGCTTACCTCGCTTTCGACAAACTATAATCACCGCAACAAAGATGTGCGTTTGTATGAAATGGCAAATGTATATCTGCCGGAATCCCTTCCGCTTACAAAACTGCCGGAAGAAAAAATGATGTTAGCACTTGGTATGTACGGACAGGGCGATTTCTTTGATATGAAAGGCTGTGTGGAAGCAATTCTTGACAGACTTGGTATTACAACAGGTGTTACTTATGAGCCAAAAGGAGAACATTCCTATTTGCATCCTGGAAGAAAAGCGGATATAATGATGGATAGAGAAGTCCTTGGCTATCTGGGGGAAGTACATCCGGAAGTGGCAGATAATTATAATCTGGGAACAAAGACATATGTTGCTGTACTGGATGTTGCAAAATTAGCTGAAAAAGCAAACTTTGATATCAAATATCAGGGCGTTGCTAAATTCCCGGCAGTAACACGTGATATTTCTCTGGTTATGAAAAAGACAGTATTAGCCGGACAAATCGAGGAAGTAATCCGAAAGAGCGGTGGAAAGCTGCTTGAAGATTATCATTTGTTTGATATTTACGAAGGGGAAAATGTTGGAAAAGATGAAAAATCACTGGCATATTCCATTCGTTTCCGTGCCAAAGACCGTACGCTAGAGGATAAAGATGTATCGGCTGTCATGGATAAAATCTTAAAGAAACTGGAAAACTTAGGAGTAGCTTTAAGACAGTAAGATAGATTTTGGTTGTGTTTTTAGGAGGAAAAGATGAAACGGTTCATAAGCAATTTATTAACGGTATGCTTTATCTGTTACATGATTTTATTGGTCTATTTTCTCTTTTTTAGTGAGGAATATGGACGCAATGAGCCGTATACGACCTATCAGTACAATCTGGAGTTGTTTCGGGAAATTAAACGGTATCTGATGTACAGGGAGCAGATTGGCATGGTATATTTTGCCATTAATCTATTAGGAAATGTTGTGGTATTTATGCCATTTGGTTTTCTGGTCCCGGTACTATACAGAGAACAGCGAAAAGGTGTTCATTTTAAGGGGCATTATTTTAGAAGCGGGCTGTTTGTGACGTTCCTTGGATTTGCCTTCAGTCTTGTCGTGGAAACCATCCAGCTCGTGACAAAAGTGGGATGTTTTGATGTCGATGATTTGTGTCTAAATACGTTTGGTGTTATTTTGGGGTATATTTGTTATTATCTTTCAAAAAAAATCATTCGTGCACTCGGAAGAAAGTGAAAGGAGACCGAATATGGAAGTACGTTTTGGAAATCGGAAAAGAATACGTTTTAGTGATAAGAAACATCCGAAACATGGAATTATTTCGGTGGTACTGGGTGTCCTTTCGATTATTATTCTCTTGACACTCTGCATTGTGTCCGGACATGCAAAAGGCAGGGCAGGAATGGAAATTGGTGCGCTCGGTCTTGCAACGATGGTACTTAGTATCATTGGATTTGTGCTTGCGGTTCGCTGCAACAAAGAAGAAGATATTTACCATGTGACACCGGCGGTTGGCTCAGTGCTGAATGGTATTATGATTCTTTTGTTTATGGTGCTGTTTATTAAAGGAGCGATTTAAGAACTTTGATTTTGTCGGAAATATCCACTACCTGATAGCGGGAGCGGTATTCCGAATCGGAAAGTTCTTCAATATAATTAACCGGATAATCTTTCAGATATCCTTTTCTTAAAAGAGTGGAAGCTGCTTTGTTGTAGGCAATGGCAGCTTCTATTTCATTTTCATAGCGTCCAACTAAAAAATCACCGTTCCAGTGAATTTTTGTTTCATAATAAATCTGTCCCTGTTTTGTTTTTTGGCATACGCCGTGATAGCGGTTGATAATTACAAGATTTTCATAGCGGAAATCTCTTGTGTTTCCGTTGGCAAACAGATAATCACGTCCGGCTACGGCGTAATTTTTAATGCCATAGCGGGATAAAATGTTCACCTGCATTCCGTAATCGGCAACAAAAAGATGTCCTCCGCGGCGGCTTATGGTGCGGGTGGAGTAATAAAATAAATCGTCCGTATCAAAAATCAGATAATTTTCCGGCGAAAAATAATAATGAAAATATTTCTGGAACAAATAAATCGGTGTCTTAATATAAATACCATTATCCCGAAAATTAATTAAACTAACCCATTTGGAAAAGGAGAGCACCGGATTTTCCTTTTTATATGAAGTCAGCGTTATTTCCTTTCCTGCGAGCAGTCTGCCGGCGTAAAGGTAAGCTTCGTGTGCCTTTTCTTCCGTGTCAAAGCTGCCAAGGCTGATATGCTTTCCACTGTAGGTAATCGAACTTCGAAAATATATGGTGTTGTCTTTTTTTTTCGCTTGATATACACCGGGCAGCATACGGATGCTCCTTTCCTATGTTTAAAATCTGCTATCATTGTATGCGATTTTTTGAATTATTGCAATATTGTGAATAAAAATGTAACAAAATTGTAATAATTATGTAATAACAACATATATTTGATACTAGGAGGAAAGGAAAATGATTAAAAAGAAGAAAATATTGTTTTTCGTTTATTGTCTGTTGGTTTCGGCCCTTTCCATTGGCTGGTATCCACAGAATCAGAATAAGCAGGTAAAGAAAGATATAACTTTGGTGCGAAAGTCATCAGAGAAGATGGCAGCACTGGTGGAAAATAATCAGTTTTGTTATCAGGGCGTCACAGAAACGGATATGGATGAAAGACGTATGAATACACAGGAAGATGAAAAGCAGAGACGCACGGTAAAAACAATTGTGAGATACCGGGTGAATCTGGAGCATGGGGCGAGAAGGATTTTAGAGAGGATTGTGGAGGCAGAATCCGGCGACCAGACAATCAAGGGACGCCAGATGGTGGCAAATGTGATATTAAACCGTATGAAATCCGAAAAATTTCCGAACTCTGTGCGTGAAATCGTTTTTGCCAGCCGTCAGTTCTCGCCGGTGTCAAACGGCAGCTACTACCGCGTAAAGGTGTCAGCACGGACAAAAAAAGCGGTAGAAAAGGCGTTAAAGGAAAAAGATAATACAAACGGAGCATTGTATTTTATGTACCGTGCCGGCTCTGATTCTTCCAATGTCAGCTGGTTTGACAGAGAACTCACAAAAATATGCGAATACGGCTGTCACGAATTTTTTCGCTAAAACACGTAATTTGCAGTCTTGTATAAATTGACATTTCATGGTATTCTATGTTTAGTTTTGTTTTACCGAAATGAGTTTAGAGAAAAGGACGGAGAGATTATGAGTATCATGTACAAGAGTACAAGAAGCAATAGTGACAAAGTGACAGCATCGCAGGCAATCTTAAAAGGACTTGCAGATGACGGTGGATTATTTGTGCCGGATTCGATTCCTGCACTTGAAGTACCGCTTGAAAAACTTGCTGATATGACATATCAGGAAACCGCTTATGAAGTTATGAAGCTGTTTCTTTCAGATTTTACCGAGGAAGAATTAAAGCATTGTATTAATGGTGCCTATGATGATAAATTCGACACCAAGGAAATTGCTCCGCTTGTTAAAAAAGATGGCGCTTATTATCTGGAATTGTTCCATGGAAAGACAATCGCCTTTAAAGATATGGCACTTTCGATTCTGCCATATTTGATGACAACGGCAGCAAAGAAAAATGGTGTTAAAAATGAAATTGTTATTTTGACTGCAACATCCGGTGATACAGGAAAAGCTGCACTGGCTGGTTTTGCGGATGTTCCGGGAACAAGTATTATTGTGTTCTATCCGAAAAACGGTGTCAGCCCGATTCAGGAGAAACAGATGCTGACACAAAAAGGAGAAAACACAAATGTAGTAGGAATTATCGGAAACTTTGATGATGCCCAGACCGGCGTAAAAGAGATGTTCCACTCAAAAAATTTAGCAGAGCGCATGAATGCAAAAGGATATCAGTTTTCCTCTGCCAATTCTATTAACATTGGACGTTTGGTACCACAGATTGTTTACTACGTATATGCGTATGGTCAGCTTCTCAAACAAGGTGAAATTACCTGTGGTGAGAAGATGAACGTAGTTGTTCCAACCGGAAACTTTGGTAATATATTGGCAGCTTTCTATGCAAAAAATATGGGGCTTCCGATTGAGACTTTGTACTGCGCATCGAATGAGAACAAAGTATTGTTTGACTTCTTCCAGTCAGGGACTTATGACAGAAAGAGAGAATTTATTTTGACATCTTCTCCGTCGATGGATATTTTGATTTCAAGCAACTTAGAGCGTTTGATTTACCGCATTACCGGTGAGGATGCAGCACAGACAAAAGTGTTTATGGATGCACTTTCAAACAATGGTGAATATACGATTACCAAGGAAATGATGGAGAAATTATCCTGCTTTGTTGGTGGTTATGCTTCAGAAGCTGAAACTGCAGCAAACATTAAGAAGGTGTTTGATAAAGCCGGTTATATCATGGATACACATACGTCGGTTGCTTCCTGTGTTTATTATGACAAGGCAAAGGATGCCGGCTTAAAGACAGTAATTGCTTCTACGGCAAGCCCATACAAGTTTACCCGCAGTGTTATGGATGCCATTGACAAAGAAAAATATGACAGCATGACTGATTTTGAACTGGTAGATGAGTTAAATGCTCTTTCCGGTGTGAAGATTCCGGAAGCAATTGAGGAAATCCGCACTGCACCGATTCGTCATGATATTGTATGCGACAAGAGTGAGATGCAGATGACCGTAGAAAAGATTCTTGGACTGTAAAGAGAGGATAAAAGGATGGAATTTCGACCATGCATCGATATTCATAATGGTAAGGTAAAGCAGATTGTCGGTGGAAGTTTAAAAGATGAGAAAGATTTTGCAAAAGAGAATTTTGTTTCGGAGATGCAGGCGGCAGATTATGCCGCCTTGTATCGTGAAAAGGGGCTTCGCGGCGGACATATTATTTTGCTAAATGCGGCGGACAGTCCTTATTATGAAGCAGACCTTATGCAGGCAAAGGGAGCTCTTTTAGCGTGGCAGGGGGCCCTTCAGGTAGGTGGTGGAATCCATGCGGAAAATGCCGCTTCTTTTTTGGATTTTGGTGCAAGCCATGTCATTGTTACATCGTATGTTTTTGCGGGTGGAGAGATTCGTTTTGACCGTCTGGAACAATTGGTGAAGGCAGTGGGAAAAGAGCATGTGGTTTTAGATTTGAGCTGCCGGAAAAAGGGAGATTCTTATTATATTGTAACCGACCGGTGGCAGAAATTTACTAATCAGTGTCTGGATGAAGCACTGATGGAAAAACTTCATTCGTATTGTGATGAGTTTTTAGTGCATGCTGTAAATGTTGAGGGAACCGGCACGGGTGTAGATGAGGATTTGTTAAAAATTCTTGCTAAAGAAAGTGAAATTCCGATTACATATGCCGGCGGCATTGGCAGTTATGAGGACATCGAAATAATTCAAAAAACAGGAAAAAACAGAGTCAATTATACGATTGGAAGTGCCCTCGATTTGTTTGGTGGTTCGCTCAAATTTGACACAATTGTTACAAAATATAATTAAATAAATTATAAAAGTTTTCGTAAAAACAAACCAAAAACCGTTGATTCCAGCATTTGGAAGGCGGTTTTTTTGTATTTAGGGTTGATTTTTTGTTATAGTATGTTACAATTGTTACATAAATGTTACGAAAACGATGCAAGTCGATAACAATTTTGTAACCAATAAAAATGTTAGGAGTGTAAACATGTTTTTGAAAACTTTAGTAGTACGAATGATGGCGGTTTTTGCGTTGATGGGAATCTTAATCGGGGCAACACCTTCACAGGCTGCTGAGAAAAAAAGTTATACAAGCAAGGAATTAAAAATGATGTCTGCGATTATTTTCTGTGAGGCAGGGAACCAGAGCAAAGCAGGAAAGACAGCGGTAGGAATTGTTGTGATGAATCGTAAAAAATCCGGTGTTTTTCCAAACTCGATTCAGGGTGTTCTCAAACAGCGCGGACAGTTTACTCCGGTTCGTACCGGTAAATGGCAGAAGGAAATGAAAAAATACAGCCAGGGCAAATATAAATCCGGTGCCCGTGCCAAATGTGTGCAGGCGGCAAAAATTGCTTTAGAAGGCGAAAAATGTGTTACTTATAAAGGCAAAGAAATTAAGATGAGTAAGTATCACTTTTTCAGTCAGCGTCTGTCTCATGCAAAACTTCGCATCGGCGGACACGATTTCAAATAAAATCTTGTCTAAAAAGCCTCTTTGTGTTATTATTTAGAGAGATACGCAAAGGAGGCTTTTTTTTATGCCAGAGATGAATGAAGAAGTGATTTCAAGAAATTTTATTGAAAATGAAATAGATAAGGATTTGCAGGAGGGCGTGTATGATAAAGTGGTTACGCGTTTTCCACCGGAGCCAAATGGTTATCTGCATATTGGACATGCCAAATCGATTTTGTTGAATCAGGGATTGGCAAAGGAATATGGCGGAACCTTTAACCTTCGTTTTGACGATACGAATCCACAGAAAGAAAAAGAAGAATTTGTGGACTCCATCAGCAAAGATGTGGAGTGGATTTGTGGCGAAAAACCACCGGTATATTTTGCATCGAATTATTTTGATGACATGTATGAATGTGCATTGAAACTGATTCGCAAAGGAAAAGCATATGTCTGTGATTTGTCAGCAGAAGAAATTAGAGAGTACCGCGGTACGTTAAAAGAGCCCGGCAAAGACAGTCCTTACCGAAACCGTTCGGTAGAAGAAAACCTTTCTCTGTTTGAGGGAATGAAAAATGGTGAGTTTGAAGATGGCTCCCGTGTGCTTCGTGCAAAGATTGATATGTCCTCGCCGAACATTAACATGAGAGACCCGGTTATTTACCGTGTAGCACATTTACACCATCACAATACAGGAGATAAGTGGTGCATTTATCCGATGTATGATTTTGCTCATCCGATTGAGGATGCGATTGAGGGTGTTACCCATTCGATTTGTACACTGGAGTTTGAGGATCATCGTCCGCTTTATGACTGGGTTGTAAAAGAATGTGAGTTTGAGGTGCCGCCAAATGTTGTAACCGGAAAACGTTATATCAAAAAACTGGTAGAAGATGGTATTGTAGACGGTTGGGATGACCCAAGACTGGTTACGATTACTGCTCTTAGAAGAAGAGGATATACGGCTTCTTCCATTCGCAAGTTTATGGAGCTTTGTGGTGTTTCCAAATCAAACAGTTCCGTGGATTCTGCAATGTTAGAGTACTGCATCCGCGAGGATTTGAAAATGTCTCAGCCACGAATGATGGCAGTGTTAGACCCGGTTAAACTTGTGATTGATAATTACGAAGAAGGAAAGATTGAATATTTGGATGTTCCGAATAATCAGGAGAATCCGGAACTTGGTACACGTAAGGTGCCATTTGGAAGAGAGTTGTATATTGAGAGAGAGGATTTCAAGATTGATCCTCCTCGCAAGTATTTCCGTCTGTTCCCGGGCAATGAAGTACGTCTGATGAGTGCTTATTTTGTGACTTGTACCGGTTACGAAACCGATGAAGATGGAAATGTAACGGTTGTTCATGCAACGTATGACCCGGAGACTAAATCCGGTTCCGGCTTTACCGGCCGCAAAGTGAAAGGAACAATTCACTGGGTAGCTGCGGATACAGCGGCAAAAGCAGAAGTACGTTTATATGAAAATATTGTTGACGAAGAAAAAGGGGTTTACAATGAAGATGGTTCCATAAATGTAAATCCAAATTCCTTGACAATTTTGAAAGAGTGCTATATGGAACCGGCACTGAAAGAGGCAAAACCAGGGGATAAGTTCCAGTTTATGAGAACTGGTTTCTTCTGTGTGGATACAAAGGATACGACGGCAGAGCATATGGTGTTTAATCGCATTGTATCGTTGAAGAGCTCTTATCGTCCCAATAAATAAAATTTAGATGGAAACGGGGGATGACGATGTCTAATATTTTTGCAGGGTTGGAGGATTTAGGTTTTAAAAATGTTGAAAAAGTAGATGTGTATCAGGAAAGCGACAGCGAGAAGAAAAAGCAGGAAGCGGCAAAACAGGATGCCAAAAAAGAAACAAACGAAGAAGACCTGCTTTTTGACAAGAGTTACACCTGCCCGGTATGTGACCATGAGTTTAAGAGTCGTATGGTAAGAACCGGTAAGGTGCGTTTGGTTGGTGCCGATTCGGATTTGCGTCCGCGTTATATGGGAGTCGATTCCTTGAAGTATGATGCGATTCTTTGTCCAAAATGTGGTTATGCAGCACTGAACCGCTATTTTAATTTTGTGATGTCTAGCCAGGCGAAAAACATCAAGGAAAAAATTTCTGCGAACTTCCATTATCAGCCGGAAGCAGGAAAGATTTACACATATGATGATGCGCTGACAAGACATAAGATGGCACTTTTGAATACCGTTGTGAAAAACGGTAAGAGCAGTGAGCGTGCTTACACCTGTCTGAAGATGGCATGGCTCTGCCGTGGCAAGCGCGAACTTTTGATGCAGGGCGATTACAAAAAAGAAGAAGTTACAGAGCTGATTAACGAAGAAAAGGAATTGCTCTCGAATGCCTATGATGGCTTTGAAGCAGCATTTTCCAAAGAAGATTTCCCAATGTGTGGCATGGACCAGTATACAATGATGTATCTGCTCGCAGAACTGGCAAGACGTATTGGTAAAAATGATGAAGCAAAACGCTATGTTTCAAAGGTGTTAGTGGCAAGAAATGCCCAGCGCCGTATTAAGGACAAAGCGTTTGCCCTGAAGGAGAAACTTCAAGGCAAAGCGGAGTAATCAATTTTCCGATAAGATACTGTTTACTTTTGTCATAGCACGTGGGAGAGAGTCTTTTGAGTTTTTCCAAGAGGCCTCTTTGTTGCGGTAGTCGTGTTTGTCGACAAACCATGAGACGTCTTCCTGCACGCGCTTAAAGTTTGTAAGGAAGATTTCATTTAAATTGCTTG
>OGEZ01001498.1_pt1 | contig 11223 bp, 6 predicted proteins | sample 1570831 | NCBI WGS metagenome assembly OGEZ01 (sample SAMEA2582059, study PRJEB24529) | metagenome | biome: Human gut stool | place: China | collected 2011
AAATCGTAGGCACCGGTTTTGTGTTTCGCGTGGACATGCGTTTGCGTCCTTTTGGTGACAGCGGTCCCTTGGCGATTTCCTCGGCAATGCTTGAAGAGTATCTCTACAGCGAGGGGCGCGACTGGGAACGCTTTGCCTGGCTCAAAGGACGCGTTGTCAACCGTAGCGTTTTTGCTGGTGAAGAGAACTTTGCGCAGGCCGTCCGCAATCTCAATTCGTTGGTGCGGCCTTTTGTGTTTCGGAAATACGTAGACTTCGGCGCCATCAGTGCCTTGGCGAAAATTCACGAAATGATCCGTGCGGAAACCGCACGTAAAGAAGCCGTCAAAGACCGCGGTACCAATATCAAACTCGGTAGCGGCGGCATCCGAGAAATCGAATTCATTTGCCAGACATTTCAGATCATCCGCGGCGGACGCGAAGCCGAGCTGCGCGGCAAAACCACCGGTCCGATGCTCAAGGCCTGTGCCGCGAGCGGTTGCATTGATGAACAGACGGCCGAGCGGCTCAACCGAAACTACGTGTTTTTGCGCAATCTCGAGCACTGCCTACAGTATGTTGACGACAAGCAGACGCAAGTTTTGCCTAAGGACGACGAAGAACGCTCTCGCGTGGCCAAGATGATGGGCTTGACGCTTGCCGAACTTGATACGGAAGTTGCCGAAATCCGAGCATTTGTAACGGCGACCTTTGACGGTGTCTTTCACACCAAGGCTCCGTCGGATCGGGTAAGCAATTGGCCGGTCGGCTGGTCGACGGGTGATCCTGCGCTTGAAAGCGAACTGACGGATGCGCTTGCCGAGGATGGGTTTGTAGAAGCCAACAAGTTAGCAGGACGCGTTCTCAAGATGATGCGTTCGCGTTACTTGAACGCTCGTACGCAACAGACGCGTGAACAGCTTGCACGCTTTGTACCCAAGGTTGCCAAAAAGGCGGCAGGATGGGCGCAGCTGCGAGAAAGCCGAGTTTCGGCTGACGAAGTGATGGAGCGTTATCTTTCGATTCTGGAAATGGTGCTCGGACGCGCGACCTATATTGCGCTTCTCAACCAATACCCGGATGCTGCCGATCGAGTCGGTCGTATGCTTGCCGTATCCCGTTGGGCTGCCGACTACATTGCTGCGCATCCCTTGGTGCTCGACGAATTGGTCGATGCGCGCAATCGCGTGATTGACGACTATACGCCGGTTGATCGCAGTCGTTGGCTTGAAGAGTTGCGTGCGCAGATGCGAGCGGCCGACGGCGACCGTGAGCGTCAGCTCAATCATCTGCGCGATGCTCACCATAGCGCACTTTTCCAGTTGCTCACGGCTGATTTGGAAGGACGTCTCACGGTGGAACGTTTGGCCGATCATTTATCGGCTCTGGCCGATGCTGTGCTGGCGGTGGTGATTGAACTTGCCTGGGATTCCATTGCAACGCGGCATCGCGAATACCCGAAGTTTGCGGTAATCGGCTATGGAAAACTTGGCGGCAAAGAGCTCGGTTACGCGTCTGATCTTGACTTGATATTTCTCTACGACGACGATGCTCCGGAGTCGGAGAGCAACTATGTGAAGCTCGTCAAACGTATGTTGAGTTGGCTCACGCTGCAGACAAGCTCCGGCATTTTGTTTGATGTTGATATGCGTTTGCGTCCCAACGGGCAGGACGGATTGATTGCCTCCAACATTGAGATGTTCCGCAAGTATCAGCGCAACGCCGACGGGCACGGCGCTTGGCCGTGGGAACATCAGGCGTTGACGCGAGCCCGTTTCTGTGCGGGAGATCCGCAGGTGGGCCAACAGTTTGAAGACGAGCGTCGTTACATTCTGACGCTGGAGCGCGATGCCGCTCAGGTGGCAAAGGACGTCATTGAGATGCGCGGCAAGATGCTTGAGGGCCACCCCAATCAGACTGATCTGTTTGACGTCAAGCACGATCGCGGAGGTATGGTGGATTTGGAATTCATCGTGCAGTATCTGGTTTTGGCCAAGAGCTCCGTTTTTCCGGAACTTGTTAACAACTTCGGTACGATTCATTTGACCGAAATGGCCGCCCGACTGGGACTTCTCGACGAAGAAACGGCAGCTCAGGCTGTCAAAGCCTATCGCCATTACCGCAATATCCAGCGCGAAATTCGCCTTTCACGTGGCGAAGACGTACGTTGCCGCGTCGAGCCCCAGAGTGTCGCGGATGAACGCAAGGCTGTTCTGAAGCTTTGGAAGGACGTGTTCGGAACCGACGCACCGTTGGTCTGATCAGGAAAGCGGCGGCGAACCGTGAAGGTTGCCGCCGTTTTTCTTGAGCCGGAATCAGAGAATGCCGCTGTGGCGCAGCAGCGGTTCGATCGAAGGATCGCGACCGCGGAAGGCACGGAAGTTTTCTATGGCGTCGCGTGACGAGCCGCGGCTTAACACTTCATCGACCCAGCGCTTGCCTGTGGCCGGGTTAAAGAGTCCTTCTTCCTCGAAAGCGCTGAAGGCGTCGGCAGAAAGCACTTCGGCCCACTTGTAACTGTAATAGCCGGCGCTGTAGCCGCCCGCAAAAATGTGTGCAAAGCTTTGTGCGAAACGGGAGTACTCGGCTGCAGGGACCACTGCAACTTCTTTTCTCACATTGTCCAGAACCTTTTCAAAATCCTCGGCATGATCCGATTTGTCGTCGTCATGAATGCGCAGATCAAAAAGCGCGAACTCGAGTTGACGTAGACAGAACATACCGCTTTGGAAGTTCTTGGCCGCGAGCATCTTGTCGAAAAGATCTTTAGGGAGAACCTCACCGGTATCAACGTGCGAGGAAAGCGTCTTCAGGGTGTCGTAGTTCCACGCCCAGTTCTCCATGAATTGACTTGGCATTTCTACGGCGTCCCATTCCACACCGTTGATGCCAGAGAGTTGCGCCTGCGGCACGCGTGAAAGCATGTGATGCAGGCCGTGGCCAAATTCGTGGAAAAGTGTCGTGACGTCGTCGTGTGTCAAAAGCGCCGGTTTGTCGCCGACGGGGTGCGAGAAGTTACAGACGAGGAAGGCGACGGGCGTGCGTACCGAACCGTCGGGCAATACGCAGTAGGTGGTGTCGCTGTCCATCCAGGCGCCTCCGCGTTTACTGGCGCGAGCGTAGAGGTCGGTGTAAAAACGCGCGATGAGGTTGCCGGAAGCGTCTGAAATCCGCCACAGCTTGACGTCATCATGCCAAACCGGAGCCGAGTCTTCGTTGATGCGCACGTCAAAAAGCTTTTCCACCAAACGGAACATCCCGTTGAAGACGGCCGGTAGTGTGAAATAGCGTTTCACTTCATGGTCGCTGTAGGCGTACTTGGCGCGGCGAAGCGACTCGGAGACCCACGCAACATCCCATGGATGCACTTCGTCAAGGTTCAGTTTCTCTTTTGCAAACGCCTTGACTTCTTCCCAATCGGCCAAGCCTTTTGCACGAGCCTTTTGAGCCAGTTCCGTTAAAAATGCTTCGACTGCGGCAGGAGAATCAGCCATCTTGGGTACAAGAGAAACTTCTGCGTAGTTCTTGAAGCCGAGCAGCAATGCTTCTTCGCGACGATTCCTGAGCAAAGAGCGAATGAGCGGCGTGTTGTCGCGTTCGGACGGCCCGAATTCGGAGGCACGTGTCGAATAGGCGCGATGAAGCTTTTCACGCAGTGAGGCGCTGTTGGCATACTGCATGGCGGGAAGATAGCTCGGCATGTGCAGCGAGATGCGCCACTTCCCTTCGAGGCCTGCGGCTTTGGCCTCTGCAGCGTACATATCAATGACATCCGCAGGAATGCCATCAAGCTCCGAGACATTGTCTACGTCAAGCGTAAAGGCGTTGGTTGCGTCGAGCAAGTTTTCGCTGAATTTCTGGCTTTCGGCGGCATCCTGCTGACCGAGCGCCTTGAGGCGAGCCTTGGGTTCGGGGGCAAGTTCCGCACCCGAAAGACGGAAGTCACGGATTTCTCGCTTGATGATGCGTTGACACCCTTCACTTAAGGCTGCAAAGCCTTCCGAGCTTTCAATCGCTTTGTATTTGGCAAAGAGAGCTTCGTTTTGGGAGAGCTCGATATAAAACTGCGTCATGCGCGGCAGGTTGGCGTTATATGCCTCGCGCAACGCTTCACTGTCCATGACGCCCGAGAGGTGGCCCACGGCCGACCAGGCGCGCGAGAGCTTTTCAAGCGCCTGTTCTAGCGGATCGACGACGTCGCTCCAGGTGGCGGGTGTCTCGGGAGCCGTGACCTTGGCAACGGCGTCGCTTGCCTTGGCGAGCAGCTCGTCCAAAGCCGGAGTGATGTGTTCGGTTTTGATGGCGGGCCAGTTTAAAAGAGAGCCCTGATCGATCAAGGGATTGGTCATGACAACTGAAAAAAAACTAAAAGAACATCAAAACAAAGAAATGCCGCGGCGCATCTGAGCGGCGAGCACCGTGTTTTGCATCAGCATGGCAATCGTCATGGGACCGACGCCGCCCGGTACGGGGGTGATGCTGCCGGCGATTGCTTTTACTTCAGAGAAATCCACGTCCCCGCAAAGCTTTCCGTTTTCATCGCGGTTCATGCCGACGTCAATCACGACGGCGCCGGGCTTGACCATATCGGCCTTGATGAGCTTGGCGCGGCCTACGGCGGCCACCAGAATGTCGGCGTTGCGCGTGACGGCGCTCAGATCGGGTGTGCGGCTGTGCGCGACAGTGACGGTGGCATCGGCAGCCAGAAGCAGCAAGGCCATGGGTTTGCCCACGATGTTGCTGCGTCCGACGATGACGGCGGATTTGCCGCGGGGATCGACGCCCGATTTTTTAATCAAACGCATCACACCGAACGGTGTGCACGGGACAAAGCCCTGTTTGCCGGTGACGAGAGCACCCGCATTGGCTACGTGAAAGCCGTCGACGTCTTTGGCAGGGTTAATTGCTGAGATCACGGCGTCGGCATTGATCTGTTTGGGCAGCGGCAGCTGAACCAGAATGCCGTCAACGCTGTCATCCGCGTTGAGTTCGGCAATCTTGGCGAGAAGTTCTTGCTGAGTCGTTTCGGCAGGCATTCGAAATTCGAGCGAACGGATGCCCGTATCCGCGCAAGCCTTGATTTTGTTGCGCACATAAACCTGGCTGGCGGAATCGTCGCCGACGAGAATCACGGCCAGCGCGGTGCAAACGCCCTTTTCGGCAAGTGCGGCAACCTGTGTTTTCACTTCGGAGCGGATTTCAGCGGCAAGAGCCTTGCCGTCGAGGATTTGTGCTGACATAGACGAAATTTCCTAAAAAAGCGAGCGGTCTTGCGACCGCCCGATGTTGAGATTCGGTTAGCGTTTGCCGGTGAGCTTGTTCCTCTCATCATGAGCGCGGCGGGAAGCATCGGCTTTGGGCAGTACCTCAGCGATCGCCTGAGCGGCTGCGGCGTTGAATTTCAGGCGGAAGTCTGTGACCGGTTGGTTGTTGCGCACGATGCGAACAGGAACCACCTGCATGCGTGACTGGCCTTTGTTGCCGCGCACGACTTCGGCAAAGCCCACGTCAATGCCGTCGTTGTTGATCGGCTGAATGCCAATGTCGGAACTTGGCACGTCGGCGTCTTCGGTGAGTTCAAGAACACGCGTTCCCTGAATACGGCTTATCTTCCAGGAGCCGCCCTTTTGTGTGCCGTTGGGCAGTCGTTCGCAGAACATATTGCTGCGCTGAACCTGTGAAAGAGTGAAGCGTCCTTGGGGAGCTGACGCACGGTACTTGCCACGCTCGCGCACGGGTCGCTCAAAGGACAGACCGTAGGGCGTTGCCTCCAAATGGCTCACGTAGCTCATGCAGTAGGGCGTTGTCTTGGCTGTGTAGCGCGCAATCAAGCTTTCGAGATTGCGGGCGCCCGTAAAGGCCGACCGCGACGGCTGCACGATTTCATCGTCGCCGAGCCAATAGGTGGCTAGATACGCAACGGATCCCTGAGGAAACTTAGCGTCGGCCGGCACAAACCAGGCGAGCGAATCCGGCTGGTTGTTGCCGTTGCGAAGGAAGTGACGGATGGGCTTGCCTGAGATGTTGTAGGCGCGCAGTTCAACGGCAAGGTTAAAGACCGCCTGACCGGAATTCTGCAAAAGGATGCGACCGTCGGGCAGACGGGAGGCAACCATCGGTCCTTCGTTGTTGAGCACTCTGGAGTTACGGATGAGCTGCACGGCGCCCTGGCCCCAGGTAAAGCAGCGTTCCCCGGCCTGCGTTACGGTTTCACTGACGGTCCAGCTACCCGTTTGAGCGGGTTGCAGCTGAAAGAAACTGCGGTGCGTGTCGTAGAAGGCGTAGATGCCTTCCTGCAGGGCTGCAACGGAGTCAACGGGAATTTCCGTGCTGCGGAAGGGCGGACGAATGTTCGATTCGGGGCGCCACGTTGCGTCGGTGAATTCCTTGTAGTTGGCTTTGGGTTGGTAGTCAACAGTATGCGTCGCACACCCGCTCAATAGGACGGCTGCGGCAAATGCAGCGGAAGTGGCTTTCAGAAAAAGGCGAAACGTCTTCATTTTTCTTCGCGCTCCGTAGCAAGATCAGTTTTAGGGCGACACGACGGCGCCCGGATTGAGTCGGTTGTCAGGGTCGAAAATGCGCTTCAATTTGCGCATCAACTGCAGTTCATCTGCCGGTTTTGTTTGCTCAATAAGGTCGCGTTTCATGCGCCCGACGCCGTGCTCGGCGGCAACCGAGCCGTTAAATCGTGCTACATGTTCGTAGACGATGGCGTTGATTTCCTTTTCAAAGGCAAAACAAAGCCGGGGATCCTGCCCCGGAACGACGCCCATATTGTAGTGGAGATTGCCGTCTCCGAAATGACCGAAAACACTCGGTTCGATCCAGGAAAAACGCTTTGCGAGCGCAGCATTGGTTTGTTCGACGAACTCCGCAAGGCGGCTTCGCGGCACGCTGATGTCGTGCTTGACGTTGCCTCCGGTCTTCTTGTGCGCTTCAGGGACTGCTTCGCGCACTGCCCAAAGCGCCTCGCATTGGATCTCGCTTTGCGAGAGAACGGTGTCGGTGATGATTCCTTGTTCGAGAAGTCCTTCAAGCAGCGACTCGAGAAGGTCGGCACTATGAGTTTCATCTTGGGTGTCGGAATAGGAAAGTTCAACGAGAACCGACCAAGGCGAGTGTGTATCGATTTTTTTGACTTTCTCGGGAAAGACCTGCGCAACACGCTGCAGCGGCGTTTGATGAACGATTTCAAAGGCGCTCAGGGCGTGACCTGCCTGTGCTTGAAAGGCGCAGAAAAGCGGTTCGATTTTGCGCAGAGAATCCAGCGACAGCCAAAGCACCTTGCGCGAAGCTGGAAGCGGGTGCAGTTTCAGTATTGCCTTTGTGATGAGGCCAAGCGTTCCTTCGCTTCCGATGAACAGCGACTTTAAGTCGTAGCCGGTGTTGTCCTTGCGCAGACCGCGCATCAGGTTGAGCACGCGTCCATCGCAAAGAACGACTTCAAGTCCCAGACATAGGTCTCTGGCGTTGCCGTATCGCAGAACATGTACGCCGCCCGCGTTGGTCGCAAGAACGCCTCCCACGGTAGCCGTTCCGTCGCTCGCAAGGCTGAGTGCAAAAAGACGCTTTTGCAGAGCGGCCGTTTCTCTGACGGCCGCGACCGGAACACCCGCTTGTACGACGACCGAATCGTTGACGGTGTCGATTTTCTCGATGCGGCGCAGACGGGTTGTCGAGAGCAAAACGGTTCGCGAGACATCCGTGTCGTTCACAACGGGGGTAGCTGCCGCGGCGTTGCCTGTGTTGCCGCCTTGAGCAAACACGAGCGCGTTGTGTCGGCAGGCGACGCGCATGATTTCCGAGACTTCTTCGGTTGTGGAGGGGAAGACGGCACACAGCGCGCGGCCCTGCCAGCGGCCGCGATTATCAAGCAAAAGCGGAGCTAGGGCCGTCGCGTCGGTGAGAACGCGATCGGAGCCAAGACACGCCTGAAGGTCGGACAGAAGTGAAGCCATGTTTTTTCCGAGAAATCGAAACGAGACATAGTTTACGCGGCGCCGACCGTACGTTTGTCTTGAGAAATACGTATAAACAAAACAGGCGCTCCTTCGAAGAAAAGAGCGCCTGTGAATCGACGTCAGAAGACCGCGATTAGATCGTCAGCAACGGCACGATGAGCAGAGCCACGATGTTGATGATCTTGATGAGCGGGTTGACGGCGGGGCCGGCGGTGTCCTTGTAGGGGTCGCCGACTGTGTCGCCCGTCACGGCAGCCTTGTGAGATTCGCTGCCCTTGCCGCCGAAGTGACCGTCTTCGATGTACTTCTTGGCGTTATCCCAAGCGCCGCCGCCCGTGGTCATGGAGATGGCCACGAAGATACCGGTGACGATCGTGCCCATCAGCACGCCGCCGAGAGCCTTCGGGCCGAGGATGAGGCCAACGAGGATCGGGACGATGACCGGCAGAACGGACGGGATGATCATTTCCTTAATAGCAGCGCCGGTGAGCATGCCGACGGCCTTGGAATAATCGGGCTTGGCCTTGCCTTCCATGATGCCCTTGATTTCCTTGAACTGGCGACGGACTTCAATCACCACGGAGCCGGCAGCGCGGCCGACGGCTTCCATAGCCATTGCACCGAAGAGGTAGGGAATCAGACCGCCGATGATCAGACCGGCAATCACGTACGGGTCGGAAAGGTCAAACTGGAAGTCAATGTTGAACTGCTGCTTCAGAGCGTGCGTGTAGTCGGCAAAGAGCACCAGAGCGGCCAGACCGGCCGAACCGATGGCGTAGCCCTTGGTGACGGCCTTGGTCGTATTGCCGACTGCGTCAAGCGGGTCGGTCACGTTGCGGACCTTTTCATCGAGTTCGGACATTTCGGCAATACCGCCGGCGTTGTCCGTGATCGGGCCATAGGCGTCGAGAGCAACGATGATGCCGGCCATAGTCAGCATTGAGGTTGCGGCGATGGCAACACCGTAAAGACCGGCAAGCGAGAAGCTCACGAGAATGGCGATAACCACGGCGAGAACCGGAAGAGCGGTGGCCTTCATGGACACGGCCAGACCGGCGATGATGTTGGTGCCGTGACCGGTGGTGGAAGCTTCGGCAACCGTCTGCACGGGCTTGTATTCCGTACCGGTGTAGTACTCGGTGATCACGACCATCAAGGCAGTCAGAACGAGGCCGATCAGAGCGGAACCGAACAGGTGCGAGGTCGTCACGCCTTCGGGCAGCATCTTGGGATCGGAGAAGACGAAGTCGCCGACGAACCAGAAGGCAACGGCGGCGATGACGCCGGCGACGATAAGGCCGCGGTACAGGGCCGTCATGATCTTCTTGCCGGGCAGGTACTTCACGAAGAACGTACCGATGATGGAAGCGACGATCGAGACAGCACCCAAAACGAGCGGGTATTCAACCATGCGCATAGTGTCGCCCGTTGCCGAAAGCGCGCCGATCATCATGGTGGCCACAATGGTCACGGCGTAGGTTTCGAACAAGTCGGCAGCCATACCGGCGCAGTCGCCCACGTTGTCGCCCACGTTGTCGGCGATGGTGGCGGGGTTGCGGGGGTCATCCTCGGGGATGCCGGCCTCCACCTTGCCCACCAGATCCGCGCCCACGTCGGCGGCCTTGGTGTAGATGCCGCCGCCCACACGGGCGAACAGGGCCATGAAGCTGGCGCCCATGCCGTTCATGACCATCACGTTGCCCAGGGCAATGGGATCATCCATGCCGAAGACATAGCGCAGCAGGAAAAACCAGATGGTGATATCCAGCATGCCAAGGCCTACCACGGTGAAGCCCATGACGGAGCCGGAGGAAAAAGCCACCCGCAAGCCCTTGTTCAGGCTCTCGGAGGCAGCCTGGGCGGTACGGGCGTTGGAGTTGGTGGCGATCTTCATGCCGATGAAGCCCGCCAGCATGGACCAGATGCCGCCGGTCAAAAACGCAAAGGGCGTGAACTTGGACAGCATCTGTCCGCCGGAGGCGAACGCGATGATCAGCAAGATCACGAACACCACCACAAACACCTTGGCCACCGTGGTGTACTGGTGCTTGAGGTAGGCGTTGGCGCCCTCACGGATGGATGCGGCGATCTTCTGCATCTTTTCCGTGCCTTCGGAGTAAGACATGACCTTGCCCCGCTGTATCCACGCAAAGGCCAGGGCCAGTGCCGCGCCGATGAAGCCAATCCAGAACAGGTTATCCATGCTTCTTCCTCTCCTTCTCGCTTTGTGTTTTGCAGTGTTCTATCATTTTAGCACACACAGATGTTTTTTCAAGTAATTGTTTGGCAATTTTTTGCGCAAACGCTGTAAACCCTTTCTTTACCTTTTATTTGTGTTTTTCCGAGCGGATACTTTTTCCCCGGATTTTCCCCTTGTTTTTCCCCGTTTACGCGGATTTCCACACTCCTCACCTGAAACAAAAAAGGCCGCCCCGGAAAGACACCCTCCGGGACGGCACATCAAAATTTTTTTGGCACACGAGCTCAGTACACCAGCTGGAACCGGGTGAACACCCACCGCTCATCCACCAGCTCATAGGGGAACGACCAGTACTCCACGCCGGAGACCGTCTTGTCCTCGTCCAGCAGCTCCACCGCCGCATTGACCGTATAGGCGGTATCGCCGGTCTGCTCCACCCGCAGCTCCACATTGCCCCGCAGCGGGTCCCGGGATCTGGACACCGGCCGCACGTACAGTGCCCCGTCAATGTCCCGGTACAGCGGGGCATCGCCGCCGGTGCTCAGAAGCTGCTCCGCCAGCTCCTGGGAAAAGCTGCCCCGCAGGTAGATCTGCAGGTCCTCCAGCGTCTCCAGCCCGTCGGAGCGGACCGGGTAGTAGACGTCTCCGTCCACATTCAGCCCCTCCTCGCCGCAGGGCAGCGTGGAAAGCTGGAACCAGCCGCACACCGTCACTGCCCGGTCGTAGGCGGAGAGGACTTCTTCCTCCGTCAGGGGGCGGGACTCCTCCTGGGTGCGGGCGGCGGACAGCTCGCCCCGCTCCTGGGCAGGGGCCTCGTCCCCATCGGCACAGCCGGCGGCAAAGGCCCACACGGCCGCCAGCGTCAGACCCAGGATCACGATCTTTTTCATCCGCATCACACACGCCTCCCCGCAGCGGGCCGCTCCCTCGCCCCGCATTCTTTTTCTATGTCCATCCTATCATGACATATGGAAAAAATCCACGAATTTTTCCATATTTTGTTGTCTTTAAAAAGAAAAAATCGCCTGCCACCCAAGGCGGCAGACGCTGCTCCGCCGGGGCGGCGGCGTCACGGCCGTG
>OGEZ01001506.1_pt1 | contig 11180 bp, 8 predicted proteins | sample 1570831 | NCBI WGS metagenome assembly OGEZ01 (sample SAMEA2582059, study PRJEB24529) | metagenome | biome: Human gut stool | place: China | collected 2011
CTTTTGGGATTTGCCATGAATAAAAGGATTTTAGCGGCAGGGGCACTTTGCTTTGGCGAGTCGGGTGTAAGAAGGAGGGTAAAGAATATTATGACATATCGAAAAAATAAAAAATGGATGGGCGCAGTAGCAGTGGTTGTTTTTCTGCTGGCAGGCTGTTCGTGTCTGACCGATGCTGTGGGACAGCAGGATACAAAAGATGCAGCCCAAACGGAAAGTGTTAGTGAAAAGGAAAAATACACAAAGTCATTAGCAAAGGCAGAAATAAAGGGTGTAACGGTAGAGGTAATATATGCTTCTCAGAAAAAAATCGAAAACAATCCGAAATCAATGTATTATGATGACGGCGAGTTTTATATACAAACGAAAAAAGGAAATGATATTCTGGATACGATGAAATTAACGAAAGAACGGTTTGGGGTGGAAAATAAAATAGCATTCACACCGGAATTTTCATTGCAGATAAGTGATTATGATAAGGATGGAGAGAACAACGACTTTTCACTGGGACAGGGGCAGACACCGGTTACTGAACTTGGAAACTGGATGAATTATGCATTTTTTGGCATAGGGGAAAATGGCAGCATAAAACAGTATTTGCTGGGGAAAAATAAAACACCGTATATCGCTACCATTCCCGGTGGATATTCAAAGGCATTTGATAGGAAGAAAAAGAACATTTTATATTATTCCTTGGAAAAGGCTGAAGTCGCATCAACATATATTGCACTGTCCTAAATATAATAAGAATCATTCCTCCCTTTTGGGCACATCTCTTGGCGGCTCAAAATCAGAAATGTCGTCGTAGTCCGATTCAGTCTCGGCTATGTCGTCCTCAAAGAAATCGTCATAGTCGTCACAGGAATAATCCGTATTTTTTGATTTCATTTTATCTTTTTTCATAAGAATCCCTCCATGAGAAATACTATTTCCTATGGAGGGTATTATTATACTCATAATCTAAAATTTTGCTTTTTATAAGGTCAAATTTTCAACATTAATACCGACGAATAAAAAAACAATTTATGGGCATAACACAGAATAGAAAATCAGTGGCAGATGGCTTATGGATTTATTATGTAAAAATGGAGGGTGTTATGTCAGAAAAATGTGAATGTGTCAATGTCAGAAAAGTAGTAATTGTCGGCTGCGGTTTTGTTGGCTCGGCGTCGGCGTTTGCGCTTATGCAAAGTGGACTTTTTTCGGAAATGGTATTGATTGATGTGGATAAAGACCGTGCGGAAGGCGAGGCAATGGATATCAGCCATGGTGCCTCTTTTGCCGGTCCAATGAAAATATATGCGGGCGGATATGAAGATGTTGGCGATGCGGCAATTATCGTAATTACGGCGGGTGCCAATCAGAAGCCAAATGAAACAAGGCTTGATTTGGTTCAGAAAAATGCAAAAATAATGACAGATGTTGTGACACAGATAAAAGAACAGGAGTACAAGGGGATTTTACTCATTGTCTCAAACCCGGTTGATATTATGACGCAGGTTGCGATGGAAGTGAGCGGATTCCCGGAATACCGTGTGTTCGGTTCAGGAACCGTGTTAGATTCTGCGAGACTTCGGTATCATCTGGGGCAGCATTTAGGAGTTGACAGCCGGAGCGTGCATGCCTTTGTAATCGGCGAGCATGGTGACAGTGAAATTGCGGCGTGGAGCAGTGCCAATGTGTCGGGTGTTCCGTTAAATTCTTTTTGTGAAATGCGGGGGCATTATAATCACGAAGGAAATACCGAGAGCATTGAGGAACAGGTAAAAAACAGTGCCTATGAGATTATTGCCAAAAAAGATGCCACATATTATGGAATTGCGATGGTGGTAAAGCGGATTTGTCAGGCAATTGTGCGGGATGAAAAATCGATTTTCCCAATTTCACTCCGTATGCATGGCGAGTATGCTCTGGAGGATGTTGTGCTGAGTATGCCGGCAATTGTGGGAGCAAGAGGAATTGAGACAACGATTCCGATTTCGCTGGATGAAAAAGAAGTTTCAAGACTTCATGAATCTGCGGAAATGCTGCGGGAAACAAGGAAAGAAATTCGGCGATGAATTCCCTTTGTTTGCAGGTACAGGAGATTTTGCTCCTTGAGTGCCCTGCCCGTGCAAGTATAAAAAAACAATAAAGTTATTGAGTTAAGCCTCTAACAATGATATATTAGTTGTTAGGGGCTTTACATGGATACACATAAATTTTACATGACTTTACAAAACGTAGAGAGAGGATAATGAAATGTCTATATGGAATGTGATTAATTTGGCGGGTGGCCTTGCGATGTTCATCTTTGGTATGAACTTAATGAGCGATGGCTTGAAATTGGTGGCAGGCTCTTATTTAAAGAAAATTTTGGAAAAACTGACGCAGAATCGCATTATTGCTATGGTTGTAGGTGCTGGTTTGACTGCCTTGATTCAGAGTTCCAATGCCATGTGTGTCATGGTGGTTGGTTTTGTAAATGCCGGTATGATGCAGTTGGAGCGTTCCGTTGGAATCCTGATGGGAGCAAAGATTGGAACAACGATTACCGGACAGTTGATTGCCTTTAATATTTCCGAAATTGCACCGGTGATTGCGTTCGTTGGTGTGGCAATTACTATGTTTTCGAAAAAACCTAAGGTAAAAAATGTAGGACAGATTATCGCCAGCCTTGGTGTATTGTTCATTGGACTTGGTACAATGAGCGCAGCAATGAAGCCATTAGCAGGCGAGATTTGGTTCCAGAGTTTGCTGCAAAAGTTTTCCAATCCGATTTTGTGCGTTATTATCGGTGTTATTTTCACCGTTATTATTCAGAGTGCATCAGCATCCGTCGGTGTTTTGCAGATGTTAGCTCTCAGTGGTGTCATGGCATTTCCGGGTGCCTTTCCACAGGCATTTTACATTATGCTCGGTATGAATATCGGTGCGAGTGTTGCACCGGCACTTGCTTCCCTTGGTGGACGCAAAGATGCCAAACGTGTAGCCTTTATCGTTATTTTGTTTGAGAGTATCGGCATGGTGCTGTTCATGATACTTACGCAGATTTTCCCGGTTATCTTCGATTGGATTTTAAATACAGCTCCGGGAAATCCGACCAGACAGATTGCCAATGCCAATACGATTTTCAACCTTGTGACAGTAGCAATTCTTTTGCCATGTGCGAAATATCTGGTTAAAATTTCTGAATTTGTCATTCGCGGTGAGGATGACAAAGAAGAAGCAGCACTTCATTATATTGATGAATCCGGTTATCAGTCCGGTACGGTTTTGATTGGACAGATTGACCAGGAAGTCGGAAGAATGCATTCTTTGGTTCGTGAAAATATGGAAGCTTCGACAAAAGTCTATTTTGGAAGTATGACGATTTCCAAAGAGCAGTTCGAGAGAAATGAGGAAGCAGTGGACTTTTTGAATAAAGAAATCGTGGCAGCGCTGATTCGTACAAACCAGCTTGGAGTTTCTGAGAAAGAAGCGACCCATGCCGGTAATCTGTATCATATTGTGACGGATTTGGAGCGTATCGGCGACCATGCGGAAAATGTTCTCGGATATGCACTGCAGATGAAAGAGGACAAGCGTAAGTTCTCTGATAAGGCGTTGAAGAACTTGAAGGAATTGTCACAAGCAGTTTATAAGATTTATGATTTGGCATGTGAGCATTTCTCAAATCCAAGCGAAGAATTGTACCGCGTTATTTATGATTTGGAAGCGGATATTGATAAGATGGTTGACAAGATGCGTGCATCCAACAGTAAGCGCTTGAGCAAAATGAAATGTGAAGCGGTTCAGGGCTTGTACTTTAATGAGATTTTAGTGGACTTGGAGCGTGTGGCGGATCACTCATTAAATATCGCGCAGGCAGCGAAAAAATATGAAATTTATGATGAAGATGAAGATTTATAAAGATGTCTAAAAATGTAGTCTTTTGCTAGGATAATACATTGCGTTATTGCCTCCTTGTTTCGTATAATATCCATAATGATGGATGTTATGAAACAAGGAGGTTTTTGTTATGAAGCAGATAACAAAAAGAGTTGTGGCGTTTTTTGCGGCGATGGGGCTGATGGTTTCCGGACTTTCACTGAATGAGCCTGCGTCAGCCGATGCAAAGGCAAAAGCAAAAGTAAAATCAGTAACAATTAAAAATGTAAAAAAGAAGCTGACATTGAAAAAAGGAGATTCTTTCAAACTGAAAGTATCCGTTAAAGTTAAGCCCAATAAGGCGAAGTATAAAAAGGTGACATACAAATCGTCAAAGAAAAAGGTAGTAAAAGTTTCGTCAAAGGGAAAACTTACTGCCTGTCAGGCGGGTACGGCCAAAATTACCGTGCGGTCAAAGACGAATAAAAAGAAAAAGGCTGTTCTCACGATTGTGGTAAAGAAAGCTCAGCCAGAGAAGAAAACACAGAATGTAACGGTGGCACCGACAGCAAATTCGACGGCGGGCGCGACAACAAAACCGACAAATGGCACAGAAGAAACGCCATCGCCGACCGACAAGGCGACAGCGTCTCCGACGGCAAAACCGACGGAAACTCCCGTACCGGATGGCACCAGCACATTGATGCGAAAGCCATTTGCGGCTCAGGCTGAAGTGGGACAGAAGCTTTCAGAGGTTGCGATTTCTAGTGGAGAGATTGCGGACAGCAATGGAGAAAAAATCTCTGGCTCCTACGAGTGGGAACAGCCGGATGCCGTATTAAAGCAAATGGGGAAAAGCCATGCGACAGCAAAGTTTGTTCCAAAAGACAGTTCTTTTGAGGAGATTAAAGGAATTTCACTTCCGGTTTATACGGTAAAGAAGGCGGTAGTTGTTAAGACAAAGCCAAAATATACGGGAGCCGTGACCGGGAAAAAATTGAGTGCGGTTACACTTTCCGGTGGAAAAGTAACCGATGCAGACGGTGTGACGGTGGCAGGAAAATTCTCATTTGCCAATCCGGAACTTATGCTTACAAGTCCGGGCAAAAAAGACTATATGGTAGTATTTACACCAAGTGATAAGGAAACATATAGAGAAGCATCTATTTCTCTAAATATTTCCGTGACAGGGACAGCGGTTGCGAGCACAACAGCGGATAAAAAATTAGATTTGTCCGGTGGTATCTGGAAAAATGAAAATGCGTACAATGGTCTGTGGTCCGGCAGTATTTATAATTTGACATCCTATTTGTCGGGAATTGATATGACAAAGTATTCTACCGTTACGGTTACGGCAGAGGTATATGATAAAAATGGTGTCGAGATTTCGGATACTTCCGGAAATTTGGTTGGATTTAAGCTGGCCAATAAAGATGGTGACTGGGCCGGATTTTCGGATGCTTATGTAAATCGTACAGCGGAACTTTCACTTGCAGGATACGCAGGCGGTGATTTATATCTTGTGGTACAGAATGCGCAGGCATCAGTTGGTTATATTGAGATTTTGTCTGTAACTCTGGGAAATGGTGAAATTACAAACATTGTGGACGGAAGTTCTTTGAAACGAGCTTATGGTGATATGTTTGGCAAAGTGGGAAATGCGATTGGCAGTTATGAAATGAATAATTCCGGAAATATGAGTTTTGTTGCATCCCAGCACAATTCCATTACTATGGGAAATGAGATGAAACCGGATTACTTGCTTGGTGGTGCAAAGGCTACGTTGTCGAACACAAATCCGGATGGATATGTAGACACCGCTAAATTTACCTACAAGTATAAGGATACAACCTATCCGATTATTAATATGGATTCCATTGATAACTGTTTAAACACCGCTTATAAAAACGGACTTAAAATGCGCTACCATGTGTTTGTGTGGCATAAGCAGACACCGCAGTGGTTCTTTAAGGAAAATTTCAGTAAGTCGGGTGCATACGTTTCGAAAGATGTTATGGATGGACGCTTGGAGTATTTAGTGCGTAATGTTATGACTCATATTTACACATATCAAAACGCGGATGGTGTTTATGTGGGACGAGAGGTAATTGATAACTGGGATATTGCCAATGAGTATTTGCACAATAACGATGGCGGCACAAAGAGTTACTGGGATGAAGTTTATTATCCGGAATATACGTATAATAAAAATAAGCATAGCGGCATTCTCACCCCTGTGTATATCAAGGAAGCATTTGCAATTGGACATTCGATTCTTGAAGATTTTGGACTTACGGATGATGTGAGTCTGCTTTGCAATGAGTATAATACCTATCAGGTGAGTGACAAAATGGTCAAGATGATTCAGTATTTTAATACGAAAGATGAGGTAAATAAAACCGGCGAAATCATCTGTGACGGTGTTGGCATGCAGACACATTTGGACATGGGATATCCGGCAATTGAGGATATTGGTACCAATGCGATTGATGTCTTTAAAGCGGCAGGTATTGAAATTCAGTTGACTGAGATGGACTTGACGGACAAGGTGCAGAGTGAAACCTCACAGATTAATCAAATTGCTAAATGGTATAATCTTATGATGCTTTTGATGACGGAAAAGGACAGTGGTGCGAAAATTACCGGCATTGTCTGGTGGGGAATGAGTGATAAGTATTCTTGGCGAAGTGAGGGAGTTCCTCTTTTGTTTAGTGATTACTGGAAAGCAAAAGAGCATTATTTTCAGGTGATTGAGGCCATTTCTTCCTATAATCAGGGAGATTCTGAATGGCAGATTTATGTATAGGAACGCCTTGCTCTAAATAGACGAATAATCCCCCTCTTTGGTGCATAGATTATACAAACACCAAATCAGGGGGATTTTTTTGAAAGGATATCATATTCAAAAAACACCGATTGAAGAGCGTGCGGTGGCGATTGCTGAATATATTGTAAAGAATAAGGCAACCGTACGGCAGGCGGCAGGCCAGTTTGGCGTGAGCAAGAGTACGGTACATAAAGATGTAACGGAGCGGTTACTTAGGATTAATCCTTCCCTTGCTGCAAAAGCAAGGAAAATACTTGATGTAAATAAATCCGAACGGCATATCCGCGGGGGGATGGCGACAAAGGAAAAATACAGCCATCTTCATGCAGAAAGACAGATGTTTCCGGGGAATCGAATGAGTTAATAAAACGGCGTTGGTCCGGTCTATCCGGGGTGGCGCTGTTTTTACATATTCAAACGGCAAAAAAAGGAAAAAATGTGTACAAACTTTGAAAATTGAGACGATAACTTGTCATTTTTGTCGAATGTGCTATAATGATAAATATGTATCAAAAACTCGGTAAAGGAGGAAGTTTCATTGGGACAGTCAACCTTTAAAGGGGGAGCACATCCTTATGAGGGCAAGGAACTCAGCATGGATTCTCCAATTCGTGAAATGGATGCGAAGGAGGAACTTGTATTTCCTATGAGCCAGCATATTGGAGCCCCGGCAACACCTGTCGTAGCTGTTGGTGATACAGTGAAGATGGGACAGATTATTGGCGAAGCAAGTGGTTTTATTTCCGCCAACATTGTAAGTTCTGTATCCGGTGAGGTCAAAGCCGTAGAGCCAAGACTTTTGTCATCGGGAGCAAAAGCAACCTGCGTTGTAATTGCAAATGATGGGGAATATCAGCCGGTTGAAGGACTTGGCGCAGACAGGGATTACACCCAGTTGACAAAGGAGGAAATCCGTCAGATTATCAAAGATGCCGGCATTGTCGGTATGGGAGGAGCCGGATTCCCGACAAACGTTAAAGTTACGCCGAAAAATGAAGAAGAAATTGATTATGTCATTGTAAACGGAGCAGAGTGTGAGCCGTATCTGACTTCGGACTACCGCTTGATGTTAGAGCGTCCGGAGGATTTGATTCAGGGACTTCACGTTGTATTATCTTTGTTTGACAATGCAAAAGGTGTCATTGCCATCGAGGATAACAAACCGGAGGCAATTGCAAAACTTCAGTATCTCACGGATTCCGATCCGGATATTGAGGTAAAGGTATTAAAAACAAAATATCCACAGGGAGCAGAGCGTCAGGTGATTTATGTAACGACCGGACGTAAGATTAACTCCAAAATGCTGCCGGCTGATGCAGGCTGTATCGTGGATAATGTACAGACGGTACTTGCTATTTATGATGCCGTATGTAAGACAACACCGTCGATGAGCCGCGTGGTAACACTGACCGGTGATGCGATGGCAGAACCACAGAACTATAAAGTCAAATTTGGTATGAGCCATGCCGAGCTGTTAGAAGAAGCAGGCGGACTCAAAGAAAATGCGAAGAAACTGATTTCCGGCGGCCCGATGATGGGTATGGCAATGTATGATTTGAACACGCCGATTACGAAAACAAGTTCTTCCATTTTGGCAATGAGCGAGGATGAAGTTGAAAAATTTGAGCCGACGAATTGTATTCGATGCGGCCGTTGTGCGACGGTATGTCCGAGCCACCTGGTGCCACAGATGATGGCACAGGCTGCTGAGCGCAATGATTTGGATTACTTCCAGAAGCTTAATGGTATGGAATGTTATGAATGTGGTACTTGTACATTTGTTTGTCCGGCGAAGAGACGCCTGACACAGATTTTCAAACAGGCAAGACGTGCGGTTATGGACCAGAACAGAAAAAAATAAGCATGTTTAGCCATGAAAATATGCTGCAAAAGCAGCAGAATGGAGGAAACAATGGAAGAGAAATTATGGAACGTTTCTTCATCTCCTCATGTACGTGACCATTCTTCTACGCAGTCCATCATGAGAGATGTCGTAATTGCCTTATTGCCGGCTACCATCATTGGTATTTATAATTTCCGGTTAAGTGCAGTATTAGTAATTTTAACCTGCTGTGTATCCTGTATGTTGGCAGAATACATCTGGCAGAGATTGATGAAACAGAAGGTAACAACAAATGACTTTAGTGCCCTTTTGACCGGCTTATTGTTAGCATTGAATCTGCCGGCTACGATGGGAAATCCAAAGTATCTGTGGATGTGTATTCTTGGCAGTGTATTTGCCATTATCGTTGTGAAACAGTTATTCGGAGGACTGGGTCAGAACTTCATGAACCCGGCACTTGGCGGCCGCTGCTTTTTGATGTTGTCATTCAGTAGCGTCATGACAAGTTTTACGGTAAAAGAAGGAAGTAACTGGTTATACGGTATTTCCGTTGACGCAGCAAGTTCTGCCACACCACTTATGGATGTTAAAGAAGGCGGTTACCCAAGTCTTTTGAAGATGTTTTTGGGAACAACGACAGGAACCATTGGTGAGACATCGACAGCAGCACTTTTGCTTGGTGCCATTTACCTTTTGCTCCGTCGTGTTATCGACTGGAAAATCCCGGTTATTTACATCGCAACATTTGCCGTATTTGACATTTTGTATATGGTAATTGCCGGTGCGGCTGCTTATCCGCTTTTGTATGAACTCTGCGGTGGCGGCTTGATGCTTGGTGCATTCTTTATGGCAACTGATTACGTGACGAGTCCGATTACTTCAAAGGGTAAAGTGATTTATGCAATTTTACTTGGTCTTTTGACCGGCTTGTTCCGATTCTTCGGTGAGTCCGCAGAAGGTGTATCCTTTGCCATCATTATCGGCAACTTGTTTGTACCATTGATTGAACGCTATACCGTTCCAAAGGCATTTGGAAAGGAGGGCAAAGCAAATGGATAAGAAAAGCAGTATGATGAAGGACGCCATTATCTTATGTGCGATTACCCTGATTCTCGGTGCCGTGTTGGCAGGTGTTTATATGCTGACAAAGGACCCGATTGACAATGCTCAGAAAAAAACAAATAACGAAGCCTGCGCTGTTGTTGTCGCACAGGGAGATTCCGTAAAGGATAACGATGCAGAAGCGGTATCCGGTGCGGCTGCTTATTTAGGCAAGCATGACCTTTCAAATGCAGAAGTAAAAGAAGGCGATTTGCTTTCCGAATATGTAGAGATTACTGAAGTACATCCGACAGCAAATGGCGGAAAAGTATATCTTGCCAACGCACTCAAAGGATATGGTGGTAAAATCAGTTTTGCTCTTGGTGTAGATGCACAGAGTGCAATTACCGGTATTCAGATTACCAGTGAAGCATAATTCTTAAACAAGAAACTAAACACATTTTGAGCACATCGGAAGAAATGTATAATAAAAATGAGACAACAGATACCCAGGTACAGGCATTATCGGGCGCTACGGTTACTTCCCGTGCGATTACGAGAGCGGTAAAGGGAATCTTGTTCTATGATGCATCCGGAAAGGAGGCTGGTCAGTATGAGTAAAAATGTTTGTGGCGAGCGCCTTATTAACGGTATCGTTAAAGAAAACCCTACGTTTGTCATGATGCTTGGTATGTGTCCGACTTTGGCGGTTACATCCTCGGCCATGAATGGTCTGGGCATGGGATTATCGACAACGGTTGTATTGATTTTATCCAATATGCTGATTTCAGCATTGCGTAAGATTATACCGGATAAAGTTCGTATTCCGGCATTTATCGTAATTGTAGCATCGTTTGTAACGATTGTTCAGCTGCTTTTGCAGGCGTACATTCCATTTTTGTACTCGGCACTTGGTGTTTACATTCCGTTGATTGTAGTAAACTGTATCATCTTAGGACGTGCCGAAGCCTATGCTTCCAAAAATCCGGTTATTGCATCAGCATTTGACGGAATTGGTATGGGTCTTGGATTTACGATGGGATTAACGCTGATTGGTATTTTCAGAGAAATCCTTGGAAGTGGTTCCATTTTTGGATTCACAATCCTTCCAAGCGCAGTAAATATCTCAATTTTTGTTATGGCTCCCGGCGCATTCTTTGTTCTGGCAGGACTTACTGCCCTTCAGAATAAACTGAAAATGCCGAGCGCAACAAACAAAGAAGAAGAGGACGAGGAAGAAAAGGAGGTTGAAAACGCATGAGTATTTTTACCATTCTTTTTACGGCGGCACTTGTGAATAACTTCGTATTGAGTCAGTTCCTTGGCATTTGTCCGTTCCTTGGTGTATCCAAGAAAGTGGAAACCGCTGCCGGTATGGGCGGTGCAGTTGTATTCGTAATTACGATTGCCTCCTTTATTACCAGTTTATTGTATAACTTCCTGCTTTTGCCAAATGATTTGGTATATTTAAATACTATCGTATTTATTTTGGTAATTGCAGCTTTGGTTCAGTTCGTTGAGATGGTATTGAAAAAAATGATGCCGGCTCTGTATCAGTCACTTGGTGTATACCTTCCGCTGATTACGACAAACTGTGCGGTACTTGGTGTAGCCTTAAAC
>OGEZ01001512.1_pt1 | contig 11113 bp, 12 predicted proteins | sample 1570831 | NCBI WGS metagenome assembly OGEZ01 (sample SAMEA2582059, study PRJEB24529) | metagenome | biome: Human gut stool | place: China | collected 2011
GTTCTATTGTTTAACTTTTAATCTTTCGGTAAAAATTTACCGAAGTATTGATAGGAAGAAGGTGTTTGAAACAGGTTTTTCTGTACATTTGCCACCTGAATAATCAAAGAATCTGAAAAAATGAATGATACAACCAAAAATCAAATCTTAAAACTGGTTCACCAGGAAGTGATTCCGGCAATCGGTTGTACAGAACCAATAGCTGTTGCCTTGGCTGCAGCAAAGGCTGCTGAATTGTTAGGTACAAAACCGGAAAAGATAGATGTTTATTTGAGTGCCAATATCTTGAAGAACGCTATGGGCGTTGGTATTCCAGGAACAGGAATGGTTGGTTTGCCTATTGCCATTGCGTTGGGAGTATTGATTGGTAAATCGTCATACGAATTGGAGGTTTTGAAAGACGTTACTCCTGAAGCTTTGGAAGCAGGTAAACAATTAATACACGATCAAGTTATCCATATCGCTCTGAAAGAAAATGTAGATAAGCTTTATATAGAAGTGGTTTGTCAGGCTGGAGACTCTAAATCAGTAGCTGTCATCGCTCATGAACATACACGCTTTGTCTATTGTGCAAAAGATGATCAGGTATTACTAGATGAAAGAAAAAGCTTGGAGCATACAGATGAAGGTGAAGATGATGAACTGAAACTTTCATTTGATCTTGTCTATGATTTTGCCATTCATACACCGCTGGATGAAATCCGCTTCATCCTGGATACAGCCCGCTTGAATAAGAAAGCGGCTGAAGCATCGGTGAAAGGTGAGTTCGGACATTCGGTAAGTAAAACGATTTCCGGTCCGATTGGGAAGAAGTATTTGGGTGATTCTTCTTATACGCACATGTTGATGTTGACGGCTGCTGCTTGTGATGCCCGGATGGACGGAGCGATGATTCCGGTAATGAGCAATTCGGGAAGTGGAAACCAAGGCATTGCGGCGACTCTTCCGGTCGTTTCGTTTGCCGAAGACATGAAATGTTCTGAAGAACAACTGATCCGTGCGTTGATGTTAAGCCATTTGATGGTGATTTACATGAAGCAAAGTTTGGGCCGGCTTTCTGCTCTTTGTGGATGTGTCGTGGCTGCTACGGGGGCTAGTTGCGGCATCACTTGGTTAATGGGTGGAACCGCTACGCAGATTACGTATGCCATCAAGAATATGATCGGGAATATAACCGGCATGATCTGTGATGGTGCCAAACCGAGTTGTGCGATGAAAGTGACGAGCGGTGTTTCGACGGCTATGCTTTCTGCTATGATGGCGATGGAAAACAAGGTGGTTACTTCGGTGGAAGGTATTATCGATGAAGATGTGGATCGTTCTATCCGTAATTTGACATCCATCGGTTCGAAAGGAATGGAAGAGACCGATCATTTGGTATTGGATATTATGACGCATAAACCCAACTGTTGGTAAAATATTTATATTATAATAATTGTTTAATCATTACTAAAGATTTGATTTATGAAAAAGAGTTTGATTTATTTGTTTTCATTGCTGTGCATGTTGACATTGGCAACTTCGTGTAGCGATGATGATGAGAAAGGTGGAACAGATGAGGCCTGGAAAGAGCTTTCTAAGGATTATACAGCTGAAAACCTTTCTATCGGAACAGTTTCTACTTCTGGAACAGTTTCTGTCAATGCGACTTCTGCCGATAAGGCGACCCTCGTTTTAAATAACGTGGTAGCTGGTGAAAGTTCTGTTTCTGTAGATGCTACCTTGACAAAAACTGAGACGGGTTATGCTTTCGAAGGTGAATCGGCTGCTACTACTTGCAACGTGAAAGTATCAGGAACGATCGAGAATGGCAAACTGACAGCTGCTATTTCACGTACCTTAACATCAGCTTTGGCTGGGACAATGGAATTGAATTTTATTCCTTCTACAGGTGAAGGTTTGATGGCTCAAACTTATGCTTATTTCAACACCGGAAATGAGCAAATGGATGCCATGTTGAATGGAATGGCTGCTCCTGTTCTTGGGCAGTTGATCGCTCAGCAAGTTGAATCTGTTTCTGTTAATCTGGGAGAAGATGGAATATTCTCTTTCTCCTTCAAGAAAGTAGGCAGTTCAGAAGCAACTGTGATGCCGCCTGCTAACTTGGCAGCAATGATCAATTCTTATTTAACTTGGTTTGAAAAAGACGATGTGCTTTATCTGGCTGTTCATAAAGATGCGTTGACAATCTTAGGCGGTTTGGATATTTTGCCGGAAGGAATGGAATTGGAATCTATCGTTAATATTTTAAGTTTGGATGGAGATTTCTACACAATTCCTGTCAATACAATCAAAGAAGATAATTTGGTAACAGTTTTCTTAGGAAAAGCTATGCTTACTAAAGTATGGGCTTTGGCAAAACCGCTTATCGAGAAGATTCCAGACGAGAACCTGCAATCAATCGTTAATGTAGTGGGCGGAGTTATGGATACAGCTCAAGATATTAAGGTTGGTTTGGTATTCAAAAAATAAGATTCTGTAAGCTATATTTCGTGCAAGGGGAAACCAGAATTCTGGCTTTCCCCTTTTTTATTGTTCTTTTGTTTAGATTTACTGGTAATTATTTCAAGAAATAGAATTTTTAAGTATTCAATTGGAAGCGATTTGGATTTAAATACTATTTTAGCGGTATAGTTATTAAAATAATAAGCGTATGAAAAACTTTTTTACATCTGTAATGGCGGCTTTATTTATGGCTGCACCGGTAGGAAATCTTTCTGCCCAAACTTCTCAACAGCTGACGAAGTCTCAAGAAGAAGCGATTAAAAAAGAACTTCTGCCTGTAGTATTTGAACAAATCAAGGAACAAGCCGGGATTGATATTTTAGGTTGGGCAACACCGAAATTGAATGTAAATACATTAAGTGGTATTCCTGTTTTGGAATCAAGTAGTTTACGCGCAGCTTCTACAGATGGAGAGGCGGTTGTAAAACCTGATTCAATTATTGTAAACACTACTGGTATTTCAGCAGAAGTCGGTGCATTTTTAGGTAATTTAAAGGTAACTTTTGATGGTTATCATAATAAAGATATACCATTAATTACAGTTGCAGGAAGGCCTTTATCGATAGATCTTCCTGAAACTATTGTAGTCGCATCTGGAAAAATGGGAGAAGTTGCCAAAATAACTTTTAAATCAGAAATTGTTGAACCAGATAATTCATTACCATTTTCTTTAGATGTGAATATATCTCTTTTAGGACAAGAAAGCAAAGATTTGATTGATTTTTCATTAGCCCAAGATGAACAAACATTGATGCTGAATGGAAATTTAATAATTGGAGATGGCTTAAAGGATATATTTAAATTAATTACTGCATTAAAACCTGATTTCCCTCAATTGCCAGATATGAACTATTTGGTGCAGTTAGATATTGCTAAAATGCTTTTAACAGGTTTACCTGTTACATTATATGGTATTTTACCTGATGAAAATCAAGTAACATTAGGTAAAGCGAATATTATTCTTGATTTGCAATCTCCAATCTTTATATCTCAGGTTGATGTTACTTCCTATGAAAAGGGTATTGCCAATGAATGGGATAGATATACTTTTGCATTGAATCAGGAAACCGAACAAGATTTAGTTTTAGGAATTGATAAATATGAATGCGAAAAGGATTTCACTGATGCCGGAAAATATAGTGAATCAACTATTATTACAATGAGTGACTATACAAAGAATATTACAGCTGATACGAAATCAGCTATTAGTGGTATTGTAACTCGTGTGGTAAATGAATTGGCAAATGATGGACAGGCTAGCATGTACAAGATGACTATTGAGCAAGGAGATAAGAATGTAGAAAATGGCCTGAAAACAGAATTAGAAGTTGAAGTTCTTCCTTATATGGCGGAAGACAAGAAATCTGCTATCGCAGAAATCCGTATTAATACATACGATAATGGCATTGCAACACCTATGTTAATTATAGCTACCGCCGATCTGACAGGCAGCCAGAAGATTGCCCTTGATGTGATCAAGAATGAAACTACGTTTGCAACAGCTTACTTCACTTCTAATATCGCCGGTGTTATTACGAGCAATGAAAGTGTTCAGGTTACTGACGTGAAAGTGATCCCGATGGCAAATGCAATCCGGGTATTGAATGCTGATAAAGCCAATTATCAGATTTATAGCATGAGCGGTGCTATGATGGCTAATGGAACAATTGCTGGTGATGCTTATATCTCAACAGCTAATTTGGCAAAAGGTATCTACATTGTTGTTGTTGAAGCTAATGGTGTTAAGCAATCTGTTAAATTTATCCGTTAATCTTCTTTGAATAGACGTTGATTTATATAAGGCCTGCTTCCGGACTGACGGGAGCAGGTTTTTTTATACCTCTTCCTTTCTTCTATTGTTGCAATCCTATTCTTTGAATTGTGATGAAGGAAATGTGTGAATCTGGTATCCAATTCTTTAATCCACGCCGTGGATTAAGTAGTTCACGCCGTGAACTAATGTTTTGGATATAGGGCAAGAAAGAATGGGTGAGGGGAACGGGACTTTTCCTCCTTCTTTTTTATAATTTACCCAGCATGTAGGTTTAAGTTATATAAAGAACATTCTTTAGGTGTATATAAGATTTTAGCCGATACAAAGTGTTGTAAAAACAAACAATATATAAACAATAATATAATATCGTGTTCGTCTTTCATTTACTGTTCTCTTCTTTTTATAAGAAAAAAGACTAAAAACGTACTCTTATGGTTTGATTGTTCAAACATATCTCCTACATTTGCCTTGATAGTTTGTGTTTATGATAAAATGAAATATTAATAGTAAAAATTTGAATTATGATGAAGAGAGTATGGTATTTGGGCATACTGCTTGTTGTTTTGAGCTTGTGCCCGTCGTGCAAGGATGACTTACCCGGTTTGGGAAAAGACGCGAATCGTTGTTTTAGTGGAGATGATTTGATCTTGACGTATAGTGGCGAACCTATGTTTGGCAAGGAAGTGCATTTCCTGACATACGACGGTGAAAAAGCAACAATTACATTATATGGCTTGTTGGATTCGAAGACTCTTTTCCCTTCTGAGGATTTGCAGGATATTGCCTTTGGGGCTCCTGGCGTTGTTCCAGGGGAAGTTCCGACGACCTTGTCGAATGTCCCTTTAACCTTGAATGCGGAAGGAACGGCTTATACGTTTGAAGGAACTGACAATCAGAATAACCGTCAGCTGACATACAAAGGGGAAGTATCGAAAGATAAGATGACCTTAGCCGTCCAGGTGAAGATGCCTGCCAATAACTTTCTCGGAACATGGAAGGTCGCTGCCGAGAATGCCCTTTCGATGACGTGGGAGTCGGACCAGAAGATCCAGGTGGGCGGACAGGAATTGCCGACAAGTGCTGTTGGTGCGATGGCGGGTGCTTTATTGTCTCCGCTGGTATCGGAAACGCTGCAGTCGGTTACTTTTCAGGAAGATGGGAATATCATAGCTTCCTATAAGAAGAGAGGCGAAAGCGACTGGCAAACATCGCCGATCAACATGGCGCATTATTATGTGAAGGACAATAAGATCTATGTCCAACTGCATATCTCCCAGATCCTGAGTACACGTGCCAGCATCTCGGATATGATTAGCTTGCTGACAGATATGCAGATGTATCTGATGGAAGGATTACCGATGACCTATTCGCTGACGGCTGATGCGGTCCAGATCGGATTGGCGACCGACGAGGCAAAAGCCCTGCTTACGTTGTTGACTTCAGATCTCTTGCGGGATAAGATCGTTGGTGTTCTGCCCGAAGATATTTCACCGGTGGTTAAACCGATACTGGAACAGATGCCGGAAGTCTTGAAATCGACATCGAAATTGGAGATCCAATTGAGCTTGAAGAAATAACCCTTTAGCTTACATAGATGAGCAGCCGGACATCCGACCTAACGGAAGTCCGGCTGTTATTCTTTGGGAGAATCTGAAACTAAATAGGGCATAGGTTTGTTTTTATAGAAAAAGGAGGAAAGATGTGGGATAATCTGAATGCAATATTGAGCAGTACGGAGATTACTTCCTCGACGGCTTTGGTGCGTTTGCTGGTGAGTTTCCTTTTGGGTGCTTCGGTGGGAATGGAGCGCCAGTACCGGCGTCGCGAAGCGGGACTGCGTACATTTACCTTGATCTGCCTGGGTTCTACGGCGGCGATGCTGATTTCGATCTGGATTCCGCAGAGCTATCCGAACTTCCTGAACGGCGACCCGGGACGAATCGCGGCACAAGTCCTTTCGGGCATCGGTTTTCTGGGGGCGGGCGCGATTATCCAAAGCAAAGGAAGTGTGCACGGCCTGACCACAGCTGCGTGTATTTGGGTCGTGGCAGTCATTGGCCTGGCTGTAGGAGCCGGCATGTTTGTCCCGGCTTTGATTACCACGTTGGTCACATTGTTCGTGTTGCTGAGTGTCGAACAGTGGGAGCGGCGGATGTTCCTGAGCGGCGTGAACAAAATCCTGTCCATTCATTGTACGACGGCGACGCCCGATTTGAAAGAGATGCGGCGTTTGCTCGAGAAGAACGGTGTCTTTATCGTGAATGTCTCGTTCGAGAGTTTGTATGACGAAAACCAGTCGATCATTACGTATAAAGTGAATGTAAAAGCGGTTTCTTCCTACACGAATCTGTTTGGAGAGATACAGAAGCTGGGCATTGTATCACAAATCAAGTTGGTAGAATAAAGGATCATTCTACCAACTTGACGATGTATGGCGCTTATTCCAGTTCGCCTTTCAGCATTTTCCCTGCTATTTCGGCGGCTTTGGCCACATAGCGTCCGCAAGGACGGCTTGAATAGTAGGCGGCAGTCCGCAAGGACGGTGCCGGATTGGTCTGGGCCGCTTCCGCAGCCGGCAGCAGTTCCCGGCAGATAATGGTGCCGAATTCGTCTTTGAACAGGCAGCCCATCTTCTGGACGATGGCATAATTGCGGGTGCGTGCATCCTGATCTTGCGGATCGGCCACCGGATATTTAAAGCCGGCCAGCATAGCCATGGCACTGACGGTACCGCATACTTCACGCATACGCCCCATGCCGCCGCCAAACGAAACCGACATGCTTTTGGCGGTTTCCAGGTCGAGTTCGAATACATCCGCGTATGCCAGGAAAACAGACTGCGCGCAGTTATATCCCGATTCGAAGTTCTCGACGGCCTTCTTGATACGTTCTTCTATATTGAAATCTTTCATGACAAACAGGTTGGTTCGTTATTACATCTCATAATCCACACAAGCCCGATCAGCTTTTACCGGACCGATAATTCCTTTGGCTACGGCCACATGCTCCGGATGGTTGGCGTAAGTATTCACGTCGGTCAGCGAATCCAGTTCCGTGATCAGGATCAAGTCCCAGGATTCATCCGGGTTGCAGTTGAACTTGACCTCGATTTTCCGCAACACGTCGATTTTATCGATCAAGGCTTCCAGCTTTGTCTTGATTTCATCTAATTTAGCCTGTTTTTCCACAGGAGAGGCAAACTCCTTCAACTTAAACATAACTACGTGTCTAACCATATCGCATTTATTTAAATATGTTCATTCAGATAAGAATCTTTGTAGCCTAAGAAATACAGGATTCCGTCGAGGCCGATGGTCGAAATAGACTGTTCGGCCGTAGCCTTGACTTTGGGTTTGGCATGGAAGGCGATGCCCAGCCCGGCAATACTGATCATAGGTAAATCGTTGGCTCCGTCGCCCACGGCAACGGTCTGACGAATATCCACGTTCTCGACCTGGGCAATCAGCCGAAGTAATTCGGCCTTTCGTTTGCCGTCTACTACTTCACCTAAATAACGTCCCGTCAGTTTTCCGTCGATTACTTCCAGCTCATTGGCATAGACATAATCAATTCCAAACTTCTGCTTCAGGTAGTTCCCAAAGTAAGTAAATCCACCGGAAAGGATGGCGATCTTAAAGCCGACCTTTTTCAGGACACGCATCAGGCGATCGACTCCTTCCGTAATAGGCAGGTTCTCGGCTATTTCCTGCATCACCGAAACATCCAGGCCTTTTAGCAAGGCGCAACGGCGGCGGAAGCTCTCCGTGAAGTCGATTTCACCCCGCATGGCCGATTCGGTGATCGCTTTTACTTCGTCGCCCACACCCGCGCGGATAGCCAGTTCGTCAATGACTTCTGTTTCGATCAGTGTCGAATCCATATCAAAGCAGATCAGGCGGCGCATCCGTCGGTACATGCTGTCTTCCTGAAAAGAAATATCCACTTGCAGTTCCGTTGCCAGCTTCAGGAAGTCGGCTTTCATCTTCTCTTTATCTTTGGGCGTACCGCGGACCGAAAATTCTACGCTGGCTTTGGGTGTACGTTCGTTTTCATCCAGCGGAATACGTCCGGTCAGTCGCTTGATGTCATCAATATTCATGTCTTGTTCGGCAATGATCCGGCTGACACCGGCAATCTGCTTGGCTGTCAGCTTCCGGCCCAGGATGGTGACGATATAGCGGTTTCGTCCTTGCATATTCACCCATTGGGTATATTCATCCGGTGAAATGGGTTTGAAGCGGATATTGACACCCAATTCATAACTCTTGAAGAGCAATTCCTTCAGGATTTCACCCGACGTAGATGCGTCGCATTGGATGAGAATACCCAACGAAAGGTTGTTATGAATATCTGCCTGGCCGATATCCAGGATGTTGGCATTGTTCTGCGCCAGGATTTCTGTCAGCTTGGCCGTCACTCCCAGACGGTCCGTGCCATTGATGTTTAGTAGTATTAGTTCTTCGTTTGTTGCCATAATAGTCTGTTTGGGGCAAATGTATATAATTTTTCTTGTTGTCAGAGCGAACTCAGAATCGTTTCCAGCAAATTTCTGGTTTCCTGTATCGGATCTTTTGCCCGGATGATGGTTCCGGAGATGGCGATTCCTGTGATTCCGGTTTTCATCAGTGCCGGAATGTCGGCCTGTTCGATGCCGCCGATGGCATAGACAGGCAGTGTTATGCCTGCTTCCCGGCATTGTTCGAGGATTCGTTTATATCCATCCAATCCCAGAATCGGACTTAGCTTCTTCTTTGTCTGGGTAAAACGGAACGGACCCAGTCCGATGTAGGACGCGCCCAGCTGTGCTGCGCGACAAATATCTTCGAAGGTATTGGCTGTGGCTCCAATCAGGAAGTCGGTTTTCCCGGATTGCTCGACTAACTGGCGAGCCTGATCGACCGGCATATCGTTCTTTCCCAGATGAACGGCGGTGGCACCTGCTTCTAACGCCATTTGTACATCGTCGTCGATGCAAAGCCGTGCCTGGAAAGGTGCGCACAGTTTTACCAGTTCGCGGGCCGTCTCCAACGACGGATTGTCTTTCATCCGCAACTGGATCCAGCGGCATCCGCCTTCCAATACCCATTGTGTTTCTTCTTGCTCAGTATATTGATCCGTCCGATTGGTGATAAACATCAACCGGTGGCCTCCTTCATAACTTGTGTTCATCGTTCTTTTATCGCTGTTGTTAATTGATTGAATCGATTCATAATGTCTTCGCGGCTGTTTTCGTCGGGCTTGTTTCCCCACAAAGCTCCCAATACGACTGCTCCGCCGAAACCCAGTCCTTTCAACTGCCGGATATGCGAAGCATCTATTCCGCCCAGGGCAAATACCTTCGAGGTGATGATGCCTTTTTCCGAGGCTTGTTCCAGTTCCTGCCGGGGAAAGCCGTTCCCATAGCCTTCTTTGGAGATGCTTGGAAAGATCGGACTTAGGAACACATAGTCCAGCGCTTTCCATTCCTCCAGCTCTTGCAAGGAATGGCAGGAACGACTGATGCTGCCTGCAAAGTGATCGGGCACATTCGGGTTTCTCCGGTTGAGATGCACGCCGCCTAGTGCATATTCGGCCGCCAGGCTGAAATGATCATGGAGCACGATCCGTGAATAAAAGGCTTCCGGAATCTGGGCCAGCAACGCCGCCAGGCTTTCTTTTCCGGCCTCCGGCTTGCGGAGATGCAGCCTTTCCAGTCCGCCTTCGAATAGGGAAGTGATGATCTTCCCTTCGTCGGGGAAATAAGTCGGAGTGGTAATGGCAATCAGCTGCTTCATGGCTCGATGATTCTTTTCTCTAAGGGTTTCGGATCAAACAGATGATTCATCGGTCCGTGACCATGACCGGCTGTGACATCGGCTCCCGCCTGCAATCCTTTCTGCACATATTCCTTGGCCCGCCGGACGGATTCCGTCAGTGGATGACCTAAGGCTAACGAGGCCGCGATGGCCGATGACAGGGTGCAGCCTGTCCCATGCGTATTTGTCGTATGCACCGTTGCTGCCTGAAACGCAACGCTGGGCTGATCCACTTGATATAATTGGTCAATCCTTTGTTCTCCATCTAAATGCCCGCCTTTGATCAGGACAGCCCGGCAGCCTTTGGCCAACAGGCGTTGGGCCGCTTCATCCATGTCTTTTACCGAACGGATCGAAAGGCCGGTCAGGAACTCAGCTTCGGGTATATTAGGAGTAATCAGGGTTGTCCGCGGAAACAACAGGCGAACCATCGCATCAATGGCTTCGTCTTGCAGTAACTTGCTGCCACTTGTCGAGATCATGACCGGATCGACCACAATCCATTTCGGTTGGTATTGGTCGAAGGCGGCTGCCACCACCTCGATGGCCGCTTGGTTATAAAGCATTCCCGTCTTGACGGCATCAATGACGAAGTCTTCGAATACGGCGTCGATCTGTCCTTTCAGGATTTCCGGCAGGACCGGCTGAATGCCTCTTACGCCTCTTGTGTTCTGGGCCGTGATCGATGTAATGGCCGACATGCCATACACGCCCAGTGCGGAAAAGGTCTTCAGATCAGCTTGGATGCCAGCTCCTCCGCAACTGTCCGAACCGGCAATGGTGAGTGCCGTCGGGTATCTGTATTGTTCTTTTGTTCTCATCATGAAACAAAGGTACTTAATAATTCACTTCACCATACGGCGATTCTGTAAAAATGTCGGTTATTTCGCTATGAAAACGGGATAATCTTCCTTTTGAGTCACTCAGAAGGCGCAAAAATAGAAAAGTGGAGCTTCTGATCCAGTCAGAAGGAGTAAAAATAGAAAAGTGGAGCTTCTGATCCAGTCAGAAGGCGCAAAAATAGAAAAGTGGGGCTTCT
>OGEZ01001519.1_pt1 | contig 11071 bp, 9 predicted proteins | sample 1570831 | NCBI WGS metagenome assembly OGEZ01 (sample SAMEA2582059, study PRJEB24529) | metagenome | biome: Human gut stool | place: China | collected 2011
CATATCATGATGCCTCTGATCCTAGCTGAGATCCGGAAAGGAAACCCGGACGCAGACATCACCATCCTGATTTCCACCGGCCTTCACAGAAGTACCACAAAAGAGGAGCTGGCAGCAAAATTTGGTCCGGAGATCATGGCAAATGAGAAGATTGTTGTTCATGACTGTGACGACAAAGACAATCTTGTTCATTTAGGAAAGCTTCCGTCCGGCGGCAACCTGATCATCAACCGTCTGCGCGGCGGCCTGAATGTCGTTGCCGTCAAGGCTCCCGGCTTCGGCGATCGCCGTAAGGAGATGCTGCAGGATATCGCTATCCTGACCGGCGGTACCGTCATCAGCAGCGACCTGGGCTATGAGCTGAAGGATGCAACCATGCAGCTGCTGGGCACGGCCCGCCAGGTCAAGGTCACCAAGGAGAACACCACCATCGTTGGCGGTGCTGGTGACAAGCAGGCCATTGCTGACCGCGTGGCTCAGATCCGCAGCCAGATCGCTTCCGCTACCTCTGACTTCGACCGTGAGAAGCTGCAGGAGCGCCTGGCTAAGATGGCCGGCGGTGTTGCCGTCATCAAGGTCGGTGCTGCTACCGAAGTTGAGATGAAGGACAAGAAGCTCCGCATCGAGGACGCCCTGAACGCCACCAAGGCTGCCGTTGAAGAGGGCATCGTTGCTGGCGGCGGCACGGCTACCATCAACGCTATCCCCGCTGTTGACAAGGTCGTTAACGAGCTGGAAGGCGACGAGCGCACCGGCGCTAAGATCGTCCGCAAGGCTCTGGAGGCTCCTCTGCGCCAGATCGCCAAGAACGCTGGCCTGGAAGGCAGCGTCATCATCGACAACATCCTGAAGGCTAACAAGGCCAACTACGGCTTCGATGCCCAGAAGGAAGAGTATGTTGAAGATATGATCGAGGCCGGCATCGTCGACCCGACCAAGGTCACCCGCTCCGCTCTGGAGAATGCTGCCAGCGTTGCAGCCATGGTCCTGACCACCGAGAGCCTGGTCGCCGATCTGCCTGAGCCGCCGGCCCCCGCCGCCCCCAACCCCGACATGGGCGGCATGTACTAAGCGGTACAGACCCCATAAATAACGAATAAGCCCGGCATCCGCCGCAAACGGATGCCGGGCTTGTGTTTGTATTTTGCCCCGCTCTGTGTTATACTAAATAAATCTTACATTTTTGTGCAAAGGGGGACAGCGCCATGAAGAAACACGCCAAATATCTGGTACTGGCCGTTACGCTGGGTATCATGGCGCTGATCTTCTTCTTCTCGTCCCAGCCGGGGGAGACATCCTACCAGCTCAGCGGGGCAGTGGCGGATACTGTGCAGCACAGCAAAGTTTCGACCATCACGCCGTCCTGGTTCAGCACGCAGAACTTCAACGCCAACATCCGCAAATGGGCGCACGTGTATATCTACTGCGCGCTGGGCGTCAGCATGGCGGTCACGGTGCACCTCTGGACACGGCGCATCGCCCTATGGCAGCAAGGCCTGCTGGCGGCAGCGCTCTGCACGCTGTACGCCATGTCGGATGAAATTCACCAATATTTCGTCCCCGCCCGCGCCATGCTGCTGACCGATGTAGGCATCGATGCCTTCGGCTTCCTGCCCTGCATCGCGGTGACTTGCATTATTATCTGGTTGCTGCAGCGCAGAAAAGCAGAACAATGATTGTTTGCCGCTCCCTCCACCCGGCCATACTAACCGGGGAAAGGGGGCGGTTTTGTGTCATTGCGGCGGCTTACGGGATTGTGCTGTGTGCTGATGGTGCTGACGGCGGTCATTCTGGCGCGGGTGTACTGGGTAGGCACCGATACCACCTACGCGGCCAGCGCCGGGCGGCAGGCCACCCAAACCACAGAATTACCCCGCGCCCGCGGCAACTTCCTGGACCGCACCGACCGTCCGCTCACCGGCACCGATACCACCCGCTACGCCCTCTGCGTCCCCGGCGACAACAGCTACTCCGCGCTGCTGCCCTACGTGTCCTACCAGGCGCAGACCCTGCTGTACGAGCGCCGCAATTCCACCAGCCCCTTTTTGGTCGAAATCGGCCAAACCGGTGCCCCGGCCAATGTACTGCTGCTGGACCAGCCCCGCCGTACGCTGCCCAGCCCTATTGCTGTGCACCTGCTGGGCTACCTCGACCAGGAAGGCCGCGGCGTCACCGGGCTGGAACGCGCCTGGGACGCTGTGCTGGCAAACTCCTGCGACCAGACCGCAGCCGTCTGCCGGACCACCGCCCGCGGACGGCTGCTGGGCACCGGCACGCCGGAAATCATCACCGAGCAGCAGGGCACAGGCGCCCAGGTGCAGCTGACCCTCGACGCCGACATCCAGCGCTTGTGCGAAGGCCTGGCCCAGCTGTATATGCCCCGCGGCTGCATCCTCGTCATGGACACCGCCACCGGCGAGGTGTTAGCCAGCGTCAGCATGCCGGAGTACGACCCCGACGACGTGGCCCGCAGTATCCGCGCCGATGATACTTCACTGGTCAACCGGGCGTTCTCCACTTTCAGCGTGGGTTCTGTGTTCAAGGTGGCGGCGGCGCTGGCCGCCTACGAGAATGGGCTCGATTGGTTCACCCATGATTGCACCGGCAGCATCGAGGTGGACGGCCAGACCTACCGCTGCGCCCTGGGCAAAGCCCACGGCACGGTCAACCTGCGCGGTGCGCTGGAGCAAAGCTGCAACACCTACTTCGTCGCCCTGGGCCAGATCTTGGGCGGGCAGGCCCTGGGCACGGCGGCTGCCGAATTAGGCTTTGGCACCGCTGTGCCCATCGCTCCGGACCTGACCGCCAGCGCCGGGGTGCTGCCCACCGCCAAAGAACTGCAAAGCACCGGCCAGCTGGCGGTGTTCAGCTTTGGGCAGGGCAGCTTCACCGCCACGCCCCTGCAAATCACCGCCATGATGAACACCATCGCCGGCGGTGGCACCTACCACACGCCACGCTTCTGCTACGGCGTCACCGATGCAGACGGCACCCCCACCGACCCATTTCAACTCCCTGCGCCCCGCATCGTCTGTGATGCCGCCACCGCCAAAACCTTGCGCAGCATGCTGCAAAGCGTGGTCGAGGATGGCATCGGCCACGCCGCCAAACCCGCCGGCGGCACCGCCGCAGGCAAGACCGGCACCGCCCAGACAGGCCAGTTTGATGCAGCAGGGGACGAGCTGCTCAATTACTGGTTCAGCGGATTCACCCCGGCGCAAACGCCGAAATATACCATCACGGTCTTGCAGGACGGCGTACTGGAACCCGAAACTTCCAGCGCCGCCCTCTTTGCCAAAATTGCCGAAGGCTTGCAAGTGATTGAACAGCCAGCATCCGATTGAATAAGAATGACCCCATTGCGCTAAACACCCGGAAAAACCAGTTGACAAGCCGTAAAAAGGGGCATATAATAGCTTTGTTAAAAGGAAAATGGCGATGAAAGGGCCAATGCCGGTCAGGCCAGTCCGTAGAGAGGATACCACTAGGTGAAAGGTATCCGGCTGTACCCCGGCAAAGCCACCCCGGAGCTTTCGGTATTTAAGCCGAGCGTAACTGCGGCGTTAACGCGGGTAAAGTGGCAGTGTGTCCATGCGGCACATTGCAAACCGGGTGGTACCACGGAAGCTTACACAGCCTTCGTCCCTGTACAGGGGCGAAGGCTGTATTCTTTTTTGTGGCCTTTCACCGTAAATCAATGGATAGGAGAACACACACATGCAATGGACAGGACTTAACGAACTGCGCGAAAAGTATCTGCATTATTTTGAGACCAAAGGCCATCTGCGCCTGGGCAGCTTCCCGCTGGTGCCGAAAGACGACCCCAGCCTGCTGCTGATCAACAGTGGCATGGCTCCCATGAAGAAATGGTTCCTCGGCCAGGAAGAGCCGCCGCGCCATCGCGTGACCACCTGCCAGAAGTGCATCCGTACACCGGATATTGAGCGCGTCGGCATCACCGCCCGCCATGGCTGCTTCTTTGAGATGCTGGGCAACTTCAGCTTCCAGGATTACTTTAAGAAGGAAGTCATTCCCTGGGCCTGGGAATTCCTGACCAAAGAGCTGGAGATCCCCGCCGATAAGCTGTACATCTCCGTCTATCAGGACGACGATGAGGCCTACGACATCTGGACCAAGTCCGTCGGCATCCCCGAGGACCACATGGTCCGCCTGGGCAAAGAGGATAACTTCTGGGAGCATGGCTCTGGTCCCTGCGGCCCCTGCTCTGAGATCTACTATGACCGTGGCCTGAAGTACGGCTGCGGCAAACCCACCTGCGGCGTCGGCTGTGATTGCGACCGCTTCATGGAGATCTGGAACCTGGTCTTCAGCCAGTACGATGCTGACGGCAAGGGCAACTATGAACTGCTGGCCAAGCCCAACATCGATACCGGCATGGGCCTGGAGCGTCTGGCCGTCGTTATGCAGGATGTCAACAACCTGTTCGAGGTCGACACCGTTGCCGCCGTGCTGCACCATGTGGAGCGCATCGCCGGCAAGAAGTATGAAGAGAATGAAAAGGACGACGTCTCCATCCGCGTCATCACCGACCACATCCGTGCCACCGTCTTTATGGCATCCGACGGCATCCTGCCCTCCAACGAGGGCCGCGGCTACGTTATGCGCCGTCTGCTGCGCCGCGCTGCCCGCCATGGCCGCATGCTGGGCATCACCCCGAGCTGCGTGAGCACGACGCCTATATCAAGAAGGTCATCGGCACCGAAGAGCTGCGCTTCGGCCGCACCATCGACGCTGGCCTGAATATCCTGAACGGCATGATGAGCCACCTGAAGGAAGTCCATGAGAAGGTCCTGTCCGGCGCGGAAGTCTTTAAGCTGAATGACACTTTCGGCTTCCCCCTCGACCTGACCCGTGAGATCGCCGCCGAGGCTGGTCTGGCTGTCGACGAGGCCGCTTTCCATGTCGAGATGACCAAGCAGCGTGAGCGCGCTCGCGCCGAGCGCCTGGCCAAGGACATCTCCGGCTGGAGCGCCGATCTGTTCGGCGAGCTGACCGCCGAGGCTACCCAGTTTGACGGCTACGACACCCTGAGCGAATCCGCCAAGGTCATCGCCCTGTCTGACGGCGAAGAGTTGGCCGATGCCATCGCCACCGACGAGGCAGGCGAGAGCAAGGACGGCGTGCTGGTCGTGCTGGACCGCACCCCGTTCTACGCCGAGATGGGCGGCCAGGTCGCTGACCACGGCTATATCACCAACGGCGACGCCAAGCTGAAAGTCACCCAGGTCAAGAAGACCCCCAAGGGCTACTTTGTCCATACCTGCGAGCTGCTGGACGGCACCATCCATGTGGGCGATGAAGTCACCGCTTCTGTTGATACCCAGCGCCGTATGGCCATCTGCCGTAACCACACCGCCACCCACCTGCTGCAGAAGGCTCTGCGCGAGGTCCTTGGTGAGCATGTCCATCAGGCCGGCAGCTATCAGGATGATAAGCTGACCCACTTCGACTTCACCCATTTCAGCGCTGTTACCCCTGAGGAACTGCGCAAGGTCGAGGACCGCGTCAACGAGAAGATCTTCGAGGCTCTGCCTGTCACCATCCAGAACCTGCCCATCGAGGAAGCCAAGAAGATGGGGGCCATGGCTCTGTTCGGCGAGAAGTATGGCAGCGTTGTCCGTGTCGTCGATGCTGGCGGCTGGAGCACCGAGTTCTGCGGCGGCACCCACGTGACCAACACCGCACAGATCGGCTGCTTTAAGATCCTCAGCGAGTCCAGCGTGGCTGCCGGCATCCGCCGTATCGAGGCCACCACTGCCTACGGTGTGCTGAACCTGCTGGATGAGCGCACCGAGCAGCTGGCCAAGACCGCCGTTGCCCTGAAGGCCAACAACCTGAAGGATGCCCCGGCCCGTGCCGAAGCCCTGACCGCTGAACTGAAAGAGACCAACAAGCAGCTGGACATCCTGAAAGCCGAGATGGCCTCCGCCAAGATCGACGGCCTGTTCGAGAATGCTGCCGACATCGACGGTGTGCGCATCGTCTCTGCCTACCTGACCGGCACCGGCGCTGACACCCTGCGCGACATGGTCGATAAGGTCCGCGATAAGGCCCCCAACGCTGTCACCGTGCTGATCGGCAGCGACGGCAGCAAGACTATGATGGCCGTTGGCGTCTCCAAGAACGCCCAGGCCCGCGGCCTGAAGGCTGGCGCTCTGGTCAAGAAGATCGCTGCCATCGCAGGCGGCAACGGCGGCGGCAAGCCCGATTTCGCCATGGCCGGTATCCGCGATACCTCCAAGATCGACGACGCCCTGAACGCCGTGCCCGAGATCGTCAAGGCTGAAATGCAGTAAATCCACAGCGCAAGCTGTTTCGGATTCCAGAATAAAGGAGGGAAAATCCGATGGACGATTGCCTGTTCTGTAAGATCGCTGCAGGGCAGATCCCCTCAAACAAACTGTATGAGGACGATCAGCTGCTGGCTTTCTACGACATTGACCCCCAGGCCCCGACCCACTTCCTGGTCATCCCCAAGCAGCACATTGACTCTGCTGCCGCCCTGACCGAGAGCGACGCCGCCCTGCTGGGCCACATCTATGCCGTTATTGCGGACCTGTGCCGCCAGCTGGGCGTGGCCGAGAACGGTTACCGCGTTGTCACCAACGTGGGCGCCGACGGCGGCCAGAGCGTCAAGCATCTGCACTTCCATGTGCTGGCAGGCCGCAGCCTGGCATGGCCTCCGGGCTGATGCCAGCCGCAGCATCACTTTTTAAAACGAAATGAGGTAGCTATCATGGCTGATACCTATACTTTGCATATCGCGGGTCTGACCCGTGAACTTCCCATCTGCAAGGTCAATGACCATCTGGACATTGCCGCCTTCATCATGTTCAGTGATGTGGAGCTGACCGAGGCCTGCGCCGCCGCGCTGCTGAAGAAAGCCCCTGAGTTTGACGTGATCCTGACCGCTGAGGCCAAGGGCATCCCCCTGGCTTACGAGATGGCCCGCCAAAGCGGCAAGTACTGGATCCCCGCCCGCAAGGGTGCCAAGCTCTACATGAAAGAGCCTGTCATCATCGAGGATCAGTCCATCACCACCGCCGGCAAGCAGACCCTTGTCATCGACAAGAAGGACATCGATTATATGAACGGTAAGCGCATCCTGATCGTGGATGACGTCATCTCCACCGGCGGCTCTCTGCACGCCTTGGAGACCCTGGCCGCCAAGAGCACCGGCACCGTTGTTGGCTGCTGTGCCGCCTTGGCCGAGGGGGATGCCGCCAAGCGCACTGACATCTTCTTCCTCGAGCCGCTGCCGCTCTTTGCCCATTAAGTAAGATGAAACGCAAACTTGCCATTTTTGGCCTTTGCTTTGCAGGGGCCGAGCTGTTTGCGGCAAACATGCCGCCGCTGGTCCTGGTGCCTGCGGCGGCACTTTTGCTATTGCTTTTATTTTTAAGTATAGCCCGCCGCAGCAGAGCTCTTCCGCTGGTACTTGGTGCCGTAGCGGGGCTTTGCTGGTTTTGCGCGTTCAGCTTTGCGGTGTTCCGCCCTGTGCGGGCGCTGGCAGGCCAGACAGTGACCTGTATGGTTACTGTTGAAACGGATGCCACAGCCGCCTACCAGAACGGCCAGCTGCGGGGCACATTAACGGTTACTGGCATCAACGGAAAAAGCTGCCATTTTAAAATGCGCAGCAACGGATTCCCCGCCCAGGAGCCAGGGGAGACCTTCACCGCCGATTTTACCATGACCGGCCTACCCAAAGATGCCTACCGGGCATCCCGATTAAGCCGCGGCATCCTGCTGCAAGGCGAGTACACCGGCGGCTATAAAACGGGTGCCGACAGCTGCGCCCCGCGCTTTGCACTCTACCGACTGCGGAAAAATGCCTCAGCGCTGCTGCGCCGGTGGCTGCCGCGGGATTTAGGTGGCCTCGAAGCTGCCATGCTGTTAGGGGATAAGGCCGCCCTGCCGGACACCGTGCAGGATACCTTCCGCGCGGCGGGCATCTCGCACCTGCTGGCCGTATCGGGCCTGCATCTGGCGCTGCTGTGCGGGCTGTTCTCTTTTGGCCGTCGCCGTCGGTTTTATCGGCCGCTGATCCTTGTGCGGGCGGCGGTAGCCGTGTTTTATATGCTGCTTACCGGCCTGCCGATCTCAGTTTTGCGGGCTGGCATCGTCTTTCTGCTGGTGCTGCTGGGAGATTGGTTCTACCAGCCCATCGACCTGCTCACCCTCACGGGTGCGGCGGCCGTTTTGCTGGGCCTGCAAAACCCTTACGCGCCCTGCGACATCGGCTTTCAGCTTTCCTTCTGCGCCGTGCTGGGCGTGCAGGCATCCGTGGCGCTTACCCGTTGGGAAGAAGCGCATATCCCCGGCCAGGATGCCAAGGGCTGGCAGGCCCAACTGCGCCGCGCCGGGCTGACTGTGCTTTCCACTGTGCAGACGGCGGCGCTGGCATCGCTGGCGACCCTGCCGGTGCTGGTCGCCCAGGGCCTGACAACCAGCGGCGTGGGCGTCCTTGCCAACCTGCTCACGGTCTGGATGCTCCAGCCCGCGCTGGTACTGGGCCTTGTCGTGCTGGCTTTGCAAATTGTCGCCATCCCGCTTGCCATTGCGGCCCCGCTGGCCCATATGGCTAGTTTCCTGCTGGCGGTCTGGCTGCGGATTTTTTACGCGCTGGCCTCCTGGTGCGCTGCCTTGCCGTTGGCCCGGCTGTACCTCCCGCGGGAGTACACGCTGCTGGTGCTGGTCCTGCTGGGCATACTGGCGCTGGTATATTATGCGGCGGGCAGGTTCCGCTGGTTCCTGCCGGCGGGGGTGGTTTGCGCGGCAGTGGCCATTGTGCTGGGTGTGCAGATGCAGAAAGGCGTTGTTACCATGGCACTTGTAGGCACCGCAGGCAATCCGGCGGTCGTCTGTGTGCAGGATGGCCAGGCGGTGGTGCTGTTCCGTGGCGGGGAAACCAATCTGCGCGCCGTGCGCAGCTACCTGGCCGACCACGGCGCCGCCGAGCAGGTGCTTACGGTGGATCTGCGCCGCAGCGGCACAGAAATCACCTTTGACACCGAGGAAATATGCACTGCCCAAACTACGGGCGCCTACACCACCCGGCCTATTTTAAACGGCCTGACGCTGGACATCTACCACACCTCCGGCGGCAATCTGGCCGTGGTAGGGGATGGCCGCAGTCACATTGCCGTCATGGCAGGCAGCACCGCCCTGTCTGCGCCGGTGGCGGTGGACGTCCTCTGCGCGGCGGGGGCGCTGTCGGATTCGGTACAGCCTGCCGCCATCCTGACCACCGCATCTTCGTCCCGCTGGCTTGACCAGCCGGGCGTCCAGCAGGTATACTATGGGCAGGACATTCCCTTTATCCAACTGCGGCCCGGCCGCTCGCTCCAGATCAAGGAGGCAGAACGCGTTGCTTTACAGTGAAAACGAACTGAATAAACGGCTCCGCTCCGGCTGCGGGCTGTACTACTTTTACGCTGCCGACGAGGCCCTCGTCCACACCGCCGCCCAAAAGGCGCTGAAGGTGCTGAACGAGGATGACCCCGAGACCACCGTGCTGGACGGCCCCGCGCCCCGGGTGGAGGAGATCGTGCTGGCAGCGGGCACCATCTCCTTCTTCGGTGGGCGGCGGCTGGTGCTGATGCCCCTCATCCGCCCGTCCACCTACTCGGACAAGGACCTGCAGGACCTCTGCGATACGCTGGCCGACACCGAAAACGCCATCTTCGTCATGACCAGCGTCATCGAGGAAAAGTTCGGCAAGCTGCGCCCCGGCAAGCGGGAGCAAAAGCTGATCACAGCCTGTGAGAAGCTGGGCTACTGCGTGCAGCTCAATAAACCCGGCCGCGCCGCCTTGCAGGAGATGGCCTGCAGTTGGGCAAACGAATGCGGCGCTCAGTTTGCTAAGGGCGCGGAAGCCGCCCTGCTGGACCGTTGCGGCGAGGACCAGTTTTTGCTGAAAAATGAGATCGACAAGCTGGCGGCCCTCTCCGGCTATGGTACCATCACCGCCGAGATGGTGGCCCAGCTGGGCACTGTCACGCTGGATGCTGACACCTTTGATATGGTCAAGCTGGTAGCCGCTGGCCGCACCGACCAGGCCCAGCAAAAGCTGAAAACGCTGCTGGCCCTGCAAAACGAGCCGATCATGATCACCGGCGCCCTCATCGGCAACTACATCGATATGTACCGCGTCCTGCAGGCCAAGCGCAGCCGCCGCAGCCTGGCCGATGTGGCCAAAGATTTTGGCTACGGTGGCAAGTGGAGCTACCGCCTGGGCGAGACCGAACGCACGGCCTCCCGCTTCAAGCGCCGCCAATTGGAAAAATGCCTGGAAGTGCTGCAAAAGCTGGACACCGATTTAAAAAGCAGCAAGTTGGACGCCGACCTGCTGATGCAGAAAGCTCTGTGCGAACTGGCACTGGCAGGGAGGTCCTGATGCTGAAACTGGAACAAGCCGTCCTGGTGGAGGGAAAATACGACGCCGCGCGGCTGACAAACCTCGTCGATGCGACGATTTTGACGACCGACGGCTCCCGAGTCTTCCGGGATAAAGAGCTGCAAAACATGCTCAAGCGCATTGCCGCCGCCCAAGGACTTATCATTTTGACCGATTCCGACGATGCGGGCTTCCGCATCCGCCACTTTGTCACCGGCTTAGTCGGGGCCGAGCATGTCCTGCAGGCCTACGTCCCAGCGGTCCACGGCAAGGAGGCCCGCAAACAGGCCCCCGGCAAGGAGGGGCTGCTGGGCGTCGAGGGCATCGCTGATGACTTGATTTTGCAAGGCCTGCAGACTGCGCTGGACAGCGCCCCTGCGCCCCAAACTACAGCGCAGGATACCGACCGCACCGCCATTACCTACACCGATCTATACGAGTGGGGCATCTCCGGCACGGCCAACAGCGCCGACCGCCGCCGCGCCCTGCTGGCCCGCTTGGGTCTGCCTCCGCGCCTGAGCAAAAAGGAACTGCTGCAAGTTCTGAACACCCTGTACACATGGGAAAGTCTGGACGCGCAAATTAAAATAATGGAATAAAAACAAATCCGCCATGCTGAACTGCACCCCATTTGTTAGACAGTATGGTATA
>OGEZ01001526.1_pt1 | contig 11028 bp, 8 predicted proteins | sample 1570831 | NCBI WGS metagenome assembly OGEZ01 (sample SAMEA2582059, study PRJEB24529) | metagenome | biome: Human gut stool | place: China | collected 2011
GATATCAAAGGCACCGGGCACCCAGGCCACGCTGATGTCGTCAGGCTTCACGCCGTGGCGCAGCAGGCCGTCCTCACAGCCGCTGAGCAGCTTGGAGACGATGAACTCGTTGAACCGGGCACACACGATGCCCACCTTGATGTCCTGAGATACCAGATTGCCTTCAAAGATTTTCATAGTAAATTCCTCCTGTTTTATGTAAATTGAGTTTGATTAATAGTTCACCAGATGGCCCATACGGCGCTGCTTGGTGCGCAGATAGAAGATGTCGTCCTTGTTGGCCTCCACCTGAATGGGCACCCGCTGGGCAATCTCCAGGCCGAAGTCAGAGAGCTGATAGACCTTGTCCGGGTTGTTGGTGAGCAGGCGCATGGTCCGCACCCCCAGATCCCGCAGAATCTGCGCGCCGGTCCAGTACTCCCGCAGGTCGGGGGCAAAGCCCAGCTTCACGTTGGCATCCACGGTGTCAAAGCCCTGCTCCTGGAGCTCATAGGCCTTGAGCTTGTTGATGAGGCCAATACCACGGCCCTCCTGGCGCATATAGAGCAGCACGCCCCGGCCTTCCGCCTCGATCTGCCGCATGGCAGCAGCCAGCTGCTGGCCGCAGTCGCACCGCCGGGAGCCAAACACATCCCCGGTGAGGCACTCGGAGTGGACCCGGCACAGGATGTCCTTGCCGTCGCCAATCTCTCCCTTCACCAGGGCCACATGGTGCTCCCCGGTGAGGTCGTTGACATAGCCGTAAATCTGGAACTCTCCAAAGCGGGTGGGCAGCTTGGCACATGCCTCCCGCACCACGTGCTTGTCGTGGAGGCGGCAGTAGTCCTGGAGCGCCTTGATGGTGATGACCTTCAGTCCCCACTCCTGGGCCTTCTCCAAAAGCTCAGTAGTGCGCATCATGGTACCGTCGTCCCGCATGATCTCGCAGCACAGGCCGCAGGGGGTCAGTCCTGCCAGACGGCACAGGTCCACCGTAGCCTCGGTGTGGCCGTTTCGGGTGAGCACGCCGCCCCGCCGGGCCACCAATGGGAACACGTGGCCCCGCTCCTCGGCGGAGATGCCGGTGGTGGTGTCCACGTGGTCGATGGAGACAGTGAATGCGGTGCAGTGGTTGTCGGTATTTACCTTTACCATCTGCTCCAGCCCCAGACGGGCAGCCACTTCCTCGCTCATGGGGGTGCAGATGAGCCCCTTGGCGTGGACGGCCATAAAATTCACATTCTCCGTGGTGGCAAACTGAGCCGCGCAGATAAGGTCCCCCTCGTTTTCCCGGTCGGGGTCGTCAATGGTGATGATGAGGTGGCCCGCCCGCAGTTCTTCCAGGGCTTCCTCCACGGTGCAATAGGGATGTTCCATGGTTAAAATCCTCCTTGTATGTGCTTAAAATCCATGCTGTGCTAAAAATTCCAACGTGAGGGAGCTCTTGGCCGTCTCTTGGGGCTGTGGCCGCAGCAGCTTCTCCACGTACTTTCCGATCACGTCGTTTTCTAAATTCACCGTGTCGCCGGGCCGCTTCTCACCCAGGGTGGTGACAGCCACTGTGTGGGGGATGGCGGAGATGGAAAACCAACTCTCCCCCACTTCCGCCACCGTCAGACTGATGCCGTCGATGGCGATGGAGCCTTTCTCCACGATGTAGCGAAGCAGCTCCTGGGAAGCGGAAATGGTGTACCACACTGCGTTGTCGTCCTTGCGCAGAGCGGTAATGGTACCGGTTCCGTCGATATGGCCGGAGACGATATGCCCGCCGAAGCGGCCATTGGCCGCCATGGCCCGCTCCAAATTCACGTGGCTGCCCACCGTCAGGTTGCCCAGAGAGGAGCGGTTCAGGGTCTCGTGCATCACATCGGCGGTGAAGCCGCTACTGTCCACCGTGGTGGCGGTGAGACACACCCCATTGACCGCCACACTGTCCCCAATCTTCAGGTCAGACAGGATATCCTTCGCCGCAATGGACAGCACCGACGAGTGCTGTCCCCGGCGTACGGAGCGGATGCTCCCCAATTCCTCAACGATCCCGGTAAACATGGTGTTCTACCTCGCTCTCCAGCAAAAAGTCGTCCCCCAGGGGGGTGATGGTGGTGTTGATGAGCCGCACCGCCTGGTCGGGGGTCTCCACGCCCAGCCCCTCCACCGGGGACTTGGCCGCCCCGCCCCCAAAGAGCTTGGGAGCGATGTAGACCTGTACCTTCTGGACCAAGCCCTGCTCCAGGGCGGACCAGTTCAGGGTGCCTCCCCCCTCCAGCAGGACGCTGTCGATGTTTTCCGATCCCAGCCGGTCCATGAGGGCGGCAAGATCCACATGTTCCCCCCGCTCAGACAGCATCCACACCTGGCATCCAGCGGCCTCATAGGGGGCCCGGCGTGCTTCGTCAGGGCAGGCGGTAGCCAGGATGGTGGGCACCTCCTTTGCGGTGCGGACGATCTGGCTCGTCAACGGCGTACGTAAATGAGTATCGCAGATGACCCGGATGGGGTCCCGTCCTCCCTCCATGCGGCAGGTGAGCAGCGGGTCATCGGCCAACACGGTCCCCACGCCGGCCAGAATGGCCCGGTAGCGGTGCCGATCCTCATGGACCCGCTTTCGGGCCGTTTCCCCGGTGACCCATTTCGACGCCCCGGTGCGGGTGGCGATCTTTCCGTCCATGGTCATGGCGTATTTCAGAACCACATAGGGTCGGTGGGTGGTGATGAAGTGGAAAAATACCTGGTTGAGGGCATCGCAGGCCTCCTTGCACACCCCGGTCTCCACCTGGATGCCGTGCTCCCGCAGAAGTTCAAGTCCTTTGCCCGCCACCAGAGGGTTTGGGTCATTGGAGCCCACCACCACGCGGGTAATGCCCGCGTCCAGAATGGCCTGGGTGCAGGGCGGTTGGCGGCCCTGATGGCAGCAGGGTTCCAGCGTAACATAGAGGGTTGCTCCGGCGGACGAACCGGTACAGTTTTTCAGCGCCTCCCGCTCCGCGTGGAGCTCTCCGTACCGGGTGTGCCACCCTTGTCCGATGATCTCTCCGTCCTTCACCAGAACAGCTCCCACCATGGGATTGGGTGAGGTCCAGCCCATTCCTCGCCGGGCCAACTCCAGGGCCAGGTTCATATAGTCGGTATCGTTCATCCTGTGCCTCCTGAAAAAGAAAATGCCTTGAACGGAATCGTTCAAGGCATCATGGTACAGGAAAACGGATCAAAACCTGCCGCAAAAAAAGAAAACTCCGGAATGATACCATTCCAGAGCAACTTCATGCGCGCAGGTATATGACTCCCCGCAGTACACGATCTTCTTCCATCCAGACTATACTGTCGGCCCCGGAATCACACCGGGTCATGCCTTGCGGCTCGTGGGCTATACCACCGGTGGGGAATTGCACCCCGCCCTGAAGATCCTGATTCAATTTACCACAGTATACTACCAACGGCCGTTCTTGTCAATTCCCCCAAAAAAGTCGCAGTACCCCCTTTGTCATATGGAAGATACACAATCCCTTTCTCTCACAGCATATGATACGCCCGGGGCCAAAAGCAGAAGCTTTCAGCCCCGGGCGCATATGAGGAAAAAAGGTTGGCACGTTTGGGATTACTTCTTCGCGTGCTTTCTCGCCTTATCCCGCAGGTAATACTGCTCGCCGGTGAAGAACTCGTTCTTCAGGTCCCTCACCTCGCCGCTCAATGCAATCAGCGCAATCATGTTGGGCAGGATGACCAGAGCCAGGAAGAAGTCCAGGAACTGATACAGGAACTCCAGGCCGCCGAACACGCCGAAGAGGATGGCAGCGATGTAGATAAACTTCCAAATACGAGAGAACTTGTAACCAAAGAGGAAGCGGGCCTGACGCTCACCGTAGAACACCAGCACGATGACGGTGGACAGCACGAAGAGCAGGATGGAGATGGTAACCACATAGTCGCCCACCTTGCCGAACACGGTCTGGAAGGCCATAGAAGGCATAGCGGCAGCCTCACTGGCAGGAACGGCCTGCCAAGCGCCGGTGACCAGCACCACCAGAGCGGTAACGGTGCAGACGATCAGAGTGTCCAGAGTGATCTCAAAGATACCCCAGAAGCCCTGACGGACAGGGTGGTCGGTCTGAGCGGTGGCATGGGCGATGGGAGCGGTACCCATACCGGCCTCGTTGGAGTAAGTGCCGCGGGCGGCGCCCCAGCGCAGAGCCAGAGCCAGAGTGGAACCGGCAAAGCCGCCCACAGGAGCCATAGGAGCAAAGGCGCTTTCAAAAATCAGGACAAAGACGCCGGGGAGCTTATCGATGTTGACGCCGATAACCACCAGGGCACCGATAACATAGATCAGAGCCATAACGGGAACCAGGCGCTCGGTAACCTGAACCAGACGCTTGGTGCCGCCCACCACGATGACCAGAACGATCAGAGCCATGGCGATGCCGGTAGCGATGTCAGGAATACCCAGGGTGGCTGCGTTCTGCGCAGCGGAAACGGTCTGAGTAGAGATGGACGGGATGATCTCGATCATCAGGAAGAAGGCGAACCAGCCGGCCAGGAACTTACCCAGGGCCTTGTTCTTAAAGCCTTTAGCCAGGTAGTAGGTCGGTCCGCCTACATACTCGCCGCTGGCATCCTTTTCCCGGTACTTGATGCCCAGAACGATCTCAGAGAACTTGGAGGCACAGCCCAGCAGGGCAATGATCCACATCCAGAACACGGCACCCGGGCCGCCGAATGCAATGGCTACCGGAACACCTACGATGTTTGCCGCGCCGATGGTGGATGCGATGGCCGCCGTTGCGGCCTGGAAAGGAGAAATCGCGTTGGGATCTTCAGGCTTTTTCATCATCTGTCCGAACGTCTGTCCCCACATGTAGAACAGATGCCGGAACTGGAAAAACCCAAGACGAATGGTGAGGAACAGGCCGCCGCCGGCCAGGATAATCATGAGCGGGGGACCCCAAAGCCAGTTGGTAAAGTCTACGATTGCTTTCACGATTTGATCCACAAAAAACCCCTCCTTCGTTTTTCTGCATTATACCGCTGAAGTGGTTTTCTCTGTATTTTATTGAAAGGGCACAAACGTTTGTTTTTTTATTTTTTTGTTTTTGTGGAAATTTAAGTTAAACCTCAAATAAACACCACGGGTTAATTGGGGATATAACCGGAAAACATCGGGACATGTACGTTGGAGATAGTGCAGGGCATGACGGGAAAAGGGATCTGCCATCGCCTCCTGCTTGAGGTAAACCGTGATGCAGTAAGTCTTGGACAGCTGGGTGATCAACCCCCGCAGCGAGTTCAGCAGTCTTGCCTGAGAGACCTGACGGCAGTCTCTCTCCAACCCATAGGTAGGGATCAGGGCCGATTGTATGCTGGACAGATCTTCCAGAAATACCTTTGGGATCTGATTGACCACGGTACGTTCACAGGCGCAGGTCAGCAATTCGATAAACTCGCTGAGCAGCAGGCCGGAAATCACTGCGGTATCCTCATTTCCCGACAACTCCAGCGTCAGTTCCTCCAGCGTCTCCCCCCGCGGGGACAGCTCCTGCTCCTGGGAAGTGATCTCCAGATATAACTCACGCAAGGTCTTGGAGGGTGCCAGATTCAAATCCTTCCGCAGCAGGTCCTCACAGGATTGATACCAGCGCAGTGCCGCATGCCGCTCGCCCTTTTGAAGACACAGCTTCATGATCCGGCAGTAATACTTTTCCTCGTAAGGGTTGATCCGCAGCAGGGCGCGCAGCGCCTCTTCCGCCCGGTCGATATCCTGGTTTTTGATATAGCTGTCGTAGAGCTGCTCCAGATTTTGCTGGGACAGCTTCTGATAGCGGGTGCGCTCAAACAGCAGCCAGTCGTTGAACTCGTCGCTGTCCCGGATATAAAAGTCCTCTAAAAATTCCCGGCTGAGAATTTCATTGATCTCCAGAAGAATATCCGCAGGCGCATCTTCGTCATGGATTTCAAGCAGCTGCTCAAGCCGTGTCAGGTCAGAGGTATACCGGTAGGCAGGGTTGATTCCACAGAAATCTTTTGACGTGATCAGGAATTCTGCTCCGTTTTCATCCGGCGGAATTACCTTTTTGATGTTCCATAGGTTATAGCGCAGATTATATGTTGCGGTATCATAGCTCTCCGCCCAAAACATGGAGGCCAGTTTTTCCCGGGTGACCCGGCGCTGCTCGTGGCAGATTAAAAATACCAAGATAGCCAGGGATTTTGCGCTCAGTCGGGTGGTCACTGGCTTGCCTGAAACAAAGAATTCTGCAGAGCCAAACATCTGAATGAACAATCCTTGATCCATGGCTGCCTCCTTAAAGATTGTGATAGAGAACAGAGCCAGACTTGATGGTCATGATGATTTCCGCGGTAATAATGTTTTTGGGGTTGGTCAGGAAAATGTTCCGGTCGGTGACCGTCAGATCTGCAATTTTCCCAATCTCAATCTCCCCCTTGTAGTCCTCCTCCCGTACCGCCCAGGCTGCGTCACGGGTAAACATGGACAGCGCCTCTTCAATGGTCAGGCGGTTCTCATCCACCGGAGGATTGACTGCGGCATAGATGCCCACCAGAGGATTGACGGGAGTCAAACCGCTGTCCGAGCCGCCGCAGATCCGGATACCTGCGTTGCGGATTTCCCGGAAGGGGTTGGTTTGTCTCCAGCGCTCTCCCAGACGTTCGGCATACATGCTGTGGCTGCCGCCGTAGTAATACTCGAAGGCCGGCTGCATGGAAAACGTGAGGCCCAGGGCGGCGGCCCGTTTACGCTGAAGCTCTGTGGTAAGCTCTGCATGCTCGATCCGGTGGCGGAGGTAGACATTTCCTGTCTTCTGCCGGGCATACTCATGGGCGATCAGCGCCTGTTCCATAGCCCGGTTTCCTACCGCATGCAGAGAAGTATCCAAATCAGCCAGGTAACAGCGCAAGAGGAAGGAATTCAATTCCTCCTGGGAATAGTTCAAGGTTCCGTTCCCGGGATGGTCCTCATAATTGCTGAGCAGGGCTGCATTTCCCGAGGCAAAGGAGCCGTCCAGAAACAGGTCGCCGATCCGGGATAACCCCAGCCTTTTGACTTTTTCCGGCGAGGTCGTTCCAAAGTAGATGGCAATATCCAGCGGCAGCTTTGGCCCGCAGGAGGCCAGAAATTCCGCGTCCGACTCCGGGAAACCGTAGCCGCCCTCCATGGCGTGGATGGAGGTAACTCCCTTTTTCAGCAGCCGTCCGGACAGCTCATAGACTGCCCGCTCTTTATCCTCCCAGGAATAGCTGTCTGCCGTCTTCCGGCGCAGAAAGGCGTTCGCTTTCCCACGGAAAATTCCTGTGGGCCGCTGACGTTCGTCCAGTTCCACCCCCTCCATGGTAAAGGGGACGCGGGAACTGTGCAGCGCCCGGGTGTTGAGCACGGTATAATGAAAGTCCCGGCTTTCGATCAAAACCGAATAGTCCCGCAGATAGTGATCAATGACATTGCGGGTGGGAGGTCGCTTTTCCTCCAGGTCCGATACCTCCAGGCAGCAGGCATGCACCGTGCTCTCCTGAGGATGCCGTTCCACCCAGTCCTTCAGCCGCTGCCCGATTTCTTCAAAATTCCGGGAGCCGTTGAGATTCACTTTCATGCGGTCCACGGCGCTGGGCACAAAATGGACATGGCTGTCGGAGAAACCCGGAAGCACCAGGTTTCCCTTCAGATCAATGGCCTCCTCCGCATCCCGGATATAGGTTGGTTCCCAACTGCGGTACCCCGCGTCCTGAATCATGCCATTTTTGATCCAGACCCACGTGTAATGCTTTTTTCCTCCAAAGCGAAAAAAATTCCCATTATACAAAAGCAGCGACCGGCCATGGGCAGAGCCTGCGCTGAGCGTCATTTTTCCAGAATGTGCAGGAGTTTGGAGCATACAACGTCTCCCCCTTTCGCTTGGGCTTATTATATATAAATAAAAATTAAATAGCAATCACAATAATCTTGTGCAAAATATAAAATGCGGCGCAGCAGGGATTGCTGCGCCGCGTTTCAAGCTTCCAGTTACTGAGGATCGTCATGGAGCAGGTTCATAACCGTTTTATAGACCAGTTCAGGAGCTACCTCAAAGGTATAATGCTTTTCAATGCGCTCAGTAAACTTATGTGCATCCTTTCCGAAGGGACCAATATCCAAAACGGGAAGATCCAAAGCCTGCATCTCCTTCAGAGGCAGATCGTAGAAGATACCGAAGCCCGGTGTATTACGCTTGAGCGCCCGGATAATCTCCGGATCCTTGGGCGCCGCTCCGTAGCTGAGGTCGGAGATGTAGGGGAAGAACTTCTTGTAGACCAGCTTATAATCGGTCTGGGTAGAAGTGACTGCCTTATCCACCGCGGCCAGCAGAGCTTTATCCTTCTCGCTCTTGCCCTCCACATAGACGTGGGGGTAATAAGGAGGCGTGAGGTAGACGATCACGATGGGATCCTTGTCGCTCCAAAGCCCATGGACATACTCCACCAGCATGTTGGCCCGCACCCGGGTATCGATATCCTGCCGGGCCAGCAGGGCCTCCGACTTCTCGCGGACCATCTCATCCAGCGCGCTGCCCAGTTCCGCCTTGACCGCGGTGTACAGCTCCTGATAGGTCATGACCCGCGCCTTCCAGGGCAGACGCACATAGGGACGCCGGGACATGTTACAGAAGGTCCGGTAGTGCTGGTTAAGGGTGTCGATGACCTGCTGGAAGCACTCCTGAGCTACGCCCACCATACGCTCCAGCACCTGGTCGGGCGTACTGCAGTGGGTGGCATAGTTGAAGAACAGCACCGCCGACTTTGCGATCTGGCAGGAATACTCCGGCTTCATATCCCGCTGACGCAGGGTAATGGGAGGCAGTGTGACCTCGCCCTCGGCCACATCACAGAATTCCGGATTCAGGTTGACCCGGGAGATGATCTGGGCCGTGATCTGGTTGGGGTCCAGTCCCTTAAAGGACTCACCTACGTGGGTTTCCTTACCTACCACATAGAAGGTCGGCATCAGCTTGCCCACGGTACCTACGTATACGTACTTATTTTCATCCCCGGGGAATTCCGAGGTCATGTAATCGGTGTCCAGCAGAGCCAGATATTCCAGGTGTTCCTCTTCCTGCATCTTGGCCAGCTTGGGAACCAGGTTCAGCATGCCGCCGGAGTTGCCCTCCTCGTCACAGACCGCGCCGTAGATGAGGTTGCCTTCAAACTCCTCAACAGACTGGCTGATCTCTTCCAGAAGGGCAATGATGATAGCGTCGCCGGATTTCATATCAAAGACGCCGCGCCCAAACAGATAATCTCCCGACTCCAAATCCCGGCGTACCTCCTCGGGCAGCTCGATATCCCGGAATTTTTCCATCAAAACGTCTGGCTGGTTGGCGTAGGCGGCCAGCGGGCCGTAGTCAGAGACGCCCACGGTATCAATGTGTCCGATCATGACCACGGTACGTGGGCTGGGCTTTTTCTCGCCGCGCACAATGGCCATCACGCTTTTCCGGTTCCAGGGATCATCTTTGACCGGAACATAACTCAAGTTTTCCGGATGGGCCTGGAAATAGGGCATTTGAGAAAAAATACGGTAGACCTTTTCGGCCATGGCGACCTCGTTGGGAGTCTCCAATACACTGAACTGGCTGGCAAGGTCTCTGGTGATCTCCTCGATACGGGCGGCGCGCTTTAACTTATTCATGTTTATACCCCTTTCCACATCGATTTGTATTTATTCTGGCCCTATCATATCATTATTTTTTTTGCGCGCCGTTTTATTTCCCGTAGCAACCGACATTCATTTTTATCTGCCCCGAGCAAAAATAAACGCCGGTTAAACTTTGTAGGATTGGCTAAATCAAGTTTGTATCTCTTTAAACTATTTGTTCCATAATCACATTTTCTTTTATGCTCCGGGTGCCAGCGACATGAGTTTCTTGTCTTGCTCTGATCCCGTCCAAACTATTGGCCTTGTGCGGGTTCCAGCTGCTTTCTCAGCTCCTCCAAAAACAGCTCAGCCGCCCGGGAAAAGATCCAAGACTTTTTCCACACCAAATACATGCCCAGCTTCAATTCCGGCTCAAGCGGCCGAAAACACAGGCTGCTGCCGGTTGTGTTCACCAGCTTGTCCAGCGTAAAGGCGTAGCCCATCCCCTCGTCCACCATCAAAGAGGCGTTGTAGATCAGGTTATAGGTCGCTGCGGTGTGCAGCTCGGAAGGTTCCTTCCGCAGCCAGCGGTACAGCCCGCTTTTGTTGTCCACCTGCCGGGAGAGAATCAACGGCTTGTCCCAAAGGTCCTGAGGGGAAACGGTGTCCTGGGCTGCCAGAGGGCTGTCCCGCCGCATGAGGACTCCCCAGGTATCCTTCATGGGCAGTTCCATATAGTGATATTTTATTTTATCAATGTCCCCCAGGAGAACGCCAAAATCCAAAAGCCCTTTGTCCAGCCGTTCACACACATCCACAGCGTCGCCGCTGACAATATGAAAGTGGATGCCCGGATAATGCGCCTGGATCTGGTTTGCGCTGCGCACGATCTGCCGCACCCCGTCGGTCTCACCGGTACCGATGTAGATATCCCCACTGACGATCTCATCTGAACACATGACCTCTTTTTCCGTCCGGTCCACCAGTTCCAGAATCTCCTCTGCCCGCTTTCGCAGCAGCATACCATCCTGGGTCAGAACGATCTTCCGGTTTCCCCGGATCATCAGCTGCTTGCCCAGTTCCTCCTCCAGTTCTTTCAGCTGTCGGGACAGAGTGGGCTGGGTCAAGTGCAGGGACTGGGCCGCCGCCGAAATATTCTGCTCTCGGGCCACCGCCAAAAAGTATTGCAGCACTCGCAATTCCATTTCATTCACCTCCGGATGCCTTGATGATAACACAGGCCAAATATAGGTTTCAAGCATAGTTAGTTATTCTATATAGGTATTTGTTATCTTGTATGACCGATGGTACAATGACATCAGAAATTTGATAGATCAGGAGTAAACGATGGAATTAGACGAATTTTTAGCACACCTGAACAGCGGAGCCCCGGTACAGGGAGGCGGCGAGGCACATCAGTTTATGCACGGCGT
>OGEZ01001528.1_pt1 | contig 10991 bp, 9 predicted proteins | sample 1570831 | NCBI WGS metagenome assembly OGEZ01 (sample SAMEA2582059, study PRJEB24529) | metagenome | biome: Human gut stool | place: China | collected 2011
CCTTTGGGGTTGAAATGTTATTTAGTTGGTTCATAATTGTCCTTCTATATTAATTTATTCGCAAACACTATAGTATGCTTCCTTTGAAAGATAAGGATTAAATTGGTTATGATATTCCTTATAGTTTGTCAAAAAATCATCTATCATTTCCGATATAAGATATTTTTGGTCAAATCTTATTCGCAATAATGGTATATTATTTTCTAAACAATACTTATTTTTTTCAATGTCAGCTTGATGTCGTTTTATATACGCTTTTCGACCGCCCCAACGATTAACCGTTTTAAAATGCTGTTCTCCATCAAACTCCACAAAAACTAATGAATTTTCGATAAGAAACGAAAAATCATATCTTCTTCCAATTTCTCTTACATAATGTTCTTTACTAAACTTTATACCTTTTGATTTCAAATACTGTTTAATAAAATCTTCTCCACTAGAACACTCCGGTTCTCGGTTAGTTACAACGTGTATTGTAGAGATAATCTCTTCATTGTTACCATTTATAAAAGTCGGAGCCTTCCACTTCTGAATAATTTTCTTTCTTCCTTTTCCAACATGGTATTGTTGCCAATGCGCTTTTCTAATATGTGGACGCTTCACTTTTTTCTCTTTGTTAATCTCAAAAGATCCAGCCTCTTGTCTTCTTTTCAATTGTTGAAAACCTCTTATTTTTTCTCCATAATGGCATCCAACGTCCCATTTCTGAATTTCAGAATATTTATTTCTAATAACATTAGAAGGCCTATATATTTTCGCAGTCTCAGGGTTTTCAATAACATCTGGTTCTTCTGATGATAAATACATCAAAAATTGTAATAAAAATAACCTAAAATTGCTCAATCCTCCAACAAACCACTGTGTTTTATAGCTATCAACAGTATAAAACATATCACGATTAAGATTAAAATCATAATATTGCATTCCATTATCTATGTGAAGCATCTCTGGCTCAATGAAAAATGCATCTGCATACACATCCGGCTTTTGAGTAAATTCATGTAGCGGAATATGTGAATATCCTATTTCCGTTGGAAGAGATGCAATTTTTATTCTTCCTGTAGCATATACCTTAACATTCACAAAAAAACCCTCATAGCAAAATAGATTGTTTTTTGAAAAATCTAAATAAAATGTATTAAATGGTAAATGCTTAAGCATATCAGGATAAACTCTTAATTTATTCGTTCGCAATAATTCTTGCGAGAATTCATAATCTGGTTCATATACAATTTTATTATACTTCCAGATACCAACAAATCCAGCAACTGCATAACATGCACTAACTGTATGCATTCCAAAATAATTTTGATTAAACGCATTATATATTGATAAATATGTATCTTTTTTAATTCCTGAATAATTACTACTTCCCCAATTCGGATCTGAAATCATTTCTAACAGTTCCTCAGGTGTACAATCAGAACGTTCCTCACTACAATACCAATCGGTCAATTCACTATATCTTTTTACATATGCTAGCGGTAAATACATAAACCATTCATCTCCTATTACATTGCCAATATTCAACACATAATTTCCTAACTATTAATATTTCAATGCTATTTGATATAATTGTGCTGCTTTTTTACAACACAATTATATCAAATCTCAAGCCATATTTCTACATTAGTTTACTAGTATATTAGCTATTTTCCCACTTCCTTTTCCATATCATCATCGCAACACCAAATACCATAGTCAATCCTGCCGCCATCGGAATAATCGGTATCATTCCACCAGTCTGTGGTGGCTCCGGGACATCCGGAATCGGTTCATCCTTTACGGTAACCTTTTGCACATCACCGGTATCTTTAATCGTTGCCTTTACAGGCTTGGCAAGACGATACCCTGAAGGTGCTGAAGTTTCCTTGAATGTATAAGTTTCTCCAACAACCAGTTTTCCCGTGATGTCATACGCATCATCTTTGGTAACAAATTCCATTACTTCATTTCCTTTGGAATCCATGACAACAAATTTAGCACCACCAAGAGCCTGTCCAGTCTTTTTGTCCAGCTTCAAAAGCTGGATATGTGTCTGGTCATCTTTCATAACCGTTTTGTCATCTTCCTGCTCCAGATATGTACCGTCCTTTTGTTTGATATTTACCACAGAAGTCAACGTTCCGTCCTCTGCCACCTTTTGCTTAAGCATATAGGTAATAGCTTCCGCAGTCACGTAACCATCGGCTGGCTTTGTTTCTGTCAACGTGTATTCCATATCATGGAAAAGTCCACCCACATGAAGGTTTCCGTTTTCGTCAAAAGAATACCTCAAATTCTGATAACCATCTTCTGGTGTTACCGATACTTTCACCGAGGCCCTATTGCCAGAAGTCCATGAAATAATCTCCTTTCCTTCCCGATCTGTAATCCTGAGATTGCAGCCTGCAAGTTCTTTGGAGTCGGCTACCGATACCTTGTCAATCTCATTGGTTGTCTGCTTATTGGATTTTATACATTGTGCATAAATAACCGGAGTCTTTTCATCCTTATAAGTCAGTTTTACCGGTATCTCTGTCTGATCCAGATAATAACTGTCTGAAACGGACAACTCCTTCAGATAGTATTCTCCGGAATTAAGCACTTTCGTTTCTGCATTTTTCTGGAAACCATCTTCAACAGATACGGCAGAACCACTCACACTTTCTGCACTGCCACTCTCTGTATCGGCTTCATCCATAAGCGGAAGCATCATATCCGAAATAATAGAACCATCTGCCCCTGTCGTGAGCGTGGTAGTCTCTGTTCCTGCATCTACAATTTTCTCGCCATTCACATTGAAAATGTCATATTTTGTATACAACCCGAATACAGCACCACGAATTGGCTGCTTCGTATCCGCATCTTCTTTCAACAACTGTATCTGTGGTCGTGCCAGCTTGTTATGCAGATTCAGCTCACCTTTATCATTGGTACCAGAAGTGGAGTTGAGAACAAATTCATCCCTGCCATTTTTCCATGTAAACTCCAGATTCCATTCATTCTTTTCCGGAAACACATAGCCATACAATGTTTTTACTTCTTTTACTTTGTATTTTCCCAAAGGAAGTGTAAGATGCACAACCTCTTTATCATCTACCGAATAATTACAGATTCCTTTACAATCCGATGTGAACTCTACCTTGTCTCCGGTGATGATTGTGGCAACCTTATCCCCGTCTCGAAACCATGTATCTCCCTGATTATCTTGTGTGGCAATATCACCATCTGCATAAATTTCAAACTTGGCACCTTTCAAAGTTTTATTCTCATAGACAAACTCTTTCTTATCTTTATCCCATCCCGTCAGCATCTCACCGGTTTTGGAAACAGACAGTTTTCCGTATGTTTCTTCGTTTGTATAAGTTACGGTAATCACCGCATGTGTATTGCCGTCTTCGTCAACATAGGATTCGTAATTGTCTGCCTTGCTGTTAATTACAACTTCAATAAACTTTTCTGTGATATGAAGTCCATTTGCAGAATCCACCTCATAAATACGATACCTTGCAGAGCGAAGCGGCTTCACCGTCATAATCTCGCCGGATTCATCCGTTATAAAAGTATCTATGGTCTTCATCTGGTTTCCATTGCTGTAACTTTGTTTAACCAGTTCCTCGCCATCCTCTGTTATCTTGTAAATCTGGTAAGCAGTTCCCGGCTTCAGCACCTGCTTTTCTGTCTGTTTATCTTTTTTCAAGATTTTCAAATAGGCTTTAAACAATTTGTTATTGAGGGGATAGGTATACACTTTTCCATTCTCTGTTACCGCCACTTCAAAATCATTCACATGGATGGCATCTACATCACCGGAATCCACCTGATGTACAACATATGTTCCATAATACAGATTTCCTGTTACGGCATAACCATTACGGTCAGTCTTGATTGTCGCACGTTCATAATCCGTACAATGATCATAACTTTCCTTATCCTTCAAATACACCTGGAACGTAGTATTTGCCTCTGGCTCAAGCAATCCGGTATCCACATCCGAATAATACTTTTGAATAGCAACTTTTCCAAGAATCGGTGTATTAGGATATTTTTCTGTTTTCAACTCTACCGTAAATTCATTTGCTTCAGCAGAAGCATCCACCTGGATTTCTTTTACCACATCGCTAAGAACATAGCCTTTCGGTGCAGCCGTTTCTTTCAGATAATATTTCACACCGCTTCTCAGATAATCGGTAGTGCATTTCTTATCTTTGATGGCATACTCTCCCGCAGTTTTAGCATTACCGGAAGCATCATATACGGTTGCTTTGGTCTGACATGCTGCATCTGCATAAAGCTGAAATTTGGCTCCGTCAAGGTCTGTCTCTCCATGGGCATTACCATCCGCAGAATACCCATCATACTTTTCAATGCGGATACTTGCTTTCTTATACTTGTTTGTCACACCTGCCTGATATGCCTTTTCGTAATCCGAATGAATTTCAACCTGCATGTCCGGCCAGCTGCCATCTGCATTACGATACCAGCTGTCATTTTTACCAAGTGTGATATCAACACCTTTCGCATAAATCGGATCAAGAACAATATTTTTATTTTCTCCTGTACTGTTCTCGGTAAGCGTGTAACCGTTGGAAATGGATTCTTTGATTGCATTTAAATCATCGTTCATCAGCTTCTCGGCTTCTGCTTTTGTCATATTCTTTCCAAAATCAACGCCCTCATCCAGTTCATAATCATCCGTTAAAACTTTCTTCGCTGCTTTTTTCTCTTCTGCTGACATCTTCTTTAGCTCGTCATCCGGATAATAAGCATACTCTTCTGTATAAATATAGTAGGTCATTCTCCATGCAATTCTACCGGAATTTCTAGTATATCCTGTTATGGAAAATTCTGTGTCATTATTCGTGTCGGCAGTACCTAAATCTGTTCCATCACGGTCTGTCACTTCAAAGGAATACAATTCATCAATGTTTTTTGCATCCAAAGTAAACTGAATTCCGGAAAGACCTTTTCCGTCTTCATCCACTTTCTTTACCGTAATTCTCTGGCGGTAATACTCATCCTTACTGACATACTTCGGTGAGTAATCATGCGTTGTTTCATCCGCATCTACTGTAATAAGTGTCTGATAGGATTTATTACTGCCCTGCTTTTTCCAGTAGGTTGCTTCTGCTGTCCAGCTACCACTTGGTTTAAAGATGGAATCATATAAACTGTCCACCGTTTTATCGTTCCAATAACCGGTATTACGCTTTACCTGCTTTATGACATCTTTTAACTGTGTCTCCGATGTGCGGTCTTCGGAAACAGACCACATCAATGCCTGACTCATGATAAAAGCTTTTTTGCTTCGCTTCTTGTCATTCACATACCAGCGAATTATCTTGGCATAGTAACCATGTCTCTCTCCACCGGTATTCTGATCCCACTTATAGGTTTCTGTACTCTCATAGGTATTCTCTGTATGGCATGTTTTTCCAAGGCTAAGACAAAATGCCCTTTTCCCAGCCACTTTCATTTGAAACCATGTACCACTCTTGGTCTTTGAGCCATAACTTACACTACCTTTTTTCCCAAGAGAATCCACCTTTACATTTCCTGTCGCCGCCTGTACTGATATACTGTTAAATGGTATGGAACCAAACAGCATAAACAATGCCAGCATTCCTGCTATAATTCGTTTTGTTCTGATCTTTGTCTTCATTTTTTCCTCTCCTGATCTTTTATTATGATTGATTTTCTACTTTTCTCTGGTGGTGCTCTTCCCATTTTCATCGCCTCCTTCCTGGCAAAAGAAAAAAGCCTTCTAGTTTTACTAAAAGACTTTTCTCAAAAAATATTTACTTGTATCGATTTATTCTTAATTCGAAAGAATGATTTCTCCCGAAGCATTTTCTTCCACTGTCACACTGACCGGATTTGCTTTTTGATAGGTTCCATCCGTTGCCGTCTCATAAAAACGATACGTTTTTCCAACTTCAAGTACTATATTTTTGTACTTTGTTTCACCAATCGTCGTAGAAAAACGATTCTTTTTGTCCGCCACATCATAATAAGCAATCTTGCAGTTTTGCAAAAAGCTATTCGTGCTTGTATCAAACCGTTTTACAGAATACATTTTCAGTTTATAATCCCGCCAGTTCGCAAAATCACTTTTCTCTCCATCCCAGAAAATAGCAAACCACATGGTACTCACTTTTGCAATTGCTCCACATTTATGATTTGCATCCAGATAGTTTCTCTTATGTCCCTTACTCTTTGTCCAGCGCCTCATCACTTCTGTGGGAGAATCACTGCCACTGGTAAGCATATTTTCTGCAAATAACAGTCTTTTGTAGACAGCATAAAGACCGAAATAATCTCTGGTATCTACATTCAGATTCTTATGCTCGTCATAACCACTTTTGTTCATGCGATAGATAAGAAAATCATACAATTCATCTGACCACTCCAATTTCCCGACACCCGCGGCGGTTCTATACTCATTCTGCTTTCGGAATACCCGCATGGCATTCTCTTTGGCTGTAAGCGTTTTCTTTGTTGCTTTATTCTGCTTTTCAGAAACTTTAACCAAGTACACACTTGTTTTCTTTTTCCTCTTCTTATTCTTCCAGCAAACCGTAACCTTTGCCGTCCCCTTCTTCTTCGCTGTAAATCGGATTTTTTTGGACTTTTTAATCCGCTTCACCTTCACCACAGATTTCTTTGAAACCTTAATCTTCATCTCGGATTTTTTATCCGAGTTAGAAATGGTTACTGTTCTCTGTTTTCTGCCATTCAGAACCAGCGATATTTTCTTCGTCTTCGCCTGAATTTCCGTCCCCGGTGCTGTCATCATCACACATACAATAACCAAAATCAATGCTCTTACCATCTTTTTCATATCAATCACACGCCTTTCACTGTACGCCAGTCATTCCTGGCAATTTTTATTATACTGTATTTGCCTGTTCGTTAAAACATATTTTTGAGTTTTTTATAATCAATGGAATTCTTACTTTCCATTCGCTTGTCCAATTCATTTAAAAGCTGGCTGTTGCACTCTTGTACTACCTTCCGGATGCCCTCCAGAATGTCATCTTCCTCCGTCGATATGCCATTGTGTCTGTAATAGTAAATCACAGCCTCTCGTATGTAGGCACTTCTGTTCTCCACATTTTCCAAAATGTTATAAACGAATTGATGCCTCGGATTATTAATCCGAAGTAATACCGGAATTCTGACATGCTCACTCTTTTTATCCATCCGTTCCACCTCCTGTGCCATTAACTTTTCTGCCTGCTCCATAAAAATCATACATAACACGGTTACTGATATCCAGTTCCCCCTGCGATTTTGCCTGATAAAGCACGGTCAGCATATATGCCTTATGGTTATGAACTTTGGTCACCTGCTTTTGATATTGTTCAATGGCATAATCAATATCCATCCGATTCAATTTCAAAAGCCTTGATTTCACAACTGAAGCCGGTTTGTCCTCTCCCATTACCCGCAGCACTGGTTTCTGGGTATTCAGAACATCATACAGCACATCCTTAACCGTATTAATGGATTTTTCCTGCGAAGCAGAAACATACTTTGGTTCCAGTTCATAATGCTGCTCTATGAACTCCATCGAATATTTCTCTTCCATCGTATCAACATCTTGATCTGGATAAGGATTTGATAGATCAGTCTTTATATCAGGTTTTATATTATAGTCTTTATTATTGTTACCCCCATTTGCATTAGTATGGTTTCCATTACTACCGTAACCATTGCTACCGTTTCCATTACTACCGAAAGGGGGGTAATGGTCTTTGATACCATTCGTACCATTTTGGGGGTAATGGTTCTTTTCCTCTTCAGAAACCAAGTTGTTTTTCTTCTTTTCTGCCCGTTGAAGGTTATCACTTGTGACTTTTCCATCTGCATTATGATACAATGTGTGTGGACCCTCTTCTGGTTCATCCAACAGTTCATACTCCGTACGCCAGCGTCCATTGTCCGACATAATATGTACTTTCAGATATCCACTTTCCTTAAGTTCTTTCCATGCACTGTCAAAAGCCTTTTTTCCTTCTTTCGCCAGACGCATAAAATCTTCTTTTGTCCATTTCTTATCCGGCATGGAGATATATGCCTGTATGACCAGATACAATCCTTTTGCTTTCAAAGAAATATCCACATCTCTGGTTATCTCATTTTGAACGACTGTAAATCCTTTTTTGCTTCGGAAGAAACCTTCTGCCATGTTATCACCTACCTGCCATCGAATGGTTGATCCTCATCTGAAACGGATGAAAAATCACTGTCTTTATTTGCCGGTTTCTCCGCACTTTTCTTCTGTGCGAACTCAACCTCCTCTGTAATGATACTGAAACCATAGACCTTGCTTCCCTCTTTGGTCGTATAGTTGTTATTCTGCACTCGTCCAATGACTAATACACGGGAACCGCTGTGAAAATATCGCTCGACAAATTCCGCCTGCCTTCCAAAGGAAGTGCAATGAAAGAAATCCGCATCCGCATTTGACTTCTGCTTTGTCTTTCGATTTACCGCGAGATCAAATTTGGTAATAACAATGTCCGTTCCATCCTCACTTTTCTTTCTTGTAGTTTTGGGATTTCTCGTCACATTTCCCAGTAAAATAATCTTATTCATTTTGTCCGCCTCCTCTCTTTTGTTTCCATTCATCCAATAACTCTAAAATGATTTTCATCATTTCCTCTTCTGTGGTTTCTTCCTCAAAATACTCTGATAGTCGTTCATTTCTCAGAGTAATTTCTTTTTTCTTTTTCTGCTTGGGAACCGAAAAAAGATACTCTTCCAATCTGTCAGCATCTAATTTCCCCTCCAAGCTGAATTTCTTTATCTCATTTGCCTGTATTGCCGATATTTTCTTTCCATACCGGCAAATAGCATCATAAACCATACTCTGCTCTTCTTCCGGAAGAACAGACAGGCTGACACCTTGAACCAATCCAAGCTGCTTATTATCTACTAAAGCCGGCAGCGCATCACTTAATCTGGCAAGCCATATATAGCGCTGAATCATCTTATAATTTTCGCCACTTTCCTCGGACATCATTTTCAGGCTGTTTCCTGCCTTGCCCTGATTCTTCATGGCATCATACTTGATTTTGTATGCCTTTGCTTTTTCACTCGGTCGGATGTTTTCCCGCTGAATATTGGAATCTACCATAACTACACTGGCTTCATCGTTATCCATTTCTTTCACAAATACCGGCATTGTTTCTAATCCAAGAACTTCGCATACATGCTTTCTTGTATGCCCGGAAATAATCTCATAACCGCCTTCTTTGCGTTTCCGGACAATTCCCGGCACCAGCACACCATGCTCTCTGACACTTTCAATCATCTCTGCCAGTTCCTCATCGGAACGAATCTGAAACGGATGGTTATAAAATTCATGCAGTTCGGAAAGCGGTATCTCTCTCACATCTCCTGCTTCAGTAGCTTTTTCAGCTTCCCTTCCGCCAAAGAGATCATCAAAGCTCGTTAATTTTACTTTTTCCAAAGCCTTTGTCCTACTCATGAGCGATTACCTCCTTTGTCAGTTTCTCGTAAGCATGTGCCACCGGATGTTTCTTATCCAATGTAAAGATACTCACTCCTGCTGCTGATGTTTCAGCGGCTTTTACCGAAAATGGTATTTTACTTTCAAAGATAGGAATGGATTCCCCATAATATTTCTTGATAAGTTCCATAATGTCTTTGGCATAATTAGTTCTCGCATTCAACATAGAAATCAAAATCCCTTCAAACTGAATCTGCGGATTCAAATGCTTTTTCACACGGTAAATGGTTGTGATTAACTGCTCCAAGCCTTTTACCGGAAGATAAGCTGCCTGCACCGGAACCAATACACGATCCGATGCCGTAAGCGAATTGACCGTTATCATTCCCAAACTCGGCATACAATCGATGAGAATGTAATCATAAAAATCTCTCATGCTTTCCACATATGTTTTTAGAACAAACTCTCTGCTCATAGCATTTACAAGAGAAACATCCACTCCTGACAAGTCAATGTTGCATGGCATAAGGTCAACTCCTTCTTCATGGTGAATAATTCCTTTTGTCACATCCACATCCTTGTCCATGATGATCTGCTCCATAATACTCGGAAGTGCAATCTCCAGTTCATCCGGATTTTCAATTCCAAGACTCTGTGACAGATTTCCCTGTGGATCTGCGTCAATGACAAGCACTTTCTTTCCTTCTCTTACTAAACCAACTCCAAGATTTACGGTTGTGGTAGTCTTGGATACACCACCTTTTTGATTGCATATGGCGATTACTTTACACATAATTCTGACCCTCCGTATTTTTTTGGTTATTTTTCATTTCGATAAACATCTACATATAAGCGTTTATACTTACCATTCGTTCTTTCTATAGAACTAAAATTTGAGATATTTCTTACCTGCCACCGGCAATCTCGCTGCATTTTCTTTAAAAACCAGCGAAGTTCCTTTTTGGTGCCAGATAATCTTACCTTTAACATCTCCATCACCACCTTTCATATAAATTTTCTCTATAACACAAAAAACCCTTTCCAAAATGATTTCTCATTCTGAAAAGGGTTTTAACCTTTTTATAATTCTCTTTTCGCAGGTGCATAAATTATTATCATGTACTGAAACGTATCAAAACTTGTATATTTGTAGCACTAATTGTAGCACCATGTAGTGTCAATACTGTTGAAACGCCTTATTTTCGGCACTTTACTTATCCAAACTCTTCATTGTCGGGAACAACAGCACATCACGAATCGCTGCGCTGTCCGTAAGCAACATACACATACGGTCAATACCAAAACCGATTCCTCCGGTTGGCGGCATGCCGATTTCAAGTGCGTTCAAGAAATCTTCGTCTGTTGTATTTGCTTCCTCATCACCAAGTGCAAGAAGTTCTTCCTGTGCTTTGAAACGCTCGCGCTGGTCAATCGGATCATTTAACTCGGAGTACGCATTTGCCATCTCCCAGCCATTCATGAAGAATTCAAAACGCTCTACATAATCCGGATTATGTAGAGCGTTTTGAAT
>OGEZ01001529.1_pt1 | contig 10988 bp, 10 predicted proteins | sample 1570831 | NCBI WGS metagenome assembly OGEZ01 (sample SAMEA2582059, study PRJEB24529) | metagenome | biome: Human gut stool | place: China | collected 2011
CGTCGATGCCGATCTCGCCGAACTCGTTCTCGATCAGGACGATCTTCTCACCCTTGAAAGCTTCCTGGATCAGCTTTTTGATCAGCGTGGTTTTACCGGCACCCAAAAAGCCGGAGAAAATGTCGATCTTGGTCTTGTTTTCTGCCATGATTGTTACCTCTATTCAAATGTTCACAGATGTTAGCAATATATGTGTTTAACTGCTAATATCATTATAACAAACGCGTCAAGGGGTTTCGGGCCTTTTTGCGCGGAAATTTTTGAATTTTTTGAAAATTTATCGCGAAAAAGTCTACCCTCTTTATTATTTCCTAAGAAAGTGGTATGATATTCCTAGCCTACATTAATAAAAAGGAGCGATCCGTTTTGACTACCAACGAAAAAATCGCCGCACTGCGCGCCGCTGCAAAAGCAGCCGGGGCCGACGGTGTGCTGCTGATGACCAGTGATCCCCATTGCAGTGAGTACCTGCCTGACTATTACAACGCTCTGCCCTGGTTCTCCGGCTTTACCGGCGAGAACTCCACCCTGGTGGTGAACCAGCACACCAGCGCCCTGTGGTGCGATGGCCGTTTCTATGTCCAGGCAGACAAGCAGCTGGCCGGCACCGAGATCCAGTGCATGCACGCTGGTTCTGCCGGTGTGCCTACTGTGGCCGAGTACCTGACCGCCAACTTCACAGCCGGCGAGACCCTGCTGCTGGACGGCAGCTGCGTGCCCGCCACTTTGGCCGAGGAGTACGCCGCCGCCCTGGCCAAAAGCGGCGCTGCCCTCAAGAGTCAGGATGTGGCCAGCTCCATCTGGGATGCTACCGGCGAGCGCAAGCCCTTGCCTGACACCGCCTGCGAGCTGCTGACCCCGGCCCAGACCGGTGCCACCGCTGCGGACCGCATCGCCCTGGTGCGCGCCGAACTGGAAAAGGCCGGTGCTACCGCCCTGGCCGTCACCGGCCTGGACTGCGTGGGCTGGCTGTTGAACCTGCGCGCCCGCGACCTGCCCTGCACCCCGCTGGCCGTGGCTTACGCCCTGGTCACCCGTGAGGCCTGCACTCTGTTTTTGGCCGACGGCCGTCTAAACGCCGAGGATACTGCCACCCTGGCTGCCAGCGGTGTGACCGTGCGCGGCTATACCGAGCTGGTGGATGCTGTTCACGCCCTGCCTGCCGACGAGGTGTTCCTGGTGGACGAGAAGGCCACCAACTACGACCTGTACACCGCCTTGACTGCCCATAAGACCGTGGCCGGTGCCGACCCCATCTTTGCGCTGAAGGGCATCAAGAACCCCACCGAGCTGGAGAATATCCGCGAGTGCCATGTCCGTGACGGCGTGGCCGTCGTCCGCTTCCAGATGGATCTGGAAAAGGCTATGGCCAACGGCGAGACCCTTTACGAGACGGACATCGAGACCATGCTGCAGAAGCGCCGCGCCGAGATGCCCGGCTACTTCGAGGACAGCTTCTCCACCATCGCCGCTTATGGCACCAACGCTGCCATGATGCACTACCATGCTGAGGGCGACGTCAACAGCAAGATCGAGCCGAAGGGCTTCCTGCTGGTGGACAACGGCGGCCAGTATGACTGCGGCACTACCGACATCACCCGTACTTACACCGTCGGCCCGCTGACCGACAACGAGCGCCGTTACTACACCTACGTGCTGCAGAGCCATATCGACATGGCCCGCGCGGTGTTCCTGGATTACTGCACCGGCTTTGCGCTGGATACCTTTGCCCGCGGCCCTGTTTGGGCACACAAGATCAACTACCGCTGCGGCACCGGCCACGGCGTCGGCTTTATCTCCGGCGTGCATGAAGGCCCCCAGAGCCTGCGTCCCAACAACCCCATCATCTTCAAGCCGGGCATGACCATCACCGACGAGCCGGGTATCTACGAGACCGACGAGGTAGGCATCCGCATCGAGAACGAGCTGGAGTGCATCGACCTGGGCGACAACCAGTACGGCCATTGGCTGGGCTTTGCTCCGCTGACCTTGGTGCCCATCGACACTACCCCCGTACTGGTGGACGAGCTGAGCCGCGACCAGATCACCTGGCTGAACAACTACCACGCCCACGTGTACGAAATGCTCAGCCCCCGCCTGACCGAGGACGAAAAGGTGTGGCTGAAGAATAAGTGCGCACCCATCGGCCGGTAATATAAAACCATTTGGTGAACCCAAAAATCTTTGTGCAAAACCACCTTTGCATTTCCCGGGTGAAATTGGTACAATAAAAACAATAACGAGTGGCGTAACTGCGTAAATCCGGTTATCGCGCCACTCGTTATTTTTTTGTGCTTTTTTACAGGAGGAACGTATATGCAGCAAAACCAATCCCAAAACCCGATGGCGGTTGAGCCGGTACCCAAACTGATGGCCCGCATCGGCCTGCCCATCGTTTTATCCATGATCCTGCAGGCCGCTTACAACGTAGTGGACAGCGCCTACCTGGCCCGCATGGCAACCGGCGGCGAAACCGCCCTGACCGCCTTGTGCCTGGCTTTCCCGGTGCAGTTGTTTATGGTGGCAGTGTCCATCGGCACCGGCGTGGGCACCAACGCCCTGCTGGCCCAGCCGTTGGCGTGGCTGTTCTCGCTGTCGGCCACCACGCACACCATGTGTGTGGACTGCATGCGCATTGTCTCGCTGGGCTTTTTGTTTGCGGGGCTGTGCATTGCGTTCCAGGGGGTGTTCCAGGCATTGGAATGCGGCGTGGAATCGCTGATTATCTCGCTTTGCCGTCAGGTGGTGTTTGTGCTGCCGCCGGTATGGCTGCTGACCCGGTTTGTCACCGGCCCGGAAAACGTATCCCTTGTCTGGTGGCCGCTGGCCCTGGGCGAGGTTGTCACGCTGATGGTGGCGCTGGTACTGTACAACAAACGCGCCAAAAAGCGCTTTGCCTTCAGTTAGCCTGTGCAGAACGAATAACAGTGCAATAAGCCAAAAGGCGCGGCCCGTGCGGGCCGCGCCTTTTGGCTTACAAAGAGCAAGGGAGTTTGTTCGATAAACTGGAAATTGTCAAATTCTTTGTAATAGGGTAATCCTAATCTATAAATTACCATTTAGTCATTGCATTTTTTATAAAGAAAAACAGCTACGATCCATGCAAAAATAATAGTAAATATACCTGTTTCACTCACAAAAAACATTTTGTTATTAGCAACGGTTACTGTTCCAAAAATCAACTGGTCAAAAGTATTATGAGCTGCATGCAAAAAGATAGCAGGCCAAATACTTTTTGTTTTTATCGTTATTATTCCGTAAATCATTCCAACAGGTATAATCATAAAAAGAAAAGCCGGAACAGAATACCATGCGGGAGTTCCCGGCATATACAGACCTGATATAAGAATAGGCAAGTGCCATACACCCCAAAATATAGAAGTATATATTAGTGCCTTTTTTATTCCTACTCTTTCTAAGGTAGCTGGAACTAAATAACCTCTCCACCCAATTTCCTCACCGATAGCTGTAATCAAGCCTATGAAAATCCCAACAACAGACATAAGAACCAACTGAATGACGGATGCTTTACTCATATCTAAACTATTGGGAAAAGCAATCCAAAAAAGCACATATGGTATTCCTATGTAAACTGCCGGAATTAAACAAGATAATAGTATCCATTTAATTGATGTCTTCTGAAATCCAATACTCTGAAGTAATTTTTTGAATGATATTTTTCCGTTACTTTCTTTCTGCGATATACATCCTGCAATTATTGCCGCTATTGTGGGAACCCACATTAAAAAAACAGCTAACCCCATAGCTCTTAGTGCAATAACTATCGTTTCGAATATTGCACTACCTGAAATGACTATTACTAAAAAAAGTGTAACTGATTTATTCGTAAACATTTTTTTCTGTTCATCCATTACTTTTTCCTTCTTTCATAATTCCGATTTGCGAACTTCTCTGGAATCTTTGACCTTGCCGTTACACCGTCACATCCCCCACCAGCATGCAGCCGGAGGTATCGATAAGGTAAACGGTGTACTTGCAGGGCGTTTCGCCGGATTCCAGCCGGATGCCGCCTGCCTCCGGCTCCACAAAGTGGAAGCTGCGGTGGGCCGTGGTGGCGTGGGGGTGGTCGTCCGGGGTGGTCCAGGCCAGCAGGCCGCCCAGGGCGCAGAAGTCATCAGGAATCGGGTGCTCCTCGCCGTTCACATACAGGCGGTAGATGCCGGGGGCGTCGGTGCCCACGGGGCGGATCCATGCGCTGCCGTGGGTGGGGGCCCAGGCGGGCTGCTCCTCAAGGCGGCGGCGCATCAGCAGGGCTACGTTGTCCCAAGCAACCAAAAAGTCATCCAGCGGCATGGCGGTCTCGGCGTCAAAATCGGTGCCGTCGGCCCAGGGGTCGCACAGCAGCACCTGCGGGGCGGAGGCCCCTGCCACAAAGCCGCGCACGGCGGCAAAGCGGCGGTCAGGCAGGCCGTGCTCTTTCTCGGCAGGGGTAGCCTGCAGGGCTACCACCGCGCCGTAACCTTTGCGCATTTCGTCCCGCAAAATGTTCAGCCCACCCCAGCACAGCCAGGCGGGGAAGCCCCAGCTTCCGGCGGCCGCGGCGGCAAAGCCTAAATTGCGGCAATCGCAGCCGTCGGGTTTGCGCCAGTCCCGCAAGGCCTGGGCAAATTCTTCAGGCAGGATGTCGGCGCCCCAGCGGTTGGTCAGGCTGGCCAGGCTGATGGCCAGGTCCATCCAGGGGGCCAGGACCGGGGCGCGGCGCTTTTGCAGGTAGGGCATCAGGTGCAGGGTTCGGTTCACCGGCCGCCCGCTGGAGGGGATGACATCCACCATCCGCACGGTAGCGCCCAGCAGGTGTACGGCGGGGGTGGCCTTTTCGTTTTTGCTGTACAGGTAGATGCGCAGCTGCACCTGGGTGGCACACTTGCTGTCCAGCAGCAGGCAATCCGGCGTCAGCTGCAGCGGGCCGCGCTCCCGGGGGGCAGTCCCCTCCCGCTTCAGGTAGAGGCTCCACTTGCCAAAGGCCATCCAGGCCGTCCAGTTGCCGTCCACCAGAACCCGCACCTGGGTCTCCACGGCGGTGCCCGGCGGAGTGGCGGCGTTCCAGCTGGGCCACAGGGCGTCAAACAGCGGCATCGGGATGGGCGCGCTGGTGTAGCAGCCGTAGGGCACATAGCTGCCCTGTACCAGATCCAGCACGATGCTGCCCCCCGCCACGGTTACGTTGTCCAGTTCGCCGCGCATAAAAGCCTCGGTGTCCTGCAATAAAAAGGTGTTTTTATCCATACAAATGCAGCCTTTCTGCGGCTGTTTTTGGCCGCTCTTATTTGTATGATACCCGCTTTAGCCCGGTTTTGCAAGGCGTTATCAGGGCGGCGTCAAAATAAGTTTACAATTACCCCTTGCTTTATGTGTTATAATAAATAGAAATTTGGCTTTCAAGCCCCGAAGGAGCGTGCACCCCATGGCATGGGTCACCAAAGACAGCGTAGAACAGTACGATCATACCCCCGAACCGCCGAAGGAATACACCAAAAAGGAAAAGGCCCAGAACTGGTGGCACTATCATAAGTTCATCGTATTGGGCGTGGTGGCGGCCATTCTGGTGGTGGCGTGGTTCATCAAGGATACCGTCTTCCAGACCCGGCCGGACGTGCAGATCGGCTACATCGGCCAGTACGACCTGCCCGCTGACACCGTGACTGCCCTGCAGGATGCGCTGACGCCCTACTGCACCGACCTGAACGGTGATGGCAAGGTTGTGGTGCAGGTCAACAGTTACACCGTGGATTTTAACGCCGAGAACGACAACTCCGATGCCTACAACCAGATGGCGGGTGTCACCCGGCTGAGCGCCGACCTGAGCGATAACGGCACGCTGTATGTGATGCTCATCGCGGACCCGGCGGGCTTCCAGAAATCCACCGGCGCACTGGCCTACCTGGACGGCACCCCGCCCGAGGATGACGCTGACGATTGGCAGAATATGGTCTACCGCTGGACCGATTGCCCGGTGCTGGCCGGGATGGATCTGGGCGATTATGACGGCTACACGCTGCTGGACGATGCCACCGGCAGCAACCAGAGCGTGCTTTCCACCCTGTATGTGGGCCGCCGCGCTGTGCTGGATGAGGAACAGGCCGCCCACTACGCCGACGGCGAGGAACTGTGGCAGACGCTGACCGCGGGGGCTGTCTCGACAGCCGCGGCCGAATGAGCCGCCGCAAGCTGCGGGCCGCCCCGGCACTGCGGGCGTATATCAAGCGTTTTGCCCCCAAGCCTGCCGCCCCCAAGGCACCGCCGGTGGATAACCCGTACCACCGATTTTTTACGCAGAATCGAAGTTTGGAAGAGCTGGCGAGACCGAATATAAATGAGAAGCAGTGAAAGGCTCCTTTTGTGAGGGCGCTGGCCGCGAAGCGGACTGAGGGAGAGAGCATATAAAATTGCTGTCTCTCCCCCACCATCTGTCGGCGGAGCCCCCTCGCAGAGGGGGCCTTTTCTATTTCTGTGGAGCAAAATAAGCTGGTAAAATTTTCCATTTCCTCGCCGGTTTTCGGCAGGTTCGGCGGCGGGGGGCACATACAATAGTTCCGTAAAGAATTTTAAATCCACGGAGGGAACTGTTTTATGCTGCAAACACTCGAACGCAATGTCCACACTTTTGATGCCCAGGTGCTTACGCCCGCGGGGGCCGCGGCGCTGGCAGAACTTACCGGCCCGGCAGGGCTGCCATTTCTGCCGCCGGACCGTCAGCGCACCGCGCTGGAAAACGGCCAGATCATCGCGGATTATGCTGGCCAGCCGGAGCTGCAGGCGGCCGCCGCCCTGATGCCCCTGTACGACGACGCACCGCTGCCCACCAGCCTGCGGGCCGCGGGCTACGGGGCCGACGGCCAGGGCGCGGTGCTGACCCCGCCGGTGCTGAACGAAAACTACACCCAGCTGCGCCATTTTTTGCGCATGGCGCTGCGCTGGGCCACCGAACGCTACGCCAGCTACCACATCTGGGCCGTGCAGCCCCTTACCATCGACGACCTGCCCTCTTGCGAGGATCTCTGCGCCCAGTACCTCTCGGCCGGGCTGACTCTGCGGGGGCTGCGGCCGATGGTTGGCACCGAGGGCATGCTCATCTTCTCGGCCCGGGGGCTGCCCCACTGGCAGGAGCCGTTCCGCCGCCTGCATCTGGACGACCCAGCGCTCTCCCGCGTGCTGGAACGCGGGTACGCGGCGGCGGATTTCGGCTGGGGTAAGCAGGGGATGGAACTGCTGCTGCGGGCCAGCGGTTGAGTGGAAATTTTCACAAATACCTATTATAATAAGGGCAGTACCGCAAGGAGGTTTGCCCTTATGTCCCAGATGACCAAGCGTGCGCTGGTAGCCTCGCTGAAAGAACTGATGGCCGAAAAGCCGCTGGATAAAATTACCGTCACCGACCTGACCGAGCATTGCGGCGTCAACCGCATGACCTTTTACTACCATTTCAAAGACATCTACGACCTGGTGGAATGGGCCTGCGTGGAGGAAGCTACCCGCGCCCTGGCGGGCAAAAAGACCTACGATACCTGGCAGCAGGGCTTTTTGCAGATTTTGCAAAGCCTGCAAAAGGATAAGGTTTTTTACATCAATGTCTATCACTCCATCAGCCGCGAGTACATCGAGCAGTACCTGTATAAGCTGACCTATGATCTGATGATCGGCGTGGTGGAGGAGCGGGCCGCCGGTATGTCTGTGCGGGCCGAGGATAAGGAGTTTATCGCCCACTTTTATAAGTACGCCTTTGTGGGGCTTACGCTGGAATGGATACGCGGCGGCATGAAAGAGGCCCCTGCCGCCATCGTGGAGCGCGTCTCCACTGTGACCCACGGCGGCATTACCAACGCGCTGGAAGCATGTAGGATCGGAGACTGAGAAAGGCCCCCTCTGGGAGCAATGTCACTTAGTTAGTGCCAAAAAGAAATAGAAACCAGCCCGCAGAATTGCCCATCAAAGATTCTGCGGGCTGGTTTGTTTGTGTTTTCAAGCAAAATGACACGACGAAAAAGCGGATTGAAAAATCCAATCGTATCGTCAGAGATTTTATTCAGCCATTCAATGGCAGTGCGGTGTTCCTCCCGCGCATCTTTTACGATCCATACAATATACTTTGCATCTTTGCCGGACGCATAAGTAATCAGTTTTCCCAGATGCTCATGGTCTGATTGCTCGATTTGGTTTTCAATCACGACCACTTCGCCGGAATCCTGGTCACGCGCCAATATGTCAAGCGAGAACGCCCCAACCGACGACTCCCGCTCTTCCAGTTCTATTGTAATGCCCAACGCATCCCCCAGCACGTCCAAATGCTCGGCCAGCCACGGGGTAAACGCCTACGCCTCGTTTAACCATACGGTCCGCAAATCGTGTTCCCGCGTAATTTTCCCAAGCTGTACAGCCATGGCTATTCCCTCTTTTCCTTTCAGCTCTCCGCCACAGCAACCAGGTATTTATAAATCTGCGGCTTATACTCCTCGTACAGCCCCAAATTCTCGTACAATTCCTTGTAATACGCAAACAACGTTGCACGGGTAGAAACGATATTGACAGGATTCAGCACCGTATGCACTGCACTGCCCGGCGTATTGTAGTAATTGTAAATCGGCGTAGACAATGCGTAGAACTTTTCAGCATAGCGGATATAGCTCAGGTTAAAATACAGATCCTCCGACCAATCCATGTCCTCGGCGCAGATAATGTCATCGTGGGCGTGTACGATGTCGGCACGGTAGAGCTTATTCCACATAACACCGTAGTAAAAGCTGGCCGGTTCCTGCATCAGGCCGGCGGCAAACTCCTCTTTCGTCATGGCACCCTCCAGCAAAAAGCCGAAGGTCTGCACTTTGGTCGGGCGCTCGGGGCGGGCGCTGGCCTCGCTGCGCGGGCGCGGCGGCGTGATGCGGTTGTAGTGGGCGATCACCAAGTCTGCCCCGCTCTCCTCGGCACGAGCCACCAGCATTTCGGTGGCGTAGGGCTGGATGGTATCGTCCGCATCCACAAACTGCAGATACTTGCCCTTGGCCTGGCGCAGCCCCAGGTTGCGGGTGGCCGCCACGCCGCTGTTGGCCTTATCGATCAGCACAATGCGGTCGTCCACCCGGGCGTACATCTCGCACACCTGCAGGCTAACGTCCTGGCTGCCGTCATTCAGCAGCAAAATCTCAATGTTTTTGTAAGTCTGGCGGCGGATGCTCTCTACGCAGCGGGCAATGTGATCCTGTGCGTTGTATATGGGGACAATAATACTGACAAGCGGCTGTTCCGGCATGGCGGCGGCCCTCCTTCATTTTATAATATACCCACCATACCATAAATTTGCCCGGTTTTCAATGGAAAAAACCGCCGCTTTGTGGTATGATGAGAAAAAGTATTTGCAAGAAATGAGGTTTTGCTATGAAAGAAAGCATTATCCGCCTTCGTGCGCTGGAGAAGCAGCGCTTTGCCTACCGCTACGCCCTGAACGTGGTGGATTTTGACGCTGAAACCGTCGCCCCCGAGGGCAGCGCCGATGGCCGCGCCGAAGCCTGCGAGGTGCTGAGCCGCGCCGACTTCGACCTGCTGGTCAACGACAACACCGCCGCTTTGCTGCGCCAGGCAACCCAGGATGCCGAGACCGAGCAGGAGCGCGCCGAGGTACGGGAATTGCAGCGTGCCTACGACCAGATCTCCAAGATCCCGGCTGACGAGTACGCCGCCTTTACCAAGCTGACCCAGCAGAGCATCCCCGCCTGGGTCAAGGCCAAGCGCACCAACGATTTCAGCGTATTTGCACCGTATCTGGAGAAGATCGTGGCTGCCCGCCGCGCCCAGGCCCACTACTTTGCCCCCGACCGCGACCCTTACGAGGTGCTGCTGGATCAGTACGAGCACGGCCTGACCATCGCCCAGTGCGATGAATTCTTCGCCACCTTGCGGGAGACCATCGTGCCGCTGCTGGCCGACATCCGCGACCACGGCACCCCCATCCGCACCGACTTCCTGGACCAGGATTGGCCCATCGACGCCCAGCGCAAGGTCAGCGAGAAGATCATGCAGCTGTGGGGTCTGGACCCGGCCCACTGCTACCTGGCCGAGAGCGAACATCCCTTTACCACCGAGTTCTGGCGCGGCGATGTGCGCATCACCACCCATTACATGTCCCGCGATATGTTCAGTAACCTGTACAGCGTGGCCCACGAGGGCGGCCATGCCCTGTACGAGCTGAACATTGATCCCGCCTACGACTACACTGCCGTCACCGGCGGCGCCACCATGGGCATCCACGAGAGTCAGAGCCGCCTGTTTGAGAACTACGTCGGCCGCAGCCGCGCCTTTGTACACTGCCTGTACCCCACCCTGCGGGAGCTGTTCCCCACCCAGCTGGCCGATGTGACCGAGGAGGAGATCTGGCGCGCCGTCAACCGTGCCGAGCCGGGCCTGATCCGTACCGAGGCCGACGAGCTGACCTACGCGCTGCACATCATGGTGCGTTACGAGATCGAGAAAGCGCTGATCCAGGGCACGCTGGCCGTGGCCGACCTGCCCGCCGCCTGGAACGCCAAGTACAAGGAGTACCTGGGCGTGGACGTGCCCGACAACGCCCACGGCTGCCTGCAGGACATTCACTGGTCGATGGGCGACATTGGCTACTTCCCCAGCTATGCGCTGGGCAGCGCCTACGGTGCCCAGGCCATCGCCGACCTGCGCAAGAGCATGGATCTGGACGCTCAGTGGGCTGCCGGCGACATGGAGCCTCTGAAGGCCGCGCTGAAAGAGCGTGTATGGCAGTGGGGCAGCATGAAGGAACCCCAGTGGCTGGTGCAAAGCCTGTGCGGCGGCAAGTTTGACCCGCACTATTTCACCCGCTACCTGAAAGAGAAATACACTGCCCTGTACCAGCTGTAAAAAAGAATTTCCCCACCACAAAAAAGGTTCCCGCTGCTTTCGCAGTGGGAACCTTTTTTAGGACAATACCGCATAATTCTAAGTGCCGATACGGCGAGCGAGGTGCG
>OGEZ01001531.1_pt1 | contig 10976 bp, 10 predicted proteins | sample 1570831 | NCBI WGS metagenome assembly OGEZ01 (sample SAMEA2582059, study PRJEB24529) | metagenome | biome: Human gut stool | place: China | collected 2011
CGGTCTGTCGCTGCGCCTGGGCACTATCGTCGATGCCACGCTGATCCACGCGCCCAGTTCATCCAAGAACCAGGACGGCAAGCGCGACCCGAAAATGCACCAGACCAAGAAGGGGAACCAGTATTACTTTGGCATGAAGGCGCACATCGGCGTTGATGATGAATCGGGGCTGGTACACAGCGTGGTGGGCACGGCAGCCACCGTGGCGGATGTCACCCAGGTCGACAAGCTGCTGCACGGCGACGAGAACGTCGTCTGCGCCGATGACGGTTACACAGGCGTCGAAAAGCGCTCCGAGCATGCCGACCGAGAAGTGATCTGGCAGGTCGCAGCACGCCGCAGCACCTACAAGATGCTCGATAAACGCAGCGCCCTGTACAAAGCCAAGCGCAAGATCGAGAAGGCCAAGGCGCAAGTGCGAGCGAAGGTAGAGCCCCCGTTTCGCGTGATCAAGCGGCAGTTCGGCTACACCAAGGTACGTTTCCGAGGGCTGGTGAGGAACACTGCACAACTGGTGACGCTGTTTGCCCTGTCGAACCTATGGATGGCCCGCCGACATTTGCTGGCAAGCGCAGGAGAGGTGCGCCTGTAATGCGGAAAATGGCCGTCGCAAGGTGCTCGCGACGGCTGAAAGCACCGAAATGAGCGGGTGATCCGATCGTTTTTGATCGGTTCACCGCTTTCAAAATCAGCAGTGGCTGAAGTCAGCCGGAAATACAGGGCTACTTCAGACCATCCCTAGCTAGGGCTCGTAGTTCGGCGCAAGGCTGAAGTCGCTTGGCTGCTTCGCTGTGCAGATCCATGACCCACTTTCCATCAAACTCCCGGTTGTAGTTCCACAAGCATCTCGCGAGTCTTGCCGGCCCGCTCCACTAACAAGACCACAACATCTCCAACGTTCTTGTCGTCTAGCCGGGCCTGTAATGTGGTGACGTCGTCGACGGCGATACCGTCGATGCTGATAACGCGATCGCCGGGCACGATGCCGCCTGCGGTGACCTCGACGCCGACGAGCCCGGCCCTGTGCGCCGCCGAGCCCGGCGTCACGCGCAATACGAATACGCCCTTACTGCCGGTCAGCGCCTGCAGACGCGCGTTGATCTGCTCATCCACCTCGATGCCCAGTGCCGGACGGATGTACTTGCCGGTCTTTATGAGTTGCGGCACCACGCGCATGACGGTATCGACCGGCACCGCAAAGCCTATGCCGGCCGAGGCGCCAGACGGACTGTAGATGGCGGTATTGATGCCGATCAGCCGCCCAGCCGAATCGAGCAGCGGGCCACCGGAATTGCCGGGGTTGATGGCGGCGTCGGTCTGGATCAGGTGATCGATGGCCGGGCCGCCCGCTTCTCCCGGCAACGAGCGGTCGAGCGCGGAGACGATACCAGTGGTGAGCGTCCAGTCCAGGCCGAAGGGGTTGCCGATAGCGAACACCTTCTGACCCACCTTGAGGTCGGCACTGGTGCCGACCGGCACGGCCGGCGGGCGCTTGAAACCGACGCCGATCTTGAGCACGGCGATGTCGTGCGCGGGGCTCGTCCCCACCAGCACGGCCTGGTAGTCGCGGCCGTCGGCCAGTTTGACGGTGGCTTCGGACGCGCCCTGGATGACGTGGAAGTTGGTGACGACGTGGCCGGCGTCGTCCCAGATGAAGCCCGAGCCAGTGCCGCGCGGCACGGAGAACACGTTGCGCGTCCAGACATCGCGTACTAATTGCGCGGTGGTGATGTAGACCACCGAGGCGCGCGATTTTTCGAACAGTTCGATGGTGGTTTTCTCGTCCGCCGCCAGATCGCCACGCGCCATCACGGTGCGTTCTGCTGCCTCGCGCGGACTGAACCATGCCTCGATGGCGGGCAGAAACTGCCACAGCAGCATGAGCGCGGCAATGCAGGCGGTGATGAAGAGCCCGCGCCGGACGAAGCGGTCCGGCGCGGGGCGTTGGTACGGGTCGAGATAGGCCATGAGACGTCTCCTGTTGATGGGCAATCAGCGCCACAGCCCGCTCGGGCGCCAGCGCGGTGGGCGCGTCGCCAAAGCGGATTCCGGCAAAAAATGGGGCGCGCGGAGTGGCAACGCTGATGCTGGCCCAGGCGCCAACGTCAGCAGGCGTGCGATGCGCTCTTGCGTTGCCGGACGCGTGCGCAAGCAGGAGGGCTCGGGATTGCCCCATCCCGGCCATAGCCAGGCACGCCAGGAGCGGCTGACCCGCTCGATTTTTGCCAGCACGGACGCCAGCCCCTGCGGGTCGCCAGTCAGTTCCGCCGCAAGGCGGTCAGCGTCGAACTCACGCACGCGAGACAAGCCGAGCTGTGCGAGCAGGGCCAGCTGGGGCGATGCGGCCAATAACAATAGACCAGGCCAATAGACCTCCGCCGCGCCAACCAGCTGCGCGGGCAGGCTGAGCTGGATCGCGATCTGTCCCATAAGGGCCAGTAGGCTCGTGAGGCGACTGTCGGAATCCGCCAGCCCCATGACACGCAGATCCTCATTAGCGATGTGCGCGACCTCGTGCACGAGCACACCCGCCAGCTCGCGTGGGCTCAGGCTGCGCAGCAGGCCATCGGTGAGGGCGATCGATGCCTCCTGCTTCGATCCGGTGGCGAAGGCGTTGACGACGGCACTGGGCACATAGTGCGGCACCGGCGTGGCGGGCAAACCGGCACGGGCGGGCAGCTCGCGCAATAGGGCCCACATCTTGTGGGCTTCTTGCGGGTGCAAGGCCCGTACGCGGTACAGGCGCAAGCTCAGCGCCGACGCGGCTACCGGTTCCAGCAGCAACGCACCTGCAATGGCAAACAGCGCGAGCCACAGGCAGCCTTCCCCAAACGGCAGTCTCCCTGCTGCGGCTGCGATCCCGACCAGGGTCAGGACCAACAGCCCGGTCTGCAGGCGGTTGAGCCAGCGGTGTTGCAAGAGCGCCGTGCGCGGATCACTGGGATGATGACGGGTCATGCTCAGAGGTCTCGGCGGCGCGGTCGCCGCGCTTGCGCAGCAGCCAGTAGGTCGCACCCAGAGCCAGCGTGGCGCTAGCCAGCGCGGCTATCTTTGCGGGGCTCGCGTTGGAGTCGAGGATCACGAACTTGCGGGAGAGTGCGATCAGCGCGATCAGGACCACCGTCTTGACCTGGATGATGCTGTCCCGACGCAGCGCCACGCGCACGATGGAATGCTTGAACTCCATCGCGATCAAGAGCGTCATGATCATGCCGAACACGCTCTGGAATACCTCGTGGTCCAGGGGATTGAAGGCATCTAGAACCAGCAGCGTGAAGACGATGGAGATGAGCTGGAACAGCGACACCACGATGATGACGGCGATCACCGCCGACAGCACGAGCGCGACGACCTGCTCGAAGCGCTCGTAAAAACTCATGATGGCCAATTGGTCACGTAAGACCTGAAATGGGTTAAGGCGTGTTGATTTCATGACGATGAACTCCCTGGTAAACGGCTGCTGTCGAGACGGCGGCGCATTGCGCTGATGTGTCCTTCAATCAGCTCGGTCGACATGCCAAGCGTCGACATCACCTGTTCCGCCAGCCCAATAGCTGCGGCAAAGGATTGCTGATACACGCGCACGTTGGGCATGGCGCGAAATGCATCGGCCGCGGTCGTACTTCTGCATGACACCCACAAGGTCAGCGCCGGACGGTGCTCGGCAATCGCCTGGGCGATGCGCAACGCTTGCTGGGCATGGGCGAACGTCAGCACCACCAAGTGTGCATGCGTCAAGCCGGCAGCCAGCAAGGTATCGGGCCGACTGGCATCGGCATGGAACACCGGCGCGCCGGCGGCACGCGCGGCCTCGACCTTCTGCGCGTCCGCCTCCAGCAGCAGATGCGCCACGCCGGCGTGGCGAAGAATCTCGCTGACTGTCAGGCCAAGCTCGCCCGCGCCGCAAATGATGACATGGTCTCGATATCGCGTCGTCTGCGCGGCGATCTCGACTTCTTCAGCCTGGGGTGGCTGAATGACGCCGCCGGTGCGGCTCAAGAACCGGGCAAGTACATCGTGATGGCGGATCAGTAGCGGTGCCAGGGCCATGCTGAGCACCAGCGCGACCAGCATGGGTTGGACGACGGTCGCGGGGATCAGATGCTGCTGCAAGACCGTGCCCAACAACAGCAGGGCGAACTCGCCGCCGTGCCCCAACGCTATGCCCGTGCGCCAGGCATCGAGGGCGGACAGGCGCGTCGCCCGCAAGGCCAGCGTATTGAGCAGGATCTTGACCGGTACCAGCACCACCAGCCACGCCAGCACCGCCAGCGGTGCCGAAAGAATCTGTGCTGCGTCCAGTTGCAGGCCGATGGTCACGAAGAACACGCCCGACAACACATCGCGAAACGGCCTGAGGTGGCTTTCCATGTGGTGCCGGAAGTCGCTCTCGCCCAGCACCATCCCGGCGAGGAAGGCCCCCAGGGCGGCAGATACGCCGACCGCGTGCGCAGCGGCGGCGGCGGCCACCACCACGCACAAGGAGACGAGCACGAACGATTCCTCGTGGCCCCGCCGCGCCACCCAGCCCAGCAGGCCATGCAACAGACGGCGCGAGGCGAGGGCCGCTGCCGCGAACAGCAGCAGCACACCGAATACTTCGAGCAGCACATGCTCGATCTTCGGCGACTCGCCGCGCGCCCAGATCGCCAGCAAGGCCAGCAGGGGCACGCTGGCCAGGTCCTGAAAGACCAGCACGGCGATGGCACTGCGTCCGTGGCGGGTGGTGAGCTCGCCTTGGTCGGCCAGTTGTCGGCTGACCAGCGCCGTGGACGACATGGCCGCCGCAGTGCCGAGCAGCGCGGCGCTCTGGCCGGGCTGCCCCAGCCACATCAATAGCAGGATCAGCGGCGGGGCCACGGCGATCATCTGCAGAGCGCCCGCCATCAGCACCGTCCTGCGGGCGAGCCAGAAGTCTCCGAGGGAGAATTCCAGTCCGACCATGAACAACAGCAGCGCCACGCCCAGCTCGGACAGAAAGCTCAGCGTCTCCCCCGGCGCGATCACGCCGATGACTGAGGGGCCCAGTACAACGCCGACAGAGAGATACCCCAGCAAGGCGGGCACTCTGAACGCCGCCGTCGCCATCGCCGCCAGGCTGCAAGCCGCCAGCAGGATTAGCGTAGTGCCGAGCAAGCCCTGCATCGGTCAGCGTCCCACTTGCGTCGACGTCCAGCGCACGATGTCCTGCGCGCCCATCACGCCGGCCTGACGGGCGATCTCCCGCCCACCCTGGAACAGGGCGAGCGTCGGGATGCTGCGGATACCGAACTGCGCGGCCAGGTGGGGCTCAGCCTCGGTATTCACCTTCGCCAGCCGGATCCTCGGTTCGAGCTGGTGCGCCGCTTGCTGGAACTGTGGCGCCATCATCTTGCACGGCCCGCACCATGGCGCCCAGAAATCGACCAGCAGCGGCAGATCGCTGCGCTCCACGTGGCGCGAGAACGTCGCCGTGGTCAACTCGATGGGCTCGCCCGTGAACAAGGGCTGCTGGCAGCGGCCACAGTTGGGATGTTCCGATAGCTTCGCAGTCGGTACGCGGTTGATGGACTGGCAGTGCGGGCAGACGAGGTGAAGATCATTCTTCATGGTTCGCCTCCTTGGACCACAGTGAGGCTGCCTCGCTTCGGGTCACAGACAATGCCGACCAATCAACGCCTTGGAGCCAATCGTTCCCGTTTTTGCTTACTCCGGCCTCTTCCAGATGAGCAGCGATGAATGCTTCGGCCTGCATGAGCCACCTTTGGACAGCATCTTCCTTACTAGGAATCAGCAGGATTTCAGAGACGCTGCTGGCATTCAGCCCGTCCACACGGATAAGCAGAAAAATGCGCCGCCACAAACGCGGCATGTCCTTCAGCAGGTCAAATGCAAAAGCGAACTCGCTCGACCGATCAATCAGCTCCTCCTGTTCCGCGATCGTTGCGACATCGGGATGCTGACTGCCAGCGAAAATATCGGCCAGCTTGAGTGTGTCATCGTGCTGATAAAATTCGAAGATTTCCTCTTCCACCATGGCCTCGGCCACGTCTTGGGCATCCGGTTCGACCGGCGCGTCCAGAGAAACGAATTCGCCAAATTGCCGGCTGCTTGCCACTTCGTTATCCAGGACGGCGAACAGATGTTTCAAAAGACCGGTGTAAGCCTCTTTTTCCCCCGGCACGGATTGCCATTCCACCTTAGCTCGGACAATCGCTTCATCCACCACGTCGCGCAGCGTCGGATAATCGCGCGGTAAATCGCCGACGGCCCGCAGATAAGCCAGCTCACGCCTTGCGACAGCCTCAAGTTTCGACAGTAGAGGCATTCGGGTCACCTCGGCCTCATGGGCGGCTGATGCGGGTTTTGCGGCAATCCGCACCTTGAGCTCGCGCAAGCGCTCGCGTCGTGCTTTGCGCTTGATTTGATCCTGAGCATGCAGTCGGTCAAAATGCTTCTTGGCCTGACGGAACAACGACTTTGCGAGCATCTGCGCGAGGGGCGTCAGCTCGTCATGTGATGCAGTAACGCTGACAATCTTTTTGCCGGGCAGGTGCATATAGCCACTGGCCAGAAATTGCCGCTTGATCTTGTCGCGATCAAGGACGATTTGAAGTCGCGCTGAATCTTTAGTGTGTTTGTCGAGCAATGGCTTGAGGGCGTGCTCGATCACATTTCCCAAAGCTCTCTGCCAAGGTTCATGAAACTCTTTGTCGATAGCTCGATAGCTATATTGTATCTGCATGTATGACTCCTTCGATGTCATTTCTATGGAGGCATGAATCGAGGATGCTCATATCCATAGATTTTGGTTTGGCACGCTCTTACCCCAGGCGCGTTTTGCGAAGACTCCAACTCAAGAACAAAAGCGTGACGCCATAGACTGCCGCATGGAAACCCAACAGCCAGCCTGCGGCCACGAATGACTCGACCGGACGGGTAAAAAATATCCACAAGACGATAGCACCAAGGATAATCGAGAGCAGTCCACTGAGGGCAAGCCAGATTTCACCCTTGATTTCCCGACGCAGCCGAACGGCGGCAGATATCTCCAGCACACCGGTGAAAATCGCCCAGAAGCCCACGCTAGCCCATAAAAAAGAAGCCAAGACTATCGTGGCGACCCAAGGAGCAACCAGGACGACGACGCCCGTAAGTATGCCGACAATGCCGCTGAACAACAACCAGCCCCAGCGCTCTTTTTTCTGGATATGGCGCACCGCTGCAAACAAGTTGAACGCGCCATTGACCAAGGAAAATGCGCCGAACATGATGGTCATGGCCAACAGAGCCGATTGTGGCATCCAGAACGCGAGGGCTGCAAAAATCAATGCCAAGACACCGCGCAGCACAAAAAGCCACCAATTTTGGCTCAGCGAACACAGTGCTTTGGTGGGGTCATCCGCATTGGAATTGGCGTTGGTGTCTGTGTTCATGCAATATCTCCTAAAGATCTATACAAAATAAAAAATCAAACACTCATGGGACAAGAGAGGGGGCTATTCGCCCCTCTCTTGCGGTTTTAGAACAGCTTTGACAGTCTCGCCTTGATTTCATCGAGCCAGCCTTTTCCGAAGCCTCCCCCTCCCGTCTTTTCCTTGATTTTCTTGAGTTCAGCGTACAGGGGCTCAAAGTCCTTCCTTTTTCCATAGCCCAGCAGTTCTGCCATTTCCAACTGCTGCCGGGCTTCGTTCAACAATGTCTCCAGGCGCTCATTGGATGCTTCGCTGCGCTGACCATCTTCTACCAGAGGCTCGGCGCGCTTCAGGAGCAGCTTCGCACGCAGGACGGGCAGCGGAAGCACGCTGCGCTCCTCGACCAGCGTGCTGAGCGCTGACTGCAGCGCGGCTTTGGCTTCTTCGATCTTGCCCTGATCGATCAGCGGCACGACTGCCTTCACGGCTGCGGGATAGGACGCCAGAGGGATGTTGGTGACCGTGATCACGATTTCACTGGCCAGCAAAGCCAGCACGTGGCGAGCCTGTTGCACCTCGCCATGTTTGAGGGCATCCAGCGCCTCGTCGGTCATCGCCTCAATGGTTTCCGTGTTGGCGAACAAGTCGTGCACGATGGTGCGCACATCAACGCCGGCCAGGGCGAGCGTGGGTTCGCGTGCAACGATCAGCTCCAGCTTTCCCGTCACTTCGGCCAGCGTTGCCAGTGCTCGCGCGGATTCTTTTTCGTCCAGGGCCGCCAGCGCTGATTTGGTCAGCGCCAAGGCCGAGACGGCCTCATCGAGGACTTGTTTACGTTTGTCTGCCGCCTGCGAGTCCGTTTCCTTCTGAACCTCAGGCTGTACCTCCGTGACGACTTCAGGCTTGGACTCTGGACTGACAGGAAGGCTGCTTACCGCGGCTTGTTCGTTTATTCCTTCGTTCGTCGCATTGGGATTCGGTGTTTGCTCATTCATGGTGATATGCCTCGTATGAGATAGTGAAAATAGGGGAATCTATTGGGGCCGACTGCGAATATCGCGAGACTGACCGATGGAGCAGTCGGCCCCTTCATCACCTCAAAACAGCTTTTGGATGCGCGTCTTCAACTCGTCGAACCATCCCTTGCCGCTTTTGCCACCAGCCGACTTTTGCTCAATGGACTTCACCTGATCGAAGATGGGTTTGAAGTCCTCCTTCTTGCCATAACCCAGGATTTGCGCCAGCTCGATCTCCGTGCGCACGGACGACAGCAAGGTGCTGAGCTCCTCGTTCTGCTTGGCATCGCGCCTGTCGGTCTCGGCCAGCTTTTCAGCTTTTGCCATCGCGGCTTCGGCCCGTAGCACGGGCAGAGGGAGTACAACTTGGGTGACCACCAGCGTGTTCAGTGCTCGGGCGAGCTCTGCTTTGGCTTCGTCGATCTTGCCGCTGTCGACGAGCCGTGCAGCCGACTTGATCGCTGCCGGGTACGTTGCCATGGGCAGGTTGTCGGTTTCGATCACGATTTCGCTGGCCAGATTGGCAACGATGGGCCGGGCCTTTTGCACCTCGCCATCACCCAACAACTCCCGAGACAACTTGACCGCTTTCTTTACCGATTCCACGTTGGCGTGGATATCGTGGGTGATGACGCGTACATCGACCGGCGCCAAAGCAAGTTTGGCGTCGCGTGCCAATACCAGTTCCAGCTTTCCGGTGGCCAGTTCCAGCGCAGCGAGCGCCTCCTTGGTCTTATTTGCATCAAGGAGGGTCAAAGCCTCCTGGGTCTTGGTGAGCGCCGTGATGGCGTCTTGAGTGAGCTCGGCACGCTTTTTATCGGCTTCCCGGGCGGCCTTGTCATCTACTTGTGGCTGTGCCGCCTTGGATGCGGCAGAGGGTGCTGCAGCACCTGGGCTAGAACCTGCCGCCGATTGGGCCAGAGCCGGTCCGCTCAGTCCGACGACGACCGCCAGGGCAAGTGCGGAGAAGGTGTATTGTGGCTGTTTGATATTCATGATGTTGGACTCCAATTGAAGTTAATTGACTGAAATTTCAATCTGTTTCGGTTTGGCTTGCTCGGCCTTGACAAGCCGCACTTCCAGCACGCCGTCTTTCATCGAAGCCGTCACCTTGGTCGGATCAACGTTGTCAGGTAAGACAAAGCTGCGCACAAAGCGGCCATACGCACGTTCGATGCGGTGGAACTTCTTGCCCTGCTCCTCTTTTTCCAGTTTGCGCTCGCCGCTGATGGTGAGCACACCGTTTTCCGCGCTGACGCGCACGGCATCCTTGGGGACCTCCGGCAGATCCAGCTTGAGGAGGAATGCGTTCTCATCCTCGCTGATGTCCGCCATTGGTGCCCAGTCCGCCGTGGTCATGGCTTCGTTGCCGGTACGGGCGCCCTGTCGCTGGGGTGTCCGTCCCAACATCGTCGCCAGGCGGTTTTGCAATTCATCCAGTTCCCGGAAGGGGTCCCACGGAGTCAATGCAGACATATCGGTTCTCCTTGAACAATGCCGACGAATTGGATGACGCACTGAACAGAGCCGTCGGTTTACTCTGAATGGCACCTACTACTGTTTTCAGTTCCGAACAAGTCCTTGAGTCAATTGACGGATATCGCTTTCGTCGAGCGTTTCCCGCGCCAGCAGCTCGCGCGCGCAGCGCTCCAGCACCGCGCGGTTGATGTCGAGAATCCGGTAGGCGCGCTCGAACACGCCCATCACGATGTCGCGGATAGCCTGATCGATGCGCGCCTGGGTCGATTCGGCCACCCGGCAACCGCCGTGGGCCAGTTCCGGTGTATCGAGAAAGCGTGGCCGCTGCGCCTCGAAGGCGATGTAGCCCAGTCCTTCGTCCATGCCAAAGCGGGTGATCATGTCGCGGGCGATGTCGGTGGCTCGCGCCAGATCGTCCGCCGCCCCGGTAGACAACTCGCCGAACACCAGCTTTTCGGCGGCACGCCCGCCCAGCAGTACGGCGATCTTGTGCTCGAGATCGGTACGCGTCATCAGGAAGCGGTCTTCGGTGGGGCGCTGCAAGGTGTAGCCCAGCGCGCCGATGCCGCGCGGGATGATCGAGATCTTGTGCACGGGGTCGGTGCCGGGCAGCGCCAGCGCCACCAGCGCATGGCCCATCTCGTGATAGGCCACGGTTTCCCGCTCCTTGGGATTGAGCACGCGGTTCTTCTTCTCCAGGCCCGCCACGATGCGCTCGATGGTCGCGGTGAAGTCCTGCAATTCCACGGCGGACGCACGGCGTCTCCTCGCCGCCAGCGCCGCCTCGTTGACCCTATTGGCGAGGTCCGCGCCGGAAAAGCCCGTGGTCAGTGCTGCTACCTGTTCGAGGTCTACATCCTGGGCCAGCGTCACCTTCTTGACATGAACCTTCAGGATGTCCAGCCGCCCCTTCTTGTCGGGCCGGTCCACCAGCACCTGGCGGTCGAAGCGGCCGGCACGCAGCAGAGCCTGGTCGAGGATTTCGGGGCGGTTGGTGGCGGCGAGGATGATCAGCCCGACCGAGCTGTCGAAGCCGTCCATCTCCGTGAGCAGCTGGTTGAGGGTCTGCTCCCGCTCGTCGTGGCCG
>OGEZ01001532.1_pt1 | contig 10963 bp, 9 predicted proteins | sample 1570831 | NCBI WGS metagenome assembly OGEZ01 (sample SAMEA2582059, study PRJEB24529) | metagenome | biome: Human gut stool | place: China | collected 2011
CCAGTGCTTTGACTCTGTAGCCTACGCCCAGCACCACATGGCGAAATATGGCCTGTCCGCAACGGACCATGGCTATGTGGCCTGGAATGGAACAGAGGTGATCTACGATTACAGCCAACCGGAGCAGGGACCGGAGATGAAGCTATAAAACCATATTACATGTAAGAGGGGCCGTTTTCCCAAAGGAGGACGGCCCCTCTTTTTTGCGCCCTTTTTCGGGGAAACGCCCCGGAAAAGGAGGCGTTTTATGCGAGAAATACAAAAAGATCCGCTGCTGATCTATCTGCGCATGTCCTGCCGTGGAAAGGACAACCGGGTCAGCGGAGCCCAGCTTGCCCGCATCCACGGGATCAGTATCTCCGCGCTGCAGGGACGTGTCCGGCGGTTGCGGCAGCAGGGGCATCCCATTGCCAGCGACGCATACGGCTACTACTATGCCGTAACTGCCGGTGAGGTTTTTGCTACCATCCGCCGACATCAGAAGCTGATTCGGGCCTTGGAGGCGGACATCCATGGTCTGGTGAGATCTATGGATACATTCCAAGCGGTCCAGGCGGGGAGTGGAGATGGAGGTGATACGCATCGCTAGACCGTTCATTCCCTGGGTGGGAGGAAAAGAGAAGCTGATTCCGCTCATCGTGCAGCTCTTTCCGCCGGAGATCAAAACCTATGTGGAGCTCTTCGGCGGCAGCGGCTCCATGCTGTTGGGCATGCAGCCCAAGGCGAGCCGTCTGGACATCTACAACGACCTAGACAGCGATCTCTCCAATCTGTTTCTCTGTGTGCGAGACCGCCTGATCGAGCTGCTGGCAGAGCTGAAATTTTTGCCCATCCACTCCCGCACAGTATTTGAACTGTTTAAACATTTCTTGGCCCATGAAGCAGTCCAGTGGGAGGTCTTTGAGCGGCATATCCAGTCGGAGCGAGAACTGTTGGAAAACCGGGCGTATTTTACGGAAGAACAGGCAGAAGAACTGCGGCCCATTCTCAACAAGCGAGCCAAGCTGTTTGATGTGGAGAGAGCAGCTGTGTTTTACAGGAGCATTCGGGGAAGCTTCAGCGGCACAGTGACCTCCTTTGGCCTGCGCAGCCTGCCCATCGTGCGGTTTCTGTATCTCATGGAGCAGGCAAGCAAACGCCTGCAGGATGTGGCCATTGAGAACAAAAGCGCGACCCAGCTTATGACAGAAAAAGATGATGAAACCACCCTGTTTTACGGAGACCCCCCGTACTTTGAAGCGGAAAAGCTCTACCGCATGCGGTTTCATCGCAAGCTCCATATCCGCCTGTGGCAGAAGGCCCGCGCCTGCCGGGGATACGTGGTGCTCTCCTATAATGACTGTTCGTTCATCCGGCAGCTCTACCGGGATTTTTATATTTTAGCCTTTAAACGGGGCAATCCCCTTGCCCATAAAAAGGGGGCGGAGTATGGGGAGCTCATCATTACCAACTACGATCCGAGACCCTACCTGTACCGGCAGATTGGACTCTTTGAGCCTGATCCCAAGCAGACGGGAGAGCTGATCCTGATCCATATACCGCAAACATCGAGGAGGTAACCGAATATGAAGTTTATTTTATACCGCAATCCTGAAAACCGAGCGCAGAAGATCCCGTTTCCCGCCATGCAGGCAGCGGAATTGGCGGATGCCGAGGAGCTGACCGTTCAGACCGGCGCAGGCAGTATACTCATCAGCCGAAAGAATCTCACCGTCAGACAGGCGCTTACCACACTTGCCCATCTCCACGAGGTGATTGATTCCCTGGTTCTCCAGATGGTGGATGCCAGCAATGAGATTGTAGGAGATCTGGACATTCCCGATTCTCTGAACGAGGTGGATGAGAATGTGCTGGATGAGCTGCTGGGCTGCGGGGCCAATCCGGATGGCTTGCGCCTGCTCCTGGCACTGGAGGATGACCATGAGGAATGACACCTACCTCTATACCAGCGGTCTGGACTCTGCCAGACGCAGCGATCAGGTTGCCCTCTGGCGGGCCAGCCATCAGGCCAATATCGCATGTAAGAAGGCCATTGAGGAGAGTATCCGGCAGGGATTTGATGGAATGCACCTCAATTCGGACTGTGTCAAGGAGGTGCTGGAGGAGTTTGGCTTCAAACGGGTGAACTGGGTGCTGGCCAATACCGTTCAGGAAAAAAGCTGGGATGGCCGCTTCCGGCAGGACAACAAAGCCTGGGCCCAGCGCACCTTTATCCCAGAGGATGCGGGCCACAAGGTGGAATTTGTGGTCGAATCCCACCCCGCAGTGCTAGACGGCTTCATCTCTGAAGTCCGGCAGGCCTACCAGCAGCTGCATCTTTTTGGACCTGAGCACTGTGAGCCCAATTCCTGGGAGGACTTGGACTATGAAGGAACGGTGTTGGTATTGAGTCCGGACACGCTGCGGGAGTCCTGCTGGTCCCAGGAAAACCAGCTTTGGTACGCACATGACGGCTTTGGATGTCATCCTCACGCCATTGGCCGCTCCATCCGCTGTACCTGCCTGGGGGATGGCGAGCACACACGCTGGAACCGGACAGATTTCATTGGTGTGCTGAAGGACGAGTTTCTGCCGGAGTGGGCCAAGGAAAAGCTGGAACAGCTTACGGCCCAGATGCAGCAAAAGAACCCCGGCATGGGGGATATGAGTTTGTGAGGTGTGAGATGAAGCTGACCTACTATACCATTGATGATTTAACCTTACCGCGCAAGAAATTCCTGCGTAAGGGGTGGTCCATGAAGCACTTTGATACGCTGGAAGAGGCGATCAAGCACTACAAGTCCCTGCCTATCCAAAAACGGAAGGAACTGGGCCTTACAGATGGGGCCCATGTGCTGGAGCTTGTCCAGTGCGTGCCGCTCTTTGCCTACGACACCCAGGGGGAGGATGTGCTGGCCTGCGATTATAAGCAGTGTCCCCTGTGGGCCGAGATTCCCGAGGCAAAGCTGGCTACACAGACCTGCATTCGAGAGATACATCTGAGATACCTGCTTTGTCCCAATGGGATCGTGCCCATCCCCGGTGGAGAAGAGCTTCCCAAACATCTCCGGGATCAATATCTGTGGCTGAATTTGCAGAGAGAAAAAGACTCGGCTATCCGCTGGGTTTACATCGTGGGCACAGGCTGGGTGTCCCTGGAGGAATGGAAACGCCGCGCTCCCAGCCGTCCGCTGGTGCTGAAGTATTGGGCGGATGGCCTGACAGAGAGCGGAGCTTATTGTCCCCTGGAGGTAGAACCGTGGGAATATGATCTGTTGGTTCGCCGCACGCTGGAGCGGCTTGACCAAAATACAAGGAAAGGAGGCGCAAAAACATGAATACAACCAGTGAAATCCGGGCGGTGCCCATGTCCATCAAGGTCTATCCAGTGGAACGGCCAGGAGCCTTGGTGGCTATGGCGTCCGTAGTGCTGGACGGCTGCTTTGCGGTCCGCGACATTCGCATTATGCGTGGGCGCAAGGGCCTGTTTGTGGTAATGCCCAGCACCAAGTACAAAAAGGGGTATCGGGATGTGTGTTTCCCCTGCACCAAAGAGTTCAAACAGCGGTTTGACCGAAAGATTTTGGAGGCCTTTCGGCAAACCCAGGCCGAACAGGAGCCAAACAGGCGGCAGGAATCTGCCCAGGCCCTGATGGCAGAATAGGAGATGATGAAGATGAAACGAGGATTGACCCTTTGTATGCTGGCGATGGCTCTGACGATGACCCTCTGTCCTGCGGCATGGGCGGTGGAAGCGGGCAGTGCCGCAGCACCCGTCCAGGTATGTTACCCCACCGCCATTACCCGCAGTGAGGACGGTACCGAGCTGAAGAAAATCTATGACCTGGGCCCGGAGGATGATCCGGCGGGCATTCCCCGCTCTGATTTTGAACAGGAAGGGTTCCACTATACTCTGACGGATCTGCTCAAGCAGGAGCTCCCGGAGAACGAAAGCCGGCCGCACACCGAAACGGTTTCCCTCCCCAGCAAGAACAAGGATATGGAGTCTGTGTTGGCTCTGCTGCCTGCTGAAAAGGAGTTTATTACAGATGATGGCCTGACCGGAATCCTGAGCCTGGATCTCTCCACCGTCCGAGTGGAGGTGTCTGGTTACGGCAGCTCTACCAAGGAGGTATCTGCCACCCGCTCTTACCCCAATCTGGCGGGGCAGGATACCCAGTACATCCCCAAGACCATTGAGGAGGATGGCCGGACGCTGACTCTTCAAATAGTCAACTGGCAGACAGACAACACAGCAAATGTCGATGGTTATGCCGTAGGGGATCGCTTTACTGCGGTGGCCACCTACACCGGCACGGCCACCAGCAGCTATGTGAAGGGATACACGGTAACGGCCGATTACACAGGTACGATCAGCCGGATTGCCCTGAACAAAGTGCGCTATGTGGCTATCTTTGAAGGAACGCCGCTGGAGCCAGTCCAGCCAGTTGAGGAGGGGGCGACTCCTGCTCAGTTCAACTGGCTGGCGATTGCGGTTCCGTTTGGAATTGTGGCTCTGGTCGGTGCAGGTACCGGCGCAGCTCTGTTTATGAAGCGGCGCCATGAGACATCGGAGGAGGATACAGAATGAAGAAATTGTTTGCTATCTGCCTGACCCTCTGCCTGTCCGCAGTTCTGACTCTTCCGGCCGGCGCACTGGACTATACCATTGACGCTCCTGGCGATCCGGATTACGGCACCCCGACTTCTGTGGAAGTGGTCCACACGGCGGATGGCGGGGCTATGAAGAATGAGGATGTGAGCAAAAACGCGGCATTGATCCCGCCTGGGTTTGGAAGTCCCAGCGCGGATGCCCTTGGGACCGGCGCCTATCTCACCCCCAACCTGGCTCCCGGCGGCATGGCAGTTGGAACGATCTCCGGCAGCAGCATGCCCATTGTTTTCCCGCCTGCATCAGATATGACTGCAGGAAGCACCGGAAATACTGGCGGAGTCAGCACCTCTGGCGGGTATACCGCCGTGACGGATGACCTCTATTACTCCGGTGGATATCTGGGCACGCTGAAGATCCCTTCCATTGGCCTGACGGTAAAGATCTATCAGGGAACCGGAAGCAGCACCCTGGCCAAAGGCGCCGGGCACTTTACCGACACCAGTATCTGGGACGGCACTGTAGCCCTCGCCGGACACAACCGGGGCGTCACCAACCACTTTGGAAAAATCCACACCTTGGAGGTAGGAGACGAGATTATGCTGACCACCAAGCTGGGCACAAGAACTTATCAGGTGACTTCGGTGAGCAAAATCAGTGAGACCGACCGCAGTGCCATGACGCCTACCGGAGAAAATCGGATCGTGCTGTACACCTGCGTGATGAATGAACGGGCCTATCGTTGGTGTGTGCAGGCGATCGCTGTGTAATTTGCTAGGATTGGCCGCATTCTTTTCTCCAGACTGTATGATCGGTTTTTCTCGACTTCTGTGTCCTTCTTCGATATTGTGTGTCTGAAAAGATGCACAGGACAAAAAGGAGGAACTGTACATGAAGATGAACAAGAGTCTGGCCCTCGTATCGGCGGGGATTCTCGTTGGCATGTCTCTGGCCTTCCCTACGGCACACGCAGCGGAGAAGCTTCTGACGGCAGTCCGTAGCTCCCACCAGTTCTTTCTGGATGGGGAGCGAGTTGAGATGGAGGCATACGTCATCAACGGGAATAACTATGTGAAGCTTGCAGATGTCGGCAGGATGGTGGGATTCAACGTATACTGGGACGGCGCGACAGGCACCGTACAGATCAACAGAGAGGATCCCTATACCGGACAACCGCCCCAGGCTGCGCCTGATCTGAACCAGGTGAGAGAGGAGGTGATTAAGCAGGTCAATCAGGTTCGAATGCAGTATGGGGTTTCCTTCCTAACCGTGGATGATGCCCTGATGGCGGCCGCACAGGACTGCGCAGAGCGGTGCTATACCTGGCACCATAGTCACGAAGAGGGCGAGGCAGTCGCAAGTCATGGTTATCCATACGGCTTCGGGAACAACCTGACCGTGTTCACGGGATGCACTGTCGAGCAGATCGCGGAGCAGGCCGTGGAAAACTGGATGAGCTCCCCTGGGCATCTTAGAACCATGATTGATCCGGAAGGTGCTGGCGTTGGTGTCGGGATACACAATGAAAATGGTGTAACTTACTGCTATCTATTCATCGGAAAACCTGGCACCCTCAACCCCTATGGGGCGTAAAGAGTGGGCAGAGCAGATCTCTCAGTAGATGCTGGGAGATCTTTTTTTGCCCCCAAATGCCCTTGGATGCCCTTGGAGAGGGGCGTAAAACACTACTACTTTTTAGAACAAAGGAGTAAAAGCAAATGAAAAACACCACAAAAATCCGAAGTAGGCTCCTGTCGCTGCTGCTGGTACTGGTCTTGTTGCTGGGATTGGTGCCGACGGCTGCACTGGCCAACAGTGCGGTACCGGATACCATCAAGCTGACCAAGTCTACGTTTATCGGGCCCAATCACTCTGCGGCAGTCAGCGGAAATATCAATGATATGGTATTTGATATGGCTGGCAGCAGTGTCATTGGAATGTGTTCGGAACGGGAGAAGGGAATGGGATGGTCCCTGGAGGGACATGCCTGGAATACCCCGACTGCGGTCAATGATCCGGTCGTGAAAACAATCATGGCCTACTTCTACAGTCATACGCTTGGTGTCTTCACAGATCAAGCAGCTGCGCTCAAATTAGATCAGATCTGGGGACCGGATCAGACTCGGATCATGATTGCCTGGACGCAGGCAGTTATCTGGCGTGCAACAGAGGGCTTGCTGTTCGACCCGGCAGTGGGATGTGCGGAAGAGCTGATGAATGCCTACAACACATTCGGAGGCACAAGCTATACCAGCATTGATGATCTTATGGACGGCACGTCCTTCCGGGATCGAGCCCAGTATATCTTAGACTTGGGTGAGCGGGGAGTCTGGGGCGACTGCGACGTGTATGAGTATCATTACGCAGGGCCTGGCTCCTCGTACCATCCTGCCAACAATGTGCAGTCTATTTACGTGGGCACTCTGACGATCACCCGGGAGCGGTATCAGTTTACCATCAAAAAGGTGGATGCAACCAATCCCAATCTGGCTCTGCCTGGAGCCCGATTCCTGGTACGGAATGCCAACGGCACGTTTGAGAAAGAAGTCGTGACCGGGAGTGACGGAACTGTCACGCTCACCAATCTGGAGGCTTCGACCTATTCCGTCACAGAACTGGATCCGCCTGAAGATTACCAGATTGACAATGCAGGGCCCCAGTATGTGGTCCTTCCCAATGCCAACGGTGCAACCGTCACCGTGACCTTTACCGACACGCCGGTCATCACCAGTGAGGGCAGCATTCGGAAAGTGGATGCCGATGATCCTACGAAAGGTCTTTCCGGAGCAGTTATTAAAATCGAGGGTGTAGACAATCCATTTGTCGGCACTTACACGACTGGTGCGGGCGGTTATCTGGAGGGTGTGCCCTGGGACACCATGCCCATTGGCAGCTATGTGGCCACGGAGGTAACTCCGCCCTCCGGCTACACCACCAGTTCTGACCCAGATAAAGCTCGCCAGGAATTTTATTGGGACGGCAAGAGCGATGTAGATCTTGTCTTTGAAAATGATGCCAAGGTCAAGTTGGAGCTGCTGAAGCTGGATGAGGAGGACAATCCTCTGGCTGGTGCCGTATTCAACGTGATCAAGGACGGGCAGATCATTGCCAGCGAGGAGACGGACGAAAACGGCATGATCACCGTCACCAACATTACCGAGGGCATGTATGCCTTCGTGGAGGTCTCTGTTCCGGCGCCGTATGCCATCCTGACAGAGCCTGTGATTGCCCATGTGGATCAGGCTGCCGTAGATGGCGGCGGTACTGTGAGAGTAACTGCAGTGGACAAGAAACTTCCCACCCTGACCATCCTTAAGCGGGATACCAAAACTGGAGAGCCCATCCCTAACACCCATTTTGAGATCCATGGTATCCAGCATGGGCTGCACCAGGGGGTTGTAACCGGGCCCGATGGCACCGCTACTTTGAGCGATCTGCCGGTGGACAGCTATACCGTGACTGAGACCTCTGTCCCTGATCCCTATGTGGTAGCATCCGAGCCCACTCAAACCATCTGGCTTGGCCCCGGCGATCATGGCGAGCTGGTCTTTGACAACCTCAAGCAGCCTCAGATCACCATTGCCAAGGTGGATGCTTCCGATAACACGCCCATTCCCGGCACTGTATTTCGGATCGTGGGCATTGATAACGACTACCGCAATGATGTGACTACCGGTGAGGATGGCACCGTTACGCTGCGGGTAGCACCTGGCACCTATACCATCGTTGAGACGTCCGTACCGGCTCCCTACTTCCTGCCTGACAAGGATGCCGACCGGGAGCAGACGATCTCTTTGAATGGCGGAGATGAAAAGACCCTTACGTTCAAAAACTGGAAGGCCCCGGAGCTTACCATCTATAAGGAAGACAGTGTAGCTGGCGCCCCCGTCGAGGGCGCTCGATTCCATGTAACCTATACCAGCAATGGCGAGGCATCGGACGCACCGGCCAGCATGGACTTCGGTGAGATCCTGACGGATGCCAACGGCGAGATCCGGCTCCATGAGCAGGGGAAGCGCCTGTATCCCGGTGAGTACACCATCACGGAGGTAGAACCGGCGCCCGGCTTCCAGATGGTAGAGCCCACCACCCAGAAAATCATTCTCCACGGCGGAGAGACGAAAACAGTAACCTTCCAGAATGCCCCGCTCAACGCCATCATTGTCGAAAAATATGACAGTGTGACCGGCGAGGCCCTGCCCGGCGCCACCTTCCAATTGAGATACCTCGGCGGCACCAGTGGCACCGGCGGAACAGTCATTGGCCAGAAGGTGACCGGGAAAAACGGCACCGCCATTTGGACCAGCCTCGAACCCGGCACCTATATCCTGGAAGAGGTCGATCCGGCCAATGGTTACAGCATCATTCAGTCGTCTGAGACGGTGTATCTGGCAGACAGCGGGGAGCAGTCGGTTATCACTGTCCGGTTCAAGAACATGCCAGACGGTATCCTGCTTGTAAGGAAGGTGTGCTCGGTCAATCCCAGCATCACACTTCCAGATGCAGAATTTAAGATCATGTACGCAGACGGCACCGTTATTGGCGATTCGAACGGTATTTTCCGCACCGATGAGAACGGCGAAATCCGAATCGAGGGGTTGAAACCCGGCAAGAGTGTGGTGGTGACGGAAGTCACAGCACCGCCGGGTTATATCATTGATACTCAGTCCCAGACCATCCAGATCAAGGAGGGCAGGACGGTCAGCCTTACCTTCAAGAACCAGCCGAAAGGCGAACTGATTATCCAGAAACGAGACAGCGCCACCGGGAAGCCCCTGTCTGGGGCAGAGTTCCGTGTGACCACCGCAGCCGGCTGCGAAGTTGGGTTGGACGGTGTCATCGGGACCAGCACACTGACCCAGAACGGCATCTTTACGACCGACTCCAATGGCGAGATCCACATCTCCAATCTGGCCCCCGGTGCTTATGTCATCACAGAGATCAAGGCACCCCAGGGGTACGTCATGGACCAGCCCTCCACTAATGTGATAATTGGAGAAAATGGTGACACTCAGACAGTAGTCATTAAGAACTCCAAGGCCGGCAGTTTGGTGATCAACAAGCTGGATTCGCTCACTGGGGAGCCCCTGGAAGGTGTTACCTTTAAGGTAACTACGTCTACCGGTGAGTACGTGGCGGACGAGAATGGCTACATTTCCAGCAATGGCCTCTACAAGACCGACAAAGACGGAAAGATCCAGATCGATGGCGTGGTGGGTACCCTGGTCGTCACAGAGACCCAGACTATCCCGGGCTACACCATTGATCCTGGGTCTCAGACCCAGACTGTGGTCGTTAATCCCAACGACACCCAGACGCTCACGTTCTACAATACCCCCAGCACCACGCTGGTGATCGAAAAGTACATCGAGGGAACGACGACACCCCTGAAAGGCGTGACGTTCCTGGTGACTGATTCCAGCGGCGCGGTGGTGGGCCCCAGCAATGGAGAGTATATCACCGATGAAAACGGCCGCATCGTCATCGACGGTTTGGAGCCCGGCACCACGGTGACCGCTCGGGAAACCAAAACGCTGGAAGGCTATGTGCTGGACACCACCCCCAAGTCCATCAAGATCAAAACCGGCGAAGTACAGACCTTGCGCTTCTACAATGAGGCGAAGGGCACTCTGGTCATCCGGAAGCTGGACAGCGTGACGAAAGAGCCGCTGGCTGGCGTGGAGTTTGAACTGACCTATGCAGACGGCGGCTATGTGGATGATGCCAACGGCCACCTGTCCAGCAAGGGACTCTACACCACCGACGCCAATGGCGAGATCCGCATCAGTGGTGTGACTGGTACCATCGTGGTCAAGGAGACCAAGACCATCGAGGGGTACACCATCGATCCTGCCACCCAGACCCAGACGGTAGAGGTCAATCCCGAGGACACTCAGACCCTGACCTTCTATAACGATCCGATTGGCGGCGTGGAGATCATCAAGGTGGACGAGGTGGACAAAACAGAGCGGCTGGCCAACGCTGTCTTTGAGATCCGCAGGATGGATGATGCCCTAGTGGACACCATAACCACGGATAAGAATGGCCGGGTGTTCCTCTCCCTGGAGGATGGAGCCTACTATGCCGTGGAAATTGAAGCCCCGGAGGGCTATAAGCTGGACGATACCCCTTACTACTTTGAGGTGAAAAATGGTAAGAGCAGTCAGCTGACCATCTCCAACGCCAGCATGTCCGGCATCCTGATCCATAAGACCGACAGCACGACCGGCGAAGGAATCTATGGGGTGTCGTTCCTCCTCTATGACAGCAGTAATTCCCCCATCGGACAGTACACCAGCGATGACCGTGGCTATGTCTACATTGAGGACTTGGAGGCAGGCCGCTATTATCTGCGGGAGTTGGAAAACGAGG
>OGEZ01001535.1_pt1 | contig 10942 bp, 9 predicted proteins | sample 1570831 | NCBI WGS metagenome assembly OGEZ01 (sample SAMEA2582059, study PRJEB24529) | metagenome | biome: Human gut stool | place: China | collected 2011
CGATGGTACGTTCCGGAGCAGTGGATATTGTAATTGTGGACTCGGTGGCTGCTTTGGTTCCAAAACAGGAGATTGACGGTGAAATGGGAGATTCCCATGTGGGATTGCAGGCCCGCTTGATGAGTCAGGCACTTCGTAAATTGACAAGTGTAATTAACAAATCAAACTGTACCGTTATCTTTATCAACCAGCTTCGTGAGAAGATTGGTGTCATGTTTGGTAATCCGGAGACGACAACGGGTGGTCGTGCACTGAAGTTTTATGCTTCTGTTCGTCTGGACGTAAGAAGAATCGAGACATTATCCCAGGGCGGAGAAAAAGTCGGAAACCGTGTTCGCGTAAAAGTAGTAAAGAATAAGGTGGCACCGCCATTCCAGGAAGCAGAATTTGATATCATGTTTGGTAAAGGGATTTCGCGCGAGGGAGACTTACTTGACTTGGCAGCGAAGAATGACATTATTATTAAAAGCGGAGCGTGGTATTCCTATCATGGAGAGAAGATCGGACAGGGCCGTGAGAATGCGAAGAAGTATTTGACGGAACATCCGGATGTCTTTGCTGAAGTTGATACAGCAGTCCGTGCGAAGTGTCTGCCGAATGCATCAGAGGAAGAAGAAACAGCAGAGGAAGAAAAAAAAGCACCGGCAAAGAAGACAGCCAAAAAGGATGAGTAATCGATGAATCAGAACGAGCCGATGGACAAAGCGGCAAAAGAGCCGGAAGAAGTAAGAAAGGCAAAAGAAAAGGCGATGCGTCTGCTTTTGCAGCAGGACAGGACGGAGAAGGAATTAAGAGACCGTTTGTACCGTGCCGGTTTTTCGGAAACGGCATCCGAAGCAGCGATGCAGTACGTATCTGGGTTTGGTTATCTGGATGACAGGCGCTATGCGGAAAATTACATTTCTTTTCATAAAGGAAGAAGAAGCCGCAAGGAGATTTCGTTTAAATTAAAAAACAAAGGAGTTCCACCGGAAATACTTTCCATGGCGATGGAAGGATACGAGATAGAAGACGAATCCGTTGCCATTGAGCACTTGATTCAAAAAAAGATAAAAGGACAGAGATTGTCCGATATGGAGTATACACAGTTGAATAAAATAACCGCTTATCTGGCGAGGAAAGGTTTTTCCTTTCCCGTCATTTCGCGGGTAATGAGAGAAATGAAAGAAAGAGAAAGCAGCTAAAATGGCGGGTGCAAAGCACTTCGGTAAGTTTTGGTTGCTTTTTTAACCTCCTTTGTGTATAATGTAGTACATATGAGATTTTGGGTGAACTATGCCCATTTTAATTGTTGTGCCATAAAGGCAGATTGGAGTTTGACATGAAGTACTTTGGAACGGATGGATTTCGCGGAGAAGCCAATGTGACTTTGAATGTGGAACATGCATACAAAGTTGGCCGCTTTTTGGGAAATTATTTTCAGAAAGAAGACCATAAGGTACGTGTGGTAATCGGAAAAGATACCAGATTATCCGGCTATATGTTTGAAACTGCACTGGCAAGTGGATTGACAGCAAGCGGTGCGGACGTATATGAATTGCATGTAACTACGACGCCGAGTGTGTCATATCTGGTGCGAAAAGAGAACTTTGATTGTGGAATTATGATTTCGGCAAGCCACAATCCATATTTTGATAATGGTATTAAGGTAATCAATGGCAAAGGTCATAAGTTAGAGCCGGAGATTGAAGAACAGATTGAGAAGTATATCGATGGTGAAAGCGAAGAAATTCCGATGGCGAAACGTGAGGCAATTGGCCGCTGTTTCGATTACACAAAGGGAAGAGACGAGTATATCGAGTATTTGAAAGATTTGGTGAAAGAACCGTTTGATGGAAAAACGGTTGCGTTGGATTTGGCAAATGGATCCGCTTCTATGATTGCAAAAGAAATCTTTGAATCAATGGGTGCGCAGGTAATTGCCCGCCATGATGAACCAAACGGTACCAATATTAACCGTGAGTGTGGTTCCACTCATATCGAAGTCCTTCAGGCATTGGTTTATGATACCGGTGCGGATATCGGATTCGCTTATGATGGTGATGCAGACCGTTGTCTTGCCGTTGATGATGATGGCAAGGTGATTGATGGTGACCACATTTTGTATCTTTGTGGCAAATACCTCAAAGAGCAAGGCAAGTTAAAGGACGACACCGTAGTTACGACAGTTATGTCGAACATGGGATTGTATAAGGCTTTTGATAAGCTGGGGATTCATTATGAGCAGACTGCCGTTGGCGATAAGTATGTCTGCGAGAATATGATGGCAAACGGCTATGTGATTGGCGGTGAACAGTCCGGTCATATCATATTCAAGGAGCATGCAGTAACCGGAGACGGTATTCTGACATCTCTTATGATTATGGAAGCATGGCTTCATTATGGAAAGCCGATGTCGATGCTGACAGGCGATCTGGTGATTTATCCACAGCTTTTGGAAAATGTCAAAGTAAAGGATAAAGTAGCAGCAAGAGAAGACGAAGATGTACAGAAGGCTGCGAAAGAAGTAACGGAAAGCCTTGGAGATGCCGGACGGCTTTTGCTTCGCGAGAGCGGTACGGAGCCATTGATTCGTGTTATGGTAGAAGCTGAGACCGATGAGATGTGCAGGGAAAATGTGGATAAGATTGTTAAAGTTTTACATGAAAAAGGTCATGTACCAGATTAATAGAAAGAAACAAAATAAAGGAGAGTAACGAATGAAAGGTGCGTTTTACACAGGACAGTACCGCAATGTGTTCGCGGAACTTGGGCATTCACAGAAGGAAATTGATCAAAAACTCAAAGATGCTTTCCATACCGTATTTTATGGTCCGGATGATGAGAAATTCTATTTTGAAGCTGGCGACGATATGGGATATTTTGAAGATACCGGTAATTTCGATGCCCGTACAGAGGGTATGTCATATGCTATGATGATGTGTGTACAGATGGACATGAAAAATGAGTTTGACCGTGTTTGGAAATGGGCAAGAACTTATATGTACATGGAAGATGGTTATAATAAAGGATATTTTGCATGGTCATGCAAGACGACCGGTGAAAAGAATGATTTAGGACCGGCGCCGGATGGAGAAGAATTTTTTGCAATGGCATTGTTCTTTGCCTCCCACCGCTGGGGTGACGGCGAAGGCATTTTCAATTACTCACAGGAAGCAAGAAACATTTTAAGTGCTTGTATCCACAACGGTGAGAAAGAGCCGGGAGATCCGATTATGGAGCCGGAGAATTATTTGATTCGATTCATTCCGAGTCGCAAGTTCAGTGATCCATCCTATCATTGTGCTCATTTTTATGAGTTATTCAGTATGTGGGCAAATGAAGAAGACCGTCCATTCTGGAAAAAGGCAGCAAAGGCAAGTCGTGAGTATTTGAAAAAAGCGTGTCATAAAGACACCGGACTGGCTGCTGAGTATGCTTACTATGATGGAACACCATACGAGAAAGAGCAGGATGTCTTTGGTGGACGCCATGACTGGTATTACAGCGATTCTTACCGTGTTATTGCAAACATCGGTCTTGATTACGAGTGGTTTGCAGCAGATGAGTGGAATGTTGAGAATAATAATAAAGTGCAGAAATTCTTCTGTGAAACGCACAAAGATGAAGAATTTAAAATATACGAGATTGACGGTACGGTGATTGAACAACCGGCACTGCATCCGGTAGCTATGATTGCTACGAATGCACAGGCGTCTCTGGCTGCAAACGGACCTTATGCGAAAGAATGTGTAGAGCGTTTCTGGAATACACCGCTTCGTAAAGGTGAGAGAAGATATTATGATAATTGTCTGTATTTGTTTGCATTGTTAGCATTAAGTGGAAATTATCGAATTTATTAAGGAAAGAAAATTGGAGGAAAACAAAATGAGTTACACAGTAGAAAATTTAGAAAAGAGCATGGCAAAAATCACCATTACCGTAGATGCAGATGCATTTGAAGAGGCAATGGTAAAATCTTATAACAAAAACAAGAAAAACATCAGCATTCAGGGCTTTCGTAAAGGTAAAGCACCACGTAAAATGGTAGAGAAACTTTACGGACCGGAAGTTTTTTATGAAGATGCAGCAAACTTTGCAATTCCGGATGCTTACGAAGAAGCAGCAAAAGAGAGTGGCTTGGAAATCGTATCTCGTCCGGAAATTGATGTTGTAGAAATCGAAAAAGGGAAAGATTTCGTATTTACAGCTACAGTAGCCGTAAAACCGGAAGTTACTCTTGGTGACTACAAAGGAATCGAAGTAGAGAAGAAAACGGTAAAAGTTATGGCAGCTGATGTCAATGCAGAAATCGACAAAGTACGTGAGCAGAACAGTCGTATGATTACTGTTGAAAACCGCGGTATTAAAAAAGATGATACAGCAGTCATCGACTTTGAAGGTTTTGTAGATGGTGAGCCATTCCAGGGCGGCAAAGGCGAGGATTACTCTTTGGTAATCGGAAGTCACTCATTTATTGATACATTCGAAGACCAGTTAGTTGGTAAAAAAGCCGGCGAGGAAGTTGATGTAAATGTAACTTTCCCGGAAGAGTATCATGAAGCTTCTTTGAAAGGTAAACCGGCTCTTTTCAAAGTTACAGTAAAAGAGATTAAGAAGAAAGAACTTCCAAAACTGGATGATGAATTTGCCAGTGAAGTTTCTGAATTTGAGACACTCAAAGAGTATAAAGCAAGTGTTAAGAAAAACTTGACAGAGCGCAGAAAAGAAGAAGCTAAGAGAGAAAAAGAAAACGAAGTAGTAGAAAAAGTAGTAGAAAATATTACAGTAGAACTGCCTGAACCAATGGTTGATGAGCAGACACAGCAGATGATTCAGGAGTTTGCCGGAAGATTGTCAAGTCAGGGTCTTTCCTTTGACCAGTACATGCAGATGACCGGCATGACAGTAGATGCATTGATGGGACAGATGAAACCGGAAGCTGAGAAGAGAATCCGTACTCGTCTTGCTCTTGAAGCAATTGTTGACGCTGAGAAAATCAAAGCAACAGCAAAAGACATTGACAAAGAAATCGAGAACATGGCAAACATGTATCAGATGGAAGTGGACAAGATTAAAGAAATGATTGGCGATGCTGAAAAAGAGCAGATTGGTAAAGATCTTGCTGTTCAGAAGGCAGTTGACTTTGTTGTGAAAAATGCAGTAGAAATAGAGCCTGCAGAAGAAGACAAAGAAGAGAAATAATCAATTCAAAAAGAATGGAGGTATCTCGCAATGGCATTAGTACCTTACGTGATTGAACAGACAAGTCGTGGCGGTGAACGTTCTTATGACATTTATTCACGCCTTTTAAAAGAAAGAATTATTTTCCTCGCAGACGAGGTAAATGACCAGACCGCAAGTTTGGTTGTTGCACAGCTTTTGTTTTTGGAATCGGAAGATCCGAACAAGGACATTCAGCTGTATATCAACAGTCCGGGTGGTTCCGTGACAGCCGGTATGGCAATTTACGATACAATGAATTATATCAAATGTGATGTATCTACAATCTGTATCGGTATGGCAGCCAGTATGGGAGCATTTTTGCTATCCAGTGGTGCCAAGGGCAAACGTTTAGCTCTTCCGAATGCAGAGGTGATGATTCACCAGCCTTCCGGTGGTGCAAAAGGACAGGCAACTGAAATTCAGATTGTTGCTGAAAATATCTTAAAGACAAAGAAAAAGTTAAACGAGATTTTAGCAGCAAATACCGGACAGACGGTAGAGAAGATTGCAGAAGATACAGAGCGTGATAATTTCATGAGCGCAGAAGAAGCAAAAGCATATGGCTTGATTGATGAAATCGTAGAAAGCCGTAACGCAGCAAAAGAAAAAGAATAAACAAGTGAAATGGTGCCGCCGAAACGCCGGCGCCATTTTGCCATATTAGATGGATGGAGGCTCGTAAAACGATGGCAGGAAAGAATAACGATACTAATATGCCAATGGTTCACTGCTCCTTTTGTGGAAAGACAGAGAAGCAGGTTCACAAGCTGATTGCAGGACCAAATGGAGTATATATATGTGACGAATGTATTGACCTCTGTGATGAAATTTTGGCGGAAGAATTTCAGGACGATTTTGATACGCCGGAAGAGGAAACAGAAATCAATCTTTTAAAACCAAAAGAAATCAAAGCCTTTTTGGATGAATATGTAGTTGGACAGGAGGATGCAAAAAAAGCACTTTCTGTAGCCGTTTACAATCACTATAAGAGAATTATGAATGGCGCCGATATGGACGTTGAACTGCAAAAGAGTAATATTTTGATGGTAGGTCCGACCGGTTCCGGTAAGACATATCTGGCACAGACGCTTGCTAAAATTTTGAATGTTCCGTTTGCAATTGCAGATGCAACGACATTGACGGAAGCAGGATATGTCGGAGAAGATGTTGAAAACATTCTTCTCAAAATCATTCAGGCAGCGGATTATGATATTAAGCGTGCTGAGCATGGTATTATTTATCTCGATGAGATTGATAAAATCACAAAAAAAGCAGAAAATGTATCCATTACCCGTGATGTTTCCGGTGAAGGCGTACAGCAGGCACTTTTGAAAATCTTGGAGGGAACAGAAGCCAGTGTTCCACCACAGGGCGGACGCAAGCATCCGCAGCAGGAGTTTTTCCATATCAATACGACAAACATTTTGTTTATCTGCGGTGGCGCTTTTGACGGCCTGGATAAGATTATCAGTTCCCGTATTGATAAAAAATCTATCGGGTTTAATGCGGATATAGCAGATCCGACCGAGCAGAATGTCGGTGAGTTGTTTAAACAGGCATTGCCACAGGATTTTGTGAAATTCGGTTTAATTCCGGAGTTTATCGGTCGTGTGCCGGTAACAGTTGCACTTGACCTTTTGGATGAAGAGGCGTTGAAAGAAATTTTGACAAGACCGAAAAATGCAATTACGAAGCAGTATCAGAAACTGCTTTCGCTGGACGGCGTGAAATTGAATTTTGAGGATGGCGCGATTACGGAAGTTGCCCGCCTTTCCAATGAGAGAAAAACAGGTGCCAGAGGACTGCGTGCGATTCTTGAATCGAGTATGATGGAATATATGTATGAATTGCCATCCAGAGAAGATGTGACAGAATGTATTATTACCAAAGATGTAATTACCGGTGAGGGAGAGCCAAAACTTTTGGCAGCCGGAAAAGAAGTGCCGGCACTTGAAGAAAAGCAAGAAGAACCTGAGAAAAAGGAAAGTGAAAGTGCCTGAAAAGAAACAAGGACAGGTGATACTTATGAGTGAACAGCAAATGAAGACGATGCCGATTCTCGCAATGAGGGATGTGTGCGTACTGCCGGGCATGTTGGTTCATTTAGATGTGAGCAGAGAGATTACAAAACGAGCAATTGAAGAAGCGATGGCAGAGGATGGAAGTATTTTCCTCACCCTCCAGCGCGATGAATCGATTGAGACACCATCATTTCATGACTTATATGAAATTGGTGTGATTGCAAAAATAAAGCAGGAAGTAAAAGTAAAGGATGACGTGCTCCGCGTCATGATTTCGACGAAAGAGCGCGGAAATCTTTTGAGTCTGAACCAGACAAAGCCATTTCTTAAGGGAGATGTTGTTCCTTATGAATGGGGTGACGAAGAACTGCGTCTGGGGGCACTTGAAAAAGAGGCGATGTGCCGCAATCTGAAAGATGTGTACACGATTTATCTGAATGAAAATCCGCGGGCAAGCCGGAGTGATTTGGAAAAAATCCAAGGTATGAAGGACTTAGGAAAACTGACGGATTTAATTGCGATGCATATCAACATGGGCTTTGACAAACGTCAGGAAATTTTAGAGTGTCTTGACCTAGAACTTCGTTATGAAATGGTGGCAGGTATTCTTACAAATGAGGTGAATTTATCACGGATTCGTGAGGGATACCGCCGCAAAGTCAAAGAAGAAGTTGATAAAAACCAGAAAGAATATTTCCTTCGTGAGCAGATGAAAGTGATACGCAATGAGTTAGGTGACGGTGCATCTTCGGAGGAATATCAGGAAAAATACAAAGAACAGTTAGAACAGCTTTCATGCAGCGAAGAGGTATATCAGAAAATTGCAGAAGAAATCAAGCGTTTGGATGCAATTCCAACAAGCTCATCTGAACATATTGTAGAGCGCACCTATATTGAAAATCTTCTGGCACTTCCGTGGGACAAAGCTTCGATTGATTGCAATGACATTGTGCATGCGGAGCAGATTTTGGAAGAGGATCACTACGGACTTAAAAAAGTCAAAGAGCGCATTTTGGAATCTTTGGCTGTCCGCTGTCTGACGGATAAGAGTGAGAGCCCGATTTTGTGTCTTGTGGGACCACCGGGTACCGGTAAAACATCGATTGCCCGTTCGGTTGCCAGAGCACTTGATAAAGAGTATGTGCGTATCTGCCTTGGCGGTGTTCGCGATGAGGCGGAAATTCGTGGACACAGACGGACGTATGTGGGCGCTTTGCCGGGACGTTTTGTTGAAGGGCTGAAGAAGGCGAAAGTGAGAAATCCACTGATGCTTTTGGATGAGATTGATAAAGTCGGAAGTGATTACAAAGGGGATTGCGCATCGGCTTTGTTAGAGATTCTTGACCCGGAGCAAAACCGGAATTTTGTGGATCATTATATTGAACTGCCGGTTGATTTGTCGGATGTATTATTTATTTGTACGGCAAATACGACAGAAACGATTCCAAGACCGCTTCTTGACCGAATGGAATTAATTCCCATTGCCGGATATACGGAAAATGAGCGGTTCCACATCGGAAAAGATTATCTGATTCCGAAACAGCTTGAGAAAAATGGTTTGCAGAAGAAAAATTTACAGATTCTGGATGGCGGACTGCGTGCGATTATTTCACACTATACGAAGGAAGCAGGTGTCCGTGAATTAGAGCGTCAGATTGGGAAAATCTGCCGCAAATGTGCGAAAAAAATCATGGAAGGTGAAACGGAGACAATCCGCGTCACTTCTAAAAATATTACAGATTTTCTTGGCAAAAAGCGTTTCCGCGTGGAAAAGGCAGCAAGAAAAGATGAGGTTGGTATTGTTCGCGGGCTTGCCTGGACGGAAGTTGGTGGCGATACACTGGAAATCGAAGTGAATACGATGCCGGGTGAGGGGAATTTGAAACTTACCGGACAGCTTGGCGATGTGATGAAAGAGTCAGCAGAAATTGCACTGAGTCTTGTGCGTGCGCTGCTTCCGAGGGAGGAAGAATTTTTCAAAACGCATGATTTTCATCTCCATGTACCGGAAGGTGCGGTGCCAAAAGATGGTCCGTCAGCCGGTGTGACGATGACGACAGCGATTTATTCGGCGGTAACCGGGAAAAAGGTACTGGCAAAAGTAGCGATGACCGGTGAGATTACACTTCGCGGACGGGTTCTGCCAATTGGCGGCTTAAAGGAAAAACTGCTGGCAGCAAAACAGGCGGGCATCCAAAAGGTTGTAGTTCCAAAGGAAAATAAGCCGGATGTCGAAGAACTGGAGGAAGAAATCACAGAAGGTATGCAGATTGTTTTTGCCGGTTCGATTTCGGATGTTTTGAAAGAAGCACTTGTTCAAAAGTAGTGGCCATTTGCCATGTGAAGGGAGAAAAGTATGACGATAAAATCGTTAGAATTAGAGACAGTATGCGGCATTACCAGTAAACTGCCGCAGCATGACAAAATAGAAATGGCGTTTTGGGGACGTTCCAATGTTGGAAAGTCCTCTCTTTTGAATACGCTTTGGAACCGGAAATCTATGGCGCGCATTTCGTCCCAGCCGGGTAAAACTCAGACCATCAATTATTATAACATCAATGATTTATGTTACATGGTGGATTTGCCTGGATATGGTTATGCTAAAATTTCCAAGGAGATTCAGGCAAAATGGGCGCGTATGATTGAGCGTTATCTGGATACTTCAAACGCACTGAGAGTTGTATTTTTACTTGTGGACATCCGCCATGAACCGACCGCAAAAGATGTTGAAACGTATCAGATGTTATTCAAAAAAGGATTTAATCCGCTGATTATTGCGACAAAAGCAGATAAAATAAAGAAAAATGTGAGAAATAAAAATATTTCCATCATCCGAAAGAAACTTGGCTTATCACAGGAAGTGCCGGTCATTCCATTTTCCTCAGCAACGAAAGAGGGAAAGGATGAGGTCTGGGAATATATCGAATTTTTCTTGAATTCACAATTGTTATGATAGAATTTTACGAGGTGATACCGGTATGACAAAGAAGCAGCGAGCAGAAAAAATTATTGATTTGCTGGAAAAAGAATATCCGCTGGCGGACTGTACACTTGATTATGATGAGGCATGGAAACTGCTTGTCAGCGTGCGTTTGGCGGCACAGTGTACAGACGCCCGAGTGAATGTTGTGGTGAAAGATTTATTTGCCAAGTATCCGTCACCGGCAGCACTTGCCGCCGCTACACCGGAAGAAATCGAAGAGATTGTGAAGCCATGCGGACTTGGTAAAAGCAAAGCAAGAGATATTCATAAATGCATGACTACGCTTGTAGAACAATATAACGGACAGGTGCCGGATGCCTTTGATAAATTACTGAAACTTCCGGGTGTTGGTCGGAAGAGCGCAAATTTAATTATGGGCGATGTTTTTGGAAAGCCGGCGATTGTAACCGACACGCATTGCATCCGCCTCACAAACCGCATGGGTTTAGTCGATGGCATTAAGGATCCCAAAAAAGTTGAGATGGCTCTCTGGAAAATCATCCCCCCTGAGAAAGGAAGTGACTTCTGCCACCGCCTTGTTAATCATGGCAGAGAAGTATGTACCGCAAGAAAAGCTTATTGTGAGAAGTGCTGTTTGCAGGAGGTTTGTAAGAAGTCTTTGTGATAAATATTTGTTGGAATTTTTTTGGTTTCCGTAATTCAAAAGAAAAACTTTGCGTCTCGTGGGCGCTTTCGCTAATTGAGTGCGTAGCGGTATGGGCACTGAAACTAC
>OGEZ01001545.1_pt1 | contig 10872 bp, 10 predicted proteins | sample 1570831 | NCBI WGS metagenome assembly OGEZ01 (sample SAMEA2582059, study PRJEB24529) | metagenome | biome: Human gut stool | place: China | collected 2011
CTGGCCACCGCCGACACCAACACCGTGCTGATGGAACTGGCCCCGCCGCTGACCCGCATCTATGCCCAGGCTGACTATTTTAAACAGTGTACCGTCACTTTCCGCTGCACCGGCAGCGATAGCAACTTCTACACCATGCTGGACGACCTGGCCGCGCAGTACCCCTCGGTACAGCTGAAAAGCGTGCAGATCGACCACGCCGCCTACACCAACGCCAGCGGTGCCACCACCAACACCGCCACCTATACAGTACAGCTGAATGTGATCCTCTGCGATAAGGAGAGTGTGGTATCTTGAACAACATCCGTCTTGGCGATGTCCTGATCGACTTTGGCTATATCACCCAGGACCAGCTGCAGGCCGCCCTGGCCTACCAGAAAGAGCACAAAAACCTGCGCGTCGGCCAGGCTTTGCAGGAGCTTGGCTATGTCAACGAGCGCCAGGTGCTGGAAGCCCTGGCCCAGCGCCTGCATCTGCGGGTGATTGATTTTACACAGATCAACGCGGATATTTCCGCCGTGGAGAAGGTTCCCCGCGAGCTGGCCCAAAAGTACGACATGCTGCCCATCGCCATCAACGGCCGCAGCCTGGTCATTGCCGCCAACGACCCGCTGAACTACTACGCCATCGAGGACATCCGCCAGCTGACCAGCATGGAGCCGGAGATCGTGCTGGCAGAGCTGGAGCCCCTGCGCCGCAGCATCCAGTATTATTACGCCGAGGTCCGCGCCCGCAAGGCCGCCAGCAAGGCCAACAGCAGCGACATGGCCGCCGCCCGCAGCGAGGAGTTCGCCGTGGACATGACCGAGGAGGGCGGCGACACCGACGCGCCCATCATCCGCCTGCTGAACAGCCTGGTCCAGCGCGCTGCCACCACCGGCGCCTCCGATATTCACATCGAGCCGTTCGAGGGCGAAACGAAGGTGCGCATGCGCATTGACGGCGTTATCATCGATTATGTAACGCTGCAGCGTGCTTTGCACCAGTCTTTGATTGCCCGTATCAAGATCATGTCCAACCTGGACATTGCCGAGCACCGCGTGCCCCAGGACGGGCATTTCCGCGCCCGGCTGGAGACCGGGCCGGACGTGAACGTGCGTGTGTCGATTTTGCCCACCGTGTTTGGCGAAAAAGCCGTGCTGCGTCTGCTGGCCACCAACACCCACATTGAACACGCCGACCACTTTGGCATGGACGACGAGACCTATAAGCGGTTCCGCCCGCTGCTGGACCGCCCCAACGGCATTGTCTACCTGACCGGCCCCACCGGCAGCGGCAAGACCACCACGCTGTACATGGTGCTGCAGGAGGTCGCCCAGCGGCAGGTGAACGTTTCCACCATTGAGGACCCCGTGGAGCGCAACCTGGACCGCATCAACCAGACCCAGGTGAACAACGTGGCGGGCCTGACCTTCGAGAGCGGCCTGCGCGCCCTGCTGCGCCAGGACCCGGATGTCATCATGGTGGGCGAGACCCGCGACGCCGAGACCGCGTCCATCTCCGTCCGTGCGGCCATCACCGGCCACATGGTTTTTTCTACCCTGCACACAAACGACGCTCTATCGTCCATTGTTCGTTTGGAGGATATGGGCGTGGAGCGGTACATGATCGCCAACTCTCTGGCCGGTGTGGTGGCCCAGCGCCTGATGCGCCGCGTCTGCCCTGCCTGCGCCAGGAAAGTGCCCGTCACCGAGGCCGAAGCCGAGCTGCTGGGGCCGAGCATCCCCTTTGTCGCCCGCGGCACCGGCTGCCCCCAGTGCAACGGTACCGGCTACAAGGGCCGCGTGGCCATCCACGAGATGGTGGTCATCAACAAGGCGCTGCGCCGCATGATCGCCGAGGGCGCGAGCATTGAAGAAATGACCGATGCAGCGCGGAAAGCCCAGGGCATGCGCAGCCTGCGGGAGAGCGCCGTGCAGCTGGTGCGCGACGGCGTGACTACCCCCGAAGAACTGCTGAAGATCACCTATTTTGAGGAGTGATACCCTATGCAGATCCATGAACTGACCGCGCTGGCCCGCCAGATGAAGGCCAGCGACATCCATATTTCCCAAGGCCTGCCGCTGATGTTCCGCATTGACGGCAAGCTGGTGGAAGCCCCCGTGCAGTTTGACGAGGACGCCACCCGTGCCCTGATTGAAAATACCCTGGACGAGAGCCACCGCGAAGCACTGGACACCCAGCGGCTGGACGCGGACTTTGCCATCGCCGCGCCGGACGGCACCCGCAGCCGTGTGAATGTGTTTTACCAGCAGGGCAAAATTTCAGCGACGCTGCGTCTTTTAAATGATGAGATCCCCACCATGGAGCAGCTGGGCCTGCCGCCGGTTTTGAAGAAATTGGCGGACGAGCCCCGCGGCCTGATCCTGGTCACCGGCCCCACGGGCAGCGGCAAGTCCACGACGCTGGCCTCGATGATCGACTACATCAACCAGAACCGCTCCGACCACATCCTGACCATCGAGGACCCCATCGAGTACGTGTATAAAAGCAAAAAAGCTTTGATCCATCAGCGCGAGGTGGGCAGCGACGTGACCAGCTTTGCCGCCGCCCTGCGCAGTGCTTTGCGTGAGGACCCGGACGTGATTCTCGTTGGCGAGATGCGCGACTACGAGACCATCTCCGCCGCCGTGACCGCCGCCGAGACCGGCCACTTAGTTATGAGCACGCTGCACACCATCGGCGCAGCGCAGACCATTGACCGTATCATCGACGTCTGCCCGCCGGGTGCGCAAAGCCAGATCCGCGGGCAGCTTTCAACGGTGCTGCGTGGTGTTATCACCCAGCAGCTTTTGCCCCTGGCCACCGGCCGCGGGCGGTGTGCCGCCACTGAAATTTTGGTGGGCAGCGATGCGGTGTGCAACCTGATCCGCGAGAATAAGTGCTTCCAGATCCCCAGTGTTTTGCAGTCCGGGGCCGCTTTAGGCATGCACAGCCTGAACGGCGACCTGGCCCGGCTGGTGGATTGCGGGAAGATTACCCGCGAGGCCGCGCTGCGGTGCTCTACCGATAAGAAGGATCTTGAGCAGTATTTTTGATCGATGTTTCTGCCTTACGGGCGTCACCACCATGCGGTGACGCCCTTTTATAATGGCAGGATGCCGTAATAAAAAGGCCCTGCCGCAGGGTGGGCAGGGCCGGGGTGGCAGCACATGATCCAAACAAACTTCAAACAAACTCCCGCCAGGTCTCCTCGGCCGACGATTGGAATTCGCCCAGTTCCTGGCAAAGCTTCCTCGCACCGGGGCTGGCGGTGGGATAGTCTTTTTCGGCCCGTTTGCAGTCCAGCACGCCCTGGCCGCTGCCTTCGGCCAGCATGGTGGCCAGGTTGCGGGTGGACTTGTCCATCATGGTGCGGGTGCGGATGCCCATGCTCACGCTCATGCGGGCGGCAGCGCTCTGGCCCTGGGCCTCGGCCCCGATGGCATCCAGTGCGGTGTGGGCCGCCTGGTTGATGCGCCGATACTCCCGCTTCTGGCGCATCATCTCGTCTTTCAACCGCTGGTCGTGGGTCAGGCCCATCAGCTCGTCCAACGTGTTTTTGCCCATCTCGGTGTTCTGCACGATCTCCTGGAGCATTTTTTCATTATCGGTTTGCATAAAAATATCCCCCTTGTGTACGTGGTGGTCGGTCAACCATAGTATGTACACAAGGGGGATATTTTTATGCAAAGATCACAGGCGCTGCTGGGCCAGAGAAAACATCATGTCCCAGGCCGGGGTCTCGCCCCATTCGGCGCTGGCCAGCTGCACGGTAAAGCTGCCGCGGCGGGACAGGCTGATGCTGAACTCCCGGCGGGAGTTGTCCAGCGCGTCCTGCAGTTTGCGGGCCACCTGGGCGGCGGGGGTACCCACCGTTACCACGGCGAACAGGCCGTCTTCCAAACGGGCCAGCACGGCGGCCTTGTCGTCGGTGCCGACAGACAGCTGCAGGATACCGGCGGCCATGTTCAGGCAGCAGTCGGCCGCATTGGCGGACTCGTTCTGGCGCAGGCTCCAATACTCGTTCACGCGGGCCATCACCACGCCCACGGGCTTGCCGGCCTGGGCCTGGGGCTCGGCGTAGCGGCGGTACTCGGTGTCCAGATAGCGGGCATTGTACACGCCGGTCAGGTAATCGCGGCGCAGCTCCTCCTGCATCTGGGCCAGCACGCGGTTAAAGGAATTCTCGGCCCCGGCAGAGGATTGCAGATTGTGGGGCATGCAGCAGTGGAAAGCCAACACGCAGGGGCGGGCGTCCGCCTGGATGCCCTGGTACAGCACCAGCTCCGGGCCGTCATCGGCCTGGGCCAGCTGCACGCCGCGGCCGGTCTCATCCAGCGCGGTCAGTTCCTCGGCTTTATCGGTGGGCTGCAGGGTGGCAGGGTCCAGCACGGTGCCCAGGTAGGGGTCCAGTACACTGACCTTGCCGTAGACCTGCTCCAGCGCGGTGATCGCGGTGGACAGTTCAGCGAGGGTATACTCAAATTTCATGTCAGTTCCTCATTTTTAAAACAAAAGATCCCTGTTAGGAAAATAACCTTCAAATACCAAACTATTGTATCACAAAATACGATTGCTGGATAGTTCTGCCTTGCACAAAGAATTTGCGCACTACAGCGCAAAACATTGTTTAGGTTCACAAAAAAAGCAGATGCTGCGTTATAGAAAACACCCCGCACGGTCCCTGGCTGGATACGCGGGGACCATGCGGGGCTGTTATGCGATTATTTCCGGGTGGCCGGTGCGCGGAAGTACCGCACGGTCATGGCCTTGATCTCCCTGGCCAGGGCGGGGGTGAGCTTCTTCTCATCCACGCGCCACTGCCAGTTGCCCTGGGCCACGCCGGGGGTGTTCATGCGGGAGGCAGACGGCTCCTCCAGCCAGTCGGCCATCGGGATGATGGCCAGGGCGGCGGTGCTGGCCATCACGCCGCGCAGCATGCCGCGCAGTTCGCCTTCGGCCTTGTTCAGGGCAAAGTATTCACGGGCCTGCTGGCGGTATTCGGGGGTCAGCTCCTCGCCAAACCAGCCGGCCAGCGTATTGTTATCGTGGGTGCCGGGGTAGGCCACGCAGTTGCGGGGGTAGTTGTGGGGCAGGTCGACGCTGTCCTCGCCGGTAAAGGCAAACTGCAGCACCTTCATGCCGGGGAAACCGCTGTCGGCCAGCAGCTGGCGGACCGAGTCAAACATCTCGCCCAGATCCTCGGCCACGATGGGCAGCTCGCCCAGGGCGTTGTGCAGGGTGCGGAACAGGTCCATGCCGGGGCCGTTCTCCCAGCGGCCGTTGCGGGCGGTGCTTTCCCCAGCCGGGATAGCCCAGTAGGTGTCGAAGCCGCGGAAGTGGTCGATGCGCAGGATGTCGTAGATGAACAGGGCGTGGCGGATGCGGCGGATCCACCAGGCGTAGCCGGTGCGGCGGTGGTAGTCCCAATCATACAGGGGGTTGCCCCACAGCTGGCCGTCGGCGGCAAAGTAGTCCGGCGGGCAGCCTGCCACGCGGCGGGGCTTGCCGTCGGCGTCGGTCTCAAATAGTTCGCGGCCCGCCCAGGCATCGGCGGAGTCGGCGGCAACGTAGATGGGAATATCACCCATGATGGATACGCCTTTGCTCTTGGCATAGGCGTGCAGGGCGCGCCACTGGCGGTCGAACTCGTACTGGACAAACGCCCAGAAGCCGATCTCCTCGGCGTGTTCCTCTTTAAAAGCAGCCAGGGCGGCGGGGTCGCGCAGGCGCAGGGCCTCGGGCCACTGCTGCCAATCCACCATGCCGTTGTCCCGCTTGATGGCCATGTACAGGCAGTAGTCGGGCAGCCACTCGCAGCTCAAAAACTGGAAACGGTACCAGTCATCGGGGTAGGGGGTGTCGTAGCCGGGCACGGGGCGCTGCTTTAAAAAGTTGGCGTAGGCCTTGCGCAGCACGTCGAAGCGCTTCTCGTACAGGGTGCCGTAGTCGATGTGGGCCGCGTCGCCGCCCCAGTGGATCTTGGCAAAATCCCGGTGGGTCAGCAGGCCATCCTTGACCAGCTGATCCAGATCAATAAAGTAGGGGTTGCCCGCAAAGGCGGAGCAGCTTTGGTAGGGACTGTCGGCATAACCGGTGGGGCCGACCGGCAGGATCTGCCAGATCGTCTGCCCGGCGGCAGCCAGGAAATCCACAAACTTATGGGCGAGTGCGCCCATGCTGCCGATGCCATAACCGCCCGACAGGCTGGAAAGCGGCATAAGAATACCGCTGCAACGTGCAAAACCCATTTGCTATCCTTCTTCTCTTTCGCTAGTATTTTTAATGTACTCTTTATTCTGCACCCAGGGCTGCCAAAGCGGCCTGGGTAAAGGCAGTGCGCTCGGCCTTGCCGCGTGTGCCGCCCTGCAGGGCTTCCTCGTTGGCCGTAAGGGCCTGGGCCGCTGCCGCCGTGGGCAGGTCGATGCCCGGCAGGATGGCGGTGTTGACCTGCTCCACCTGCATCGCGCCCAGCGTGGTGGTGTCGGACGCGGTGTTCCACGGGGTGATGACGCCCAGCGTGTTGGTCAGGGCTTTTTCGCCATCGCCGCTGGAGTACAGCCAGAGCACGGCGCTCTCGGCGGATTTCAGTGCGGCGGCATCGCCGGTGTCCTGAAGGGCGAAGCAGCCCGCATTGGCCAGGATGGGGTAGTCCAGCAGGCCGGTGAGGTTGTACTCCTCGGTGGTCAGATCGCTGTCCTCCAGGTTGGTTTTGAAGGGGATCAAAACCAAATCCTGGCAGGCGTCGACCCCGTAGGCGGCCAGCAGGTCGGTCAGCCTGGCCCGGCGGAACAACCCGCCCTCGGCACTGTCGGCCATGGCGTCCCATTCCAGCGAGACGGCGCTGTAGATGCCGTTCAGCGGGCCGGTCAGGGCGTCGGCCGTATACTGGCCGTCCGCCGCCAGCACGGCCACAGTGTAGCCGCTGGTGCGGTCCAGCGGCGGGGCAAATACGCCGGTGGCGGTCAGGGCTTCGGGCCGGGCCTCCGGCAGGGTGCGGTCGGCGCCGTTTAAGGTGACAGTGGCGGCTTTCGGCTCGGTCAGCCAGTCCTGCAGGGTCTCCACAAAGTCGCTCCACTCGTCCCAGCTGGCATTCTGCAGGGCTTCGGCAGCGCCATCACCCAGCAGGCTGTTCAGCAGACTGCCGCTGACCCAGTAACCGTACAGGCTGCGGCCTGCGGGCAAGGAGGCGGCACTCCCGGTAATATTGGCGCGGGCGGCGGCTGCGGCCAGCAGGGTATCGCTGGTCACATCCAGGGTGGTGCCGTCCGGCTGGTGGTCCAGCGCCAGCAGGCTGGCGGTGCTGGCATCGTCCGTCCAGTTCAGGGCCACGCCCTGGGCATCGGCATAAGCCTGCAGGGCGGGGGCCAGCCCGTCAGCGGCATAGGCGGTAAGCACCTGAGGAGCAGACTCGGGGGCCGTCTCCACCGTGGCAACGCTTTCCACCGGGGCCGCCGCGCAGGCGGTAAGCAGCAGCGCCGATAACGCCAGCGCCGCCTGGGTGATTTGTTTTTGCATAGGTTTGAAGTTCTCCTGGTAGGAAATGATGGGCACAACAGGGAAGTGACCTACTTGTAGAGGGCGAGCCCTCCTAAATTTCAGCCCATATATTTCATATTATATAGGAAATGAAAGGTTTTTTCCACACCTGTTTTGTGTTATAATAAGAAAAATCTGATTTTTTTGAAAGGAGTCTCCTTTCTGTGACGCAAAAGTTATACGAAACAGACGCTTATGTGCAGGAATTTACTGCAGCCGTGCTCTCCTGCACCCCGGCCAAGGGCGGCTATGCGGTCGTGCTGGACAGGACTGCCTTCTTCCCTGAGGGCGGCGGCCAGCCCTGTGACCTGGGCACGCTGGGCACCGCGAAGGTGACCGACGTGCATACCGACGGCGCCACCATCACCCATACCACGGACGCTCCGCTGGAGCCGGGCACCGCTGTGACCGGCCGCATCGATTGGCCCCGCCGCCTGGATGCCATGCAGCAGCACACCGGCGAGCATATCCTCAGCGGCACCCTCCACCGCCTGTTCGGGGCCGAGAATGTGGGCTTCCACATCGGCACCCCCTACGTGCGGATGGACACCAGCATCCCGCTTTCCGCCGCCCAGCTGGCCCGGGCCGAAGCCGAAGCCAACGCCGCCGTGCCGACACCCCCGTACACTGCTACATCCCCGACGCCGCCACCCTGGCCGCCACCGAGTACCGCAGCAAAAAGGAGCTGGACGGCCCCGTGCGGCTGGTGGAAGCCGGCGGCGACTGCTGCGCCTGCTGCGGCACCCATCTGGCCCGCACCGGCGAGGTGGGGCTGATCAAAATTATCTCTGCCCAGCACTACAAGACCGGCATGCGGCTGGTTGTGGCCTGCGGACAGCGCGCCTATGACGCCGTGGCCGCCATCTGTGCCGACGCCGAGGCCGCGGGGCGCGTGCTCTCTGCCCCCGCGGGCAGCCTGACCCCGTCGGTGGAGAACCGCCAGAACGGCGAAGCTGTCCTAAAGCAGCGCATTGCCGCGCTGCAAAACGCCCTGGCGGATGCCTACGTGCAGGCTGCAGCGCCCGACCGGCTCGCCGTGCTGTGGGCCGAGGGCGCCGACGGCGACGGCCTGCGCCGCATTGCCATGGCGGTCTGCGCGGGCACAAATCAGGTCGCCTGCGCCCTCGCCCCCGGCGGGCAGGGCCTATCCTACGCGCTGGCCGCCCCCGATGGCACCGACGCCCGCGCCCTGGGCAGGGCACTGAACGAAGCCTTTGCAGGCCGGGGCGGCGGCAAGCCTGCCTTCTGCCAGGGCAGCCTGGCTCAGCCCGGCCTTACGCCCGATGTCGTCCGCGAGAAACTTTCTACATTACTATAACAGGAGACACTCCCATGAGAATGCGTTTTAAACCCTACGCCCGCCCCGAACTGCTGGCCTGCGACTTCCATGTGCACGAGCCGCTGACCCACGGCGGCCACTGGCACGAGACCTACGCCCGCCCCGACCAGCCCTGGCACCTGGAGCTGGGCTGTGGCAAGGGCGGTTTCCTGGCGCAGCTGGCCCCCCGGCACCCGGACATCAACTACCTGGGCATCGACATCACCGACAAGGTGCTGATCCTGGCCAAGCGCAAGGTCGAGGCCGCCTATGCCGAGCGCGGCATGACCCCTGATAACGTCAAGATCGCCAGCATCGACATCGAGCGCCTGGGCAATGCCTTCACCCCTGCCGACCGGGTGGACCGCATCTACATCAACTTCTGCAATCCGTGGAGCAAAAACGCGGGCAGCAACAAGCACCGCCTGACCCATCCCCGCCAATTGCTGCAATACCGCCAGCTGATGGATGAGGGCGCGGAGATCTGGTTCAAGACCGACGACGATGACCTGTTCCGGGACAGCTTGCATTACTTCCCGGCGGCAGGCTTTGAGATCACCTGGCAGACCTTTGACCTGCACGCCAACGAGCCGGATTGGAACCTGCGCACCGAACACGAGGGTATGTTTACCGAGATGGGCATCCCCATCAAGGCGCTGATCGCCTGCAAAGGCCCCGACAGCACCGTGACCTGGGTGGAGCCCAAGACCCTGGCCAAAGAGCTGGAAGCCGAGGAAGAGGAGGAAGCCGCCGAAGCACCCGCCCCGCAGGAGGACGCCGAATGACCCAGACAGAAATCTTTTCATTTGTCGTACAAACGCTGTATTGGTTCTTCCTCTACGGCTGTATCGGCTGGGGCGTCGAGGTCGTCTACGCCGCCATCAAGGAGCGGCGGCTCGTCAACCGCGGGTTCCTCTGCGGCCCCATCTGCCCCATTTACGGCTGCGGCATGGTGGTGCTGAACTGGACGGTGGCCGCGCTGGCCCCCTCCGGCGAGGGGAAAAGCGTCAGCACCGTGGCGGTGTTCTTTGTGGGCATGGTGCTCACCACCGCCATCGAGCTGGTGGGCGGCTGGACGCTGTTCAAAATTTACCACATCCGTTGGTGGGACTACTCCAACATGAAGTTCAACATCGGCGGCTACATCTGCCCGCAGTTCTCGCTGCTGTGGGGCCTGGGCAGTGTCATCATGGTCAAGGTGGTGCACCCGGCGCTGGCCAAGGCCAGCAGCCCGCTGCCCATGAAGGTGCTGGTGCCTGCCGAAGCCGCCGTGCTGGCGCTGTTTGTGGTCGACCTCATCGTCTCCGCAGCTGCCGCCACCGGCCTGAACAAAAAGCTGAAGGAGATCGACGAGGTGCGCGCCCGCCTGCGTGTGACCAGCGACAAGCTGACCACCGTGCTGGGCGTCAGCGCCATGACCGCCGATACCATTTTGGACGAGCAAAAACTGCAGCTGGCCTTGGCCAAGCTGGAGGGCCGCGAGAACGCCGCCGAGTTGAAGCTTGAAATGCTGCTGCGCGCCAACGAAATGCGCGCCAAGCTGCGTGACATCAGCGTGGATAAGATGGGCACCCGCCGCTTGCTGCGGGCCTTCCCGGATATGAAGAGCCTTACCTACGCCGAGACGCTGGCCTCCACCCGCGCCGGAGTCCGCCGCCTGAACGAGCTGGCCGCTGCCGCCAGGACCGCTGCCAAAGAGGTGGCCCAGACTGCTAAGGAGACCGCGCAGACCGCCGTGGGTACAGCTGCCGCCGCCGCCCAGACGGCAAAAGAAACGGCTGCCAATGCCGCGCAGTCTGCGGCCCAGACCGCCAAAGAGGCTGCCGCCTCGGCGATCCAAACGGCCCGGAAGACCGGCATCAGCACGCCCCAAAGCACCAAGCCCGCCAAAGACGAACCGGGCCAATAAAGCCAATAAGCATGCGCTTCGCCACGCCCGGCGGGGCGCATCTTTTTTGCGACGGTGGTTTCTGGCAAAAACAGCCACCCCTTTTGAACTGCACCCCATTTGTTAGACAGTATGGTATACTACC
>OGEZ01001547.1_pt1 | contig 10861 bp, 8 predicted proteins | sample 1570831 | NCBI WGS metagenome assembly OGEZ01 (sample SAMEA2582059, study PRJEB24529) | metagenome | biome: Human gut stool | place: China | collected 2011
TGGCCGCTGCCGTGGTGGAGGCCATCAGCCATATCGATCCCGACCGGGAGGTCAAGATCGAGTACGGCGACGGCCTGCGTGAGTGCCGCAAGATGCTCATGATGGCCAAGGCCGGCAAGCGCGACGGCTACCTGCTGGAGGGCATGGCCTGCCCCGGCGGCTGCGTGGCCGGCGCCGGCACCATCACCCCCGTGCGGGAGAGCGTGGTCAACGTGGAAAAATTCAAGAACGCCGCACCGGAGATGAGCTGCGTCACCAGCCCTCATCTGGATCGGCTCAAGGAGGTGGAGGAGTAAGCTCCTCCCCCCTGCCCCCGCCCTTTGGCGGGGGCTTTTTTTTGTGAAAATCCCTGCTGTCCGGACACGATAGGACAAATTTGTCCTTCACTCGACAAAATCCGTGAAAATCCTCTTCATTTTTCTAAGGGCAAGCGAAGTTTTTTCCTAGAACTTCAAAGAATTTTCTATCGTTTTTTCCATGGCACGACGCTATAATGTGACTATCTCCGAATGGACGGCCCTTCCGGACCGTCGGAATTCAAAATTTATAGGAGGAACCAGAATGAAGAAGCTTTTTGCACTTGCCCTTTCCGCCATCATGGTGCTGGGTCTGCTGTCCGGCTGCGGCAGCAAGGAAGAGACCCCCGCTGAGGGCGGCGAGGAGACCCCCGCTGCTACCAGTGAGCTGAACGTCGGCGTCTTCTACTACAACTTCGCCGATGCGTACATCACCACCGTCCGCAACGAGATGGACGCCAAGCTGACCGAGGCCGGCATCACCTTCAACAACTTCGACGGCCAGAACAACCAGGCCCAGCAGCTGGACCAGATCAACACCGCCATCACCAACGGCGCCAACCTCCTGATCGTCAACATCGTGGAGACCTCTTCTCCCGACGCTGCCCAGCAGGCTTGCGATGCCGCCAAGAACGCCGGTATCCCCATCATCTTCTTCAACCGCGAGGTCTCTGACGACGTGGTCAACAGCTACGAGCAGTGCGCCTTCGTCGGCACCGACGCTGCCGAGGCCGGCCACATGCAGGGCGAGATGATCGGTGACTTCCTGCTGGAGAACTACGACACCGTGGATCTCAACGGCGACGGCACCATCTCCTACGTTCTGTTCAAGGGCCAGGAGGGCAACGCTGAGGCTGAGTACCGCACCCAGTTCTCCGTGGAGGACGCCAATGCCAAGCTGACCGAGGCTGGCAAGAACGAGCTGGCTTTCTATGATCCCGCCAACACCTCCAAGTACCTGGTGGACACCACCGGCGCTTGGTCTGCTCAGGCTGCCACCGACTACATGACCACCATCCTGGCTTCCTACTCTGAGGCCAACAACAACATGATCGAGCTGGTCATCGCCAACAACGACGGCATGGCCGAGGGTGCCATCGCTGCTCTGCAGGCTGCCGGCTACAACACCGGCGAGGAAGGCTCCAAGACCATCCCCGTCTACGGCGTCGACGCCATGGACTCCGCTGTCCAGAAGATCGAGAACGGCCAGATGACCGGTACCGTCAAGCAGGACGCCGCCGGCATGGCTTCCACCATCATGACTCTGGTCGAGAACGTGAACTCCGCCGCTGAGCTGATGGCCAATACCGATAGCTACAACGTGGACGAGGGCGTGGCCAAGATCCGTGTGCCTTACGCCAAGGTCACCGGCTGACCTCAAGGGTCGCCCCAACGCTGAGCAACAGACGAGCGGGGCTGTCGAGCGCGACAGCCCCGCTCCCTTCCATGGGAGCTTCTGCCTGAGCCGTGCCCGCCGGGCAAGGCTGAGGCAGGAGCCCCGGATCGAAACAAAGGCAAAAGGAGGAGAAAACTATGGATCAGCCGGCATTGCTTGAAATGCGGGGGATCACCAAGGAATTCCCCGGCGTCAAGGCCCTGGACGGCGTGTCCCTGACCGTCCGCCCCGGCACTGTCCACGCGCTGATGGGAGAAAACGGCGCTGGCAAGTCCACGCTGATGAAATGCCTGTTCGGCATTTATTCCAAAGACAGCGGCACCATTACCCTGGATGGCCGGGAGGTCAACTTCAGAAGCTCCAAGGAGGCCATGGAAAACGGCGTGGCCATGGTGCACCAGGAGCTCAACCAGGCACTGACCCGCACCGTTACCGATAACCTGTGGCTGGGCCGCTATCCCAAGGTGGGCGGCATCATGGTCAGCGAGAGCACCATGCGCAAGCGCACCAAGGAGATCTTCGACCAGCTGGAGGTCCACGTGGACCCCAAGGCCATCATGTCCACCCTGCCCGTTTCTCAGCGGCAGATGGTGGAGATCGCCAAGGCTGTTTCCCTGGACGCCAAGCTGATCATCATGGACGAACCCACCTCCTCTTTGGGCAAAGAGGAGATCGCACAGCTGATGGAAACCGTCCGGGGCCTGAAGGCCAAGGGCGTGGCCATCCTGTTTGTCTCTCACAAGCTGGAAGAACTCTTTGAGCTCTGCGACCGTGTTACCGTCATGCGCGACGGCGAACACATCGTCACCAAGGACATCGGCGACATGACGGAGGATTCCCTGATCACCGCCATGGTGGGCCGGACGCTGGACAACCTCTATCCCAAGGAATTCGGCGTCAAGGGCGACGTGTGGCTGGAGGCCAGGAACCTCAACGAGGCCGGCGTCCTCCACGATGTCTCCTTCCAGGCCCATGCCGGCCAAATCACCGGTTTTGCCGGCCTGGTGGGCGCAGGCCGCACCGAGACCATGCGGGCCATTTTCGGCGCCGACAAGCTCGACAGCGGCGAGGTCTATGTCAAGGGCGAAAAAGTACATATAAAAACTCCGAAAGACGCTATCAAGAAGAAGATCGCCTTCCTCACGGAGGACCGCAAGGGCCAGGGCCTGGTTTTGTCCCTGGACGTGCGGACCAACCTGATCCTGGCCAACATGAAGGGCTTTTCCTCTGGTCCGTTCCTGAACAAGGCCCAGATCGAAAAGACCGGCCAGGACAATGTGGAGTCCCTGAAGATCAAGACCCCCTCTCTGGACGAGGTCACCGCCCAGCTTTCCGGCGGCAACCAGCAGAAGGTGGACGCCGAGCTCTTCGTCTTTGACGAGCCTACCCGCGGCATCGACGTGGGCGCCAAGATCGAGGTTTACCGTGTCATGAACGACCTGGTCAAGGCCGGCAAATGCGTCATCATGGTCTCCTCCGAGCTGCCGGAGATCCTGGCCATGAGCGACCACGTGGTGGTCATGCGGGGCGGCCGGGTCATGGCCAATATCGACCGTGACACTCCGCACTTCAATTCTGAAGACATCATGAAAGCGGCCTGGGGAGGAGAGTTAGACTAATATGAAAAAGAATAATTCCGCAAAAGAGCTGCTGCAGAAGCTGGGCACGCTGCTGGCTCTGATCATTCTGATTGCGATTTTCTGGATCGCCATGCCCGACAAGTTCCCCCGTGTCAGCAACATCATGAACATCCTCAAGCAGGCATCCATCAACTGCCTGATCGCCTCCGGTATGCTGTGCGCCCTGATCACCGCCGGCATTGACCTGTCCGTGGGCTCCAACTGCGTGCTGTGCACCTGCACCATCGGCGTGCTCATGCAGAACTTCGGCATCACCAACGCCTTCCTGCTGGCCATCTGCGGCCTGGCCGTCAGCACCTTCGCCGGCTTCATCAACGGCACGCTGCTGACCCGCCTGGACCTGCCCCACCCCTTCGTGTCCACCATGGGTATGAAGAACGTGCTGCTGGGTATCGCACTGGTCATCACCGGCTCCAAGTCCATCGGCTTTACCAACCAGGGCGTGGATTCCCTCATGTGGATCGGCGGCGAGTCCCTGTTCAAGACCTACACCGCTGACGGCAAGCTGGACTTCCCCGGCATCCCCGTGAGCTTCATCCTGGTCATCTTCGTGTTCATCCTGTTCGACATCTTCCTGAAGAAGTCCGCTCTGGGCCGTCAGATCTACTGCTGCGGCGGCAACCCCGAGGCAGCCCGTCTGTCCGGTATCCCCTCCAAGAACGTGCTGACCTTCGTGTATACCCTCTCCGGCTTCATGGCCGGCCTTGCCGGTGTGGTTTCCGTTGGCCGTCTGGCTTCCGCCAACGCCAACGCCGGCTCCACCTATGATAACGACGCCATCGCGGCGTGCATCGTGGGCGGCGCTTCCTTCACCGGCGGCAAGGGCACCATCTGGGGCACCCTCATCGGCGCTCTGCTGATGGCCGTCATCCGCAACGGTCTGAACCTGGCCGGTGCCTCCAACGATATCCAGTACATCGTTATCGGCGCCGTCATCATCCTGGCCGTTACCATCGACGTGTTCCGCAACAAGATGGAGGCCAAGGCCCGCAAGATGGCCGCTGCCTGATCCTGTTTCAAATGAAAAAGGCCGGCCTTAAGGCCGGTCTTTTTTACCCTTTTCATGCGCCTCTGCAAGCAAAGAGCCGGCCCCGGGCCGGCTCTTTGCTTATTCGATCTCCAGATGGACGGATTCGTGGTATACAGGTTCCACCAGGCCGGGAATGGACACGGCATCGGTGAAATACAACTCCTCCGCATACTCCCGCAGCAGCGAGATAATGTAGGGATGGGGGCGCTCGTCAGGCCGTCCCGCCGCCACGGATACCACCGCCGTCCTGGGCCGCAGAAGCGCAAGGAGCTTACGGGTGGTGGAGGACAGCGAGGCGTGATGGGGCACCTTCAAAATATCGCAGGGGGTGGCGGTGTCCGTCTCCCACATGTGGGCGTAGGCATCCCCGCCCAGAACGATCTCCTTGCCGTGGTAGTAGAGCCGCTGACGCAGGCTGGACACATTCATGGACTTGCCCCAGTGCACCAGATCATAGCTGTCACACTGACCCCGGAACGCCCCGTCGTAGAGGGCCTTCTGCCGGGGATAGAGGGCCGGCTCACCGTACAGGATATCCATTTTCAGCTCCGGCGTCAGCTGCCAGGTCTCCATGCGCTGACCGGAGAGCTCCCGGAACCGCCCGATCTTCCCCGGGTGTGTCTCCAGCGCCTGTGCATAAAAATCCACGCACCGCAGTACGTTCCGGGCTGCCTTGGCAAGCTCCGTCTTGCTGTCCGGGCACAGGGGCGGCGCGCCCGCCGGCGGAATGTAGGCGGCGGCCAGTTCATCTACCTCCACCTGATCCAGCACCCGGCCAAGGCCTCCGATATGGTCTCGGTGGAAGTGGGTGATCAGCAGCAGGTCCAGCCGTTCCACGCCCTGCCGGCGGAGAAAGTCTCCGGCATAGATCCGGCTGGAGCGTTCATCCTCCAGCGGCGGATGGTCGTCCCGTACCAGATTGTCGTGACCACAGTCCACCAGCATGGCAAACCGCGTCCGGCCCGCGTCCATCTCCCGCACCAGAATGGAGTCGCCGTTGCCCACATTGATAAAGTCCAATGCCAGCATATCCATCCCCCCTTATTTGCTTGGTTCTACGATATCACAACCGCCCTCCCCGGGCAACGGAAAGCGCAGGGCTGCACCGCAGATTTTTACTGCTGATTTTTGTGAAGGTGCCCAATATCTTCCACCGCTTCCCCCTCTTTTTTCGGGCAAACTTGATTTGTTCACACTTTTCCTGTATCATGGTGGATATCTTTATGGATCAACCTGGAAAGGAGATTCTTTCATGCCCTTTGTATTCAATTTCGGCGGGTTCTCCGGCGGGTTCCAGCAGCCCGGTGCCGGCTCCACCACACCGCCGCCCCAGCGGCGGCCCCGCAAGGCCCGCAAGCCCATCGGCAATGCCTTTACCCGCACGCTCATCAACCTGGCCGTGACCGCGGTATTCGGCCTGGTGTATTTTTACGCGGAGCTGCCCGCCCTGAACTTCCACGCCGAGGATTTTTACGTATTTGTCTTCCTCCTGTGCGCGGTGTACTGCGTCAGCGCCGTCCTCACCTCCGGGTTCCAGAGCGAGGGCGTGAAGGGCTACGTGGGCTTTGTGAAAAAGCAGTGCGTGGTGCCCTTCTTCGTCTTTCTGGCGCTGATCGCCGCCATCGCCCTGGGCTCCATCTCCTCCTGGGTGGTACTCCGGGCCGGAGCGTACAGCAAGCTCCTGCCTATTGAGACCGGCGATTTCACCGCCGACATCGAGGAGATCTCCTTTGACAAGATCCCCACCCTGGACCGCTCCTCCGCCGAGTACCTGGGGGACCGCCAGATGGGTACCCTCAGCGATATGGTGAGCCAGTTCGAATACTCCAACGACTCCACCCAGATCAACTACCAGGGCCGCCCCGTGCGGGTGACCTCCCTGGCCTACGGCGACCTCATTAAGTGGTTCACCAACCGCTCCGCCGGCCTGCCCGCCTATATCGTCATCGACATGGTGACCCAGGAGGCGGAGGTGGTGCGCCTGGAGGACGGCATGAAGTACACCACGGCGGAGCACTTCGGCCGCAACCTGTACCGCCACCTGCGGTTCAACTACCCCACCTACATGTTCGACGAGCCGGTCTTTGAGATCGACGAGTCCGGCACCCCCTACTGGGTGTGCTCCCGTCTGGTCAAGACCATCGGCCTCTTCGGCGGCACGGACGTGCAGGGCGCCGTGCTGGTCAACGCCATCACCGGCGAGAGCCAGTACTATGAGGAAGTGCCCAGCTGGGTGGACCGGGTGTACTCCTCCGACATCATCATGGAGCAGTACGATTACTACGGGCAGTATCACAACGGCTTCCTGAACTCCATGTTCGGCCAGCGGGACGTGACGCTGACCACCGATGGCTGGAACTATATCGCCATTGATGACGACGTGTACATGTACACCGGCGTCACCTCCGTCACCTCCGATCAGTCCAACATCGGCTTCATCCTCTCCAACCAGCGCACCAAGGAGACCCACTTCTACCCGGTGGCCGGTGCCACGGAGTCCTCCGCCATGGAGTCCGCCCAGAGCCAGGTGCAGCAGATGCGCTACGCGGCCACCTTCCCCCTGCTGCTGAACATTGCTGATCAGCCCACCTACTTCATGGCCCTCAAGGGCGATGACGGCCTCGTGAAGATGTATGCCATGGTCAACGTGGAGCAGTATCAGATCGTGGAGACCGGCCAGACCCTGGCTGCCTGCGAGTCCAACTACCGCCAGGCCCTGGCCCACTCCGGCATCATCGCCGCGGGCGAGGCCACCGTTTCCGGCGGCGAGACCCGCACCCAGGACGGCGTCATCGCCGAGATCCGCACCAGCGTCATTGACGGCAACACCCACTTCTATGTGCGGCTGAAGGACTCCCTGGGCTTCCTGGACTTCAACGCCGCCGAGGTGCCCCGGGCCGTGCTGCTGGATGTGGGCGACCACATCTGGTATGATTTCACCCTGGAGGGCGCCCAGTTCCCGGAAAACGGCATCGTGCCCGCCACCGGCTTCCGCTTCGAGGGCGAGACCCAGGACGCAGCTTCCTGATAAAAAAAGCAGTCCCCTGACCGGGGGACTGCTTTTTTTGCCTCCAATGGCCGTTGACATCCCTTTTTCCTGCGCCTATACTGGATTTCATACGAAAAAGGAGCGTGAGAGCCATGAAGCTTACATTGAACAGCGCCGTCACGGAGGTCGAGCTGTCCGGCATCCGCCAGTTCACCTATCTGGTGCGGGATACCCCCGGTGCCTGCGCGCTGACCATCGGCGAGCCGGATCTGGATACACCGGAACATATCCGCGCCCAGGCCAAGGCAGCCCTGGACGCAGGCGATACCCACTACCCGCCCGGCAACGGCTACCCCTATTTGCTGGAGGCCATCTCCCGCTTTGAAGCCCAGGCCCACGGCCTGCACTATGCCCCCCAGGAGATCATCGCCACCGTGGGCGCCACGGAGGCTTTGTTCGTGAGCTTTTCCACCATCCTCAACCCCGGCGACGAGGTCATCATCCCCACCCCGGCTTTCGGCCTGTACGACGCGCTGGTGCGCCTCAGAGGCGGCGTGCCCGTGGCCCTGCCCACGGAGGACAACCACTTCCAGATCGACCCGGCGGCTCTGCAGGCGGCCATTACGCCCAAGACCAAGGCCATCATCCTCAACTCCCCCAATAACCCCACCGGCTGCGTGTACACCAAGGAGACCCTGGACGGCGTCCATGAGGTCCTGCGTGACAAGCCCATTTTCGTCCTGTGCGACGACGTGTACCGCACCTTGGTCTACGGCACGGAGTTCCACAGCTTTGCCGAGTACCAGGACATGCGGGACCGCATCATCGTCATCCAGAGCTTCTCCAAGCCCTATGCCATGACCGGCTGGCGCCTGGGCTACTGCATGGCGGACGCCCCCATCCTGGACCGCATCCAGGTGTTCCACCAATACGCCGTCACCTCCATTCCCTCCTTTGTCCAGCGGGCCTGCGTCACGGCGCTGGAGACCCCCACGGACGACGTGTGTGCCCTGTTCCAAAAGCGGCGGGACTATGTCTACGGTCGGCTGAAGGCCATGGGCCTTTCGGTGGAGGAGCCTCAGGGCGCTTTCTACATGTTCATCGACATCCGCCCCTTCGGCATGGACTCCACCACCTTCTGCACCCGCATGCTCAAGGAGGGGCTGGTAGGCCTCATCCCCGGCGTCCACTTCGGAACGGAGGGCTTCATGCGCCTTTCCTACTGCTATTCCGACGCGGACCTCAAGGAGGGCCTGGACCGGATTGAGCGGTTTATCAAGACCCTTTGATGCAGCAAAAAACGCCCCGTGCCATCTGGCACGGGGCGTTTTTTCTTTGTTGGCGTCGGGGCACGTTCCTGATCAGTCCAGGGAAACGGCAGTACCGGAGACGGTGACCATGAGCATGCCGTTGTCGCTGCCCAGCACCTCGTAGTCCACATCGATGCCCACCACAGCGTCGGCCCCCAGCCGGACGGCCCGCTGCTCCAGCTCAGAGAGGGCCTGGGTGCGGGCGTTCATCAGCTCCTCTTCGTATGTATTGGAGCGGCCGCCGAAGAAGTTGGAGAGTCCCGCGGTAAAGTCCTTGAGGACGTTCACGCCGGAGATCACCTCGCCGAATACGATGCCGTGATATTGGGTGATGGTGCGGCCCTCTACGGTGGGAGTGGTTGTCAGGATCATAAAACTACCTCCTTTTGTTCTGCGCCCGTTTGCCGGGCTCACGCCGTGACCCTTCAGGAAAGCCCCAGCAGCTTTTCAAAGAATGCCGCGCCGGCAGGCAGCACGGCAGCGTCATCAAAATCAAAATTCTGGGCGTGGAGCGGCGGCGTGGCCCCTGTTCCCAAAAAGAAGAACACGCCGGGCACCTGGCGCTGATAGAAGGAGAAATCCTCCGCCGCCATGGCGGGCGTCTCCAGCACAGCGGGGGCCTCGCTCCCCAGCTGGCGCCGCACGGACTCCAGCAGTTCCGCGTGGTTCCACACGGCCGGGTAGCTGATGCCCAGCTTCACCTCCACGGTGCAGCCCGTCTCCCGCTCGATCTGGGCGCCGATCTCCTCCATCCCCCGGCAGCAGGCGTCGTATGTCTCGTCCCGATAGGTCCGCAGGTTGCCCTCCAGCACGCTCAGGGCGCTGACGGCATTGCGGACCGTGCCGGAGGTCATCTTTCCGAAGCGCAGCACCAGCGGCTCCTCAGACGGCATAGCGGCGGCCATGTCATAGGCCCGGCGCAGAAACTCCGCCGCCGCGGCCAGGGCGTCGCAGCCCTGCCGGTAACTGCTGATATGCACGCTCTTGCCGCGCACGATCACATTCAGCTCGCCTGCCCGGGCCATCATGGGGCCCGGCCGTGTGGCGATGGTCCCCGCCGGGAGGCCCGGCCAAAGATGCATGCCGAAAATGCGGTCCACGTGATACTGCTCCAAAACACCCTCCCGGCAAAGGTCCCGGGCGCCGCTGGTAGTCTCCTCCGCCGGCTGGAACAAGAGCAGTACGTTCCGGGGCAGCGCGCCCACCGGATACGTGTTCAGCCGCTCCGCCAGGGCCAACAGCATGGCCGTGTGGCCGTCGTGGCCGCAGGCGTGCATGATTCCAGGGTGGGTGGAGGCGTAGGGCGCGCCGGTGGCCTCCTGCACCGGCAGGGCATCCATGTCCGCCCGGAGGGCCAGGGTCGTCTCCCTTCCCTGGTCAAAATACGCGCAGACGCTGCCCTCCGTAGGGGAGAACACCTTGCAGGAAAGCCCCTCCAGCACCCGCCGCACATAGCCGGTGGTCTCGGGCAGCTGCCGGTCCAGCTCGGGGATGGCGTGCAGGGCTCTGCGGTGTGCAACCACATCCATGATCGTTCCTCCTCGTGATTTTCTCTTGATGGTTTATTATAGCATATTTGCCCGGCGGGGAACTATTTTTTTCACGGCTCCCTTTCTTCGGCAGGAAAACGGCGGTGCTGTGGTACAGACTGGTGAAAATGCCGGATTCCCGGAGGATATTTTGTTTGGAGCGTGAGAGCATGATGCAAAAAAGCCCGCAGGAAATCATCGACACCATCGCCCACTCGGTAAAATCCACGCCGGTGAGGGTTTATGTGAACACCACCGGGCCGGTGGATTTCGGCCGGGCCGCCGTGTTCGGCAGCGGCGGCAGCCACATCGTCTTTGGGGACTGGCGGGACCTTCGTCCCATTCTGGAGGCCAACCGCAGCCGTATCTCCGCGTGCATCGTGGAGTGTGACCGGCGCAGCTCCGCCGTGGAACTGCTGGATCTGAAGGACCTGTCCGCCCGGGTGGAGCCGGGGGCCGTCATCCGCGCCGGGGCCGAGATCGGCCGGGGTGCCGTCATCATGATGGGCGCCGTCATCAACATCGGCGCAGTGGTGGGCGAGGACACCATGGTGGACATGAACGCCGTGCTGGGCGCCCGGGCCTCCTACATCGCCGGCTGTGCCGGTACCGCCTGCACCCTGGCCGACCGGGTGTACGGCTCCCCCGCCGGCGGCACTATGGCCCACTCC
>OGEZ01001551.1_pt1 | contig 10845 bp, 9 predicted proteins | sample 1570831 | NCBI WGS metagenome assembly OGEZ01 (sample SAMEA2582059, study PRJEB24529) | metagenome | biome: Human gut stool | place: China | collected 2011
GAGATAAGCTCATAGTTAATCAACTTCTTGGAATATGGAACAATTCTTAGTTATCATTTTAAATCGTAAATAGCTGAGGAGTAACTTATAATTTAGAGAGAAATTTGTTATAATAAATATGTAGAAATTAAAATTTTTTAAAGGAGAAAAAGGATTATGTGGTTTTTTTATGCAATTTTGTCAGCTGTGTTTGCTGCTCTAACTTCTATCTTAGCTAAGATGGGTATGGGGGAGATAAGTTCCAATCTAGCCACAGCTATAAGAACTACTGTGGTACTTTTTATGGCTTGGGGAATGGTATTTGTAACTAGAACAGGAAATCAGATAGGGAGTATCTCTGGAAGAGAGTGGATATTTTTAGTTCTCTCTGGACTGGCTACTGGAGCTTCGTGGTTGTGTTATTATAAGGCTTTGCAGATAGGAGAGGTTTCTAAGGTAGTTCCAGTAGATAAATTTAGTATAGTCTTGACTATTTTCTTTGCTTTTATATTTTTAAAAGAGGTAGCTACTATGAAGGTTATATTAGGGGCTATCTTTATTACTATAGGAACTTTTATAATGATATTGTAGTTATTAACTTACACAATTTTTTGAGTTTTCTTTAAATTTTTTCACTATCTGAGTAGTTAATATAAAAAATACCCCGTAGGGTGTGAGGTCAGAATTACCTGTACTTTTTAAGTAACCAAATCACACTGATAAGGAGTAATCCACCTAGAAGAATTACATCATTACCAAAGTTGATAGTCAGCTGCTCAATTGTTACAGTCATTTCTGTACCTCCTTATAAAAATAATTGGTCTGCCTTGTTCAAGGGCAGAATAAAAGCCCCAATAAAAATTAGGGCTGATATTCTGAACTTGATAACCAATTATCTTTATAAGTACCCATACGGGTTCTAGGTAATTAAATTATAGCAAATTTTAAACAAAAAGTCAAAGATAAAGGAGTTGATAGTGATGGAGATAGACATCATAAAAACTACTCTCTCAATCTTAGCCTTTGGAGTAGGATATCACAAGTATATGCTCTCTCTTCTGGAAAATAAAAGTAGAAGCTTAGAAGAGAAGATAGAGAAAAAGATAGATAAGGAGGTCTGGGAGAGAGAAAAAAATCTTTTTTTAAAGTTACAGACTGAGAGTAATAAAAATCTGGCTGATAGTTTGAAAAGGATAGATGAGAGGATAGGAAGAATAGAGGAAAAGTTAATGAATTAAATACTAGATAAAAAACTCTTCCTAATAACTATTTTACCTGAAGATTTATCAAATTTCTAGAGATGGCAAGTTACATTTTTGCTTAAATATTTACAGGTAATTTTTAATATGATATAATTTTATGATTAAGTTAGCTAAAAAATAGGAGGAAAAATGAATTATATTGGTTCTAAGCTTCAATTGTGTGATTTTATAAAAGAAACTATTGAAAAAACATTATTAGCAAACAATGATAAAAGAAGATGGGAAGAGTTAATTTTTGCTGATTTGTTTGCTGGAACAGGAATAGTAGGGAGTAGTTTTAAAAGATTAGGTTGCCAAGTTATCTCTAATGATTTACACTACTATAGTTACTGCCTTATAAAAGCTTTGATTGAAAATAATAAAGAGTTAGAGTTTAAAGGATTAGTTAGAGAGTACCCAGAATTAAAAAATATAGAAAATAAGTTAAGCTTTATAATAAATATTTTAGAAAGTTTAGAGGGAGAAAAGGGATTTATCTATAATAATTATTGTTTAGGGGGAACTCAAGGAAAAGAGTTTGAAAGAGTTTATTTTTCTGATGAGAATGGAATGAAGTGTGATGCTATAAGAAGCAAGATTGAAGAGTGGAAAGAGAAGCATCTAATAGAGGAAAATGAATATTTTTACTTAATAAGTATCTTATTAGAAGGGATTGACCAAGTAGCTAATACAGCTTCTGTCTATGGAGCCTTTTTAAAAAAAATTAAAAAATCAGCAGCTAAACCATTACAACTAAAAGAACTTACTGTAAATTTTAACAATAAGGAAAATAAAGTATACAATGATGATATTAATGATTTGATTTTGAGAATAGAAGGGGATGTTTTATATTTAGATCCACCATATAATCATAGACAATACTCTTCAAACTATCATATATTAGAAACAATTGCCAAATATGATGAGCCTATAATTATGGGAAAAACTGGTTTAAGAGATTATAGCTATCAAAAATCTAAATATTGTTCAAAAGTACAATCTGTATTAACATTTGAGCATTTAGTAAAAAATGCTAAATTTAAGTATATATTCTTAAGTTATAACTGCGAGGGGATTATACCAATAGAAAAAATAAAAGAGATAATGTCTCGTTATGGAAAATATTCAGTATATGAAAAGGAACATAAAAGATTTAAAGCTGATAAAACAGAAGCTAGAAATCATAAAGCTCAAGATAAAACAACAGAATATATTCATTGTTTAATAAAAGAGGCTGTTGCAAATTCTTAAATTAAAATCAAAAAATAAAATAATTCAATAATATAAAAGGAAAAAAGTTTACTTTCAATTGCTAGTGCTTACACAATACTCATTGCAGTAAATTTTTTTCCTTTTCCTTTACTTCTCCTATACCACGATAGCTCCTTTTTTATAGCTACTCAGATAGAAAAATAATTTACAGAGAACTCAAACCATTTTTAGTTATCTTTTTAAAATTTTACTCTATTATAAAAATAACATCTGACAAAATATTTCTTTCTTTTGAAAAAGTTATTAAATACTGATAATTTTTTAATACAAGGGAATAGTTCAAATAATTCATAGATCTTCTCCTTAGATATTTAGATAATATTTTGCTCTAAGTGTAATTTTAACTTTCTTAAAGTGATTTTTAAATGGGTAAAAATTTATTCTTACTTTTATATTCTAATCCAATTATAACATAAAAAAAGAAAGTACCTCAAGAATTTTATAAGATACTTTCTAATTTTTCTAAGCTTCCTATCTCATAACCTCTAAAATCTCCTTAACAGGAATATACACCTTCCCATCAATTAAAGTAGGAGCTTGAGAAAAAGTAGGGGCATTGTCAAGAAGCTCAATATCCTTATCTCTTTTACCAATATCCTCTTTATAACGCTCTATATTTTTTCTATATTTTCTATCTCCAACTTTGAAATTTAGAGTCTGATTTTTAGAGATAATAGTATAGTATTCTACAGCATTCTCTATCTTCTTATCATAGGAGTAGACTTTATACACCTTAAATCTATCTCCAAAGGTTTTTTCAAAATCCCCTAGCTCAATCATAGTTGTCCCATTTATCTCTTTTCCATTGAGGGTAACAGAGGAGATTTTAGAAGTAGGATTACTTTTATTTTCAAGATTGCTTTCAAAGAAATCAAAGATAATATCTAAGATACTTCCCCAATTATATGTATGATTTCCCTCTTCAACAGTTATATATGTGGCATTTTTTAGATATGGTTCAATATCCCTAGTAATCCAACCTTTATCCACCTTATTTCCAACTTCCACTCTAAAGGAAAAAGTAGAATCAGCAGTACCCACACCAATTAGGGTAGGGACACTCTCTATATCCTTTACTGAGTACCTATTCTGTACCCATTGACTGTGGGTTTTTACCCCCCAAGCTGGAGCAGTAGACACAATAGCTTGAAACATATTAGGTTTTCTCATAGCCACATCAAAAGTTCCTCTTCCCCCTAGAGAGTTCCCCATCAAAAAGACTCTATCCTCACTTACAGGGAAATTTTCCATAACCAAGTCATAGGATTTCTCAAAGGATACCAGAGCTTGTCTATGCATCCACAGTGGATTTTGTGTCCAACCATTAGGGAAGGCAAGGATATAGTTATATTTTTCAGCATATTTTTCCAAGTAGATATCCCTTTGAGCTAGTCTATATGCAGAGGCATTCTCATTTCCTGTCCCTCCGTGTAAGATAAAAGCCAATCTACTATCTTTAGGAGAGTAATTGCTAGGTATATAGATAGCTAGAGGAACTATCCTATTAATATCTGGCTCAATACTTTTTCCATTATTGTCCCTAAAGCTGTCCTTTTCACTGATATATATTCCCTTCCAAAACCACCCAGATTTTCTTCTCCCTTCAATAATATCATTCATATAGTCAGCCCAAGTGTAGTTTTCATCTGTCCTCTCTACTCCCCCAGGAAGCCAAGTATTTTTAGCAGATGGAGGGTTAGAGGTTTGGGTAGTAATTCTAGGAATATTATCAAACTGTAAAGCTAGATACCCCTCTTGGATAATAGTTTTTATATCAAAGTATTTCATAATTTTAGAGGCTGATATATAGAGTTTATCTCCAGATTTTTCAAAATCCTTATTAGAGAGAGTGATAGTAGATCTCTTTCTTACTAAAATTTTAGTAGGTTCAATAAACTTCTTATTTCTTCCTCCAATAAACTTTTCATATTGAGAATACTCTATCTCTCCTACACTCTTTTTGATATCCAATGATAGATTCCAAACTCTTTTAGTGTATTCTAATTTAGTATTTCTCTTTCCTAAGTTACCAATTATCTCCTTGTCATATCTCACAAACTCTATATTCAATCTATCTTTTTCTAATGAGTATGAGAAGTAGGGAGCGTATATTTTCTTTAAATCCTCCAGTTCAACCATAAGATTATTTTGATTATTAAAATAATAATTTGAATCTAAGTTGTACTCCATAATAGGAGAGAAATTTTCAACTTTTACACTGGGATCAAAGGGTGGGTAGAAATCAGAAAAGATAGTATTCTTCCCCTCTTTGTCAATTTTGAAAAACCAAGTTGAACGCTCACTGGAAAAATCTTGGTATTCAGTCATTTTAGAAAATGTAATAAGGTTAAGTGTAAAAAATAAAACTGTAATAATTAACTTTGTTAACATATTTCTCCTTAAAATTTCATAAAGTATTTTAAAACTTTTATATTATATTATAATTAATATTTAAAGTCAATATTATTAGATATTTGATATTTTTAATTTGAAAATAATAATTTTTACATTCAAAATATCTTGACATGGAGATTTTTTTTGTATATAATGAAACCTGTGTGAAAAGTATATGAAAAAGGGAGAAAATATTGATGAAAAAATTAGCAATACTGTCATTTTTAATTTGTGCTGGTGTAGTTGCCAGAGGAGAGGAAAGTATACACTTAGGAGAAACAGTTGTCACATCTATGGGATTTGAAACTACTCTACTAGATGAGCCAACTAATATCAGTGTTATAACAAAGGAGAAGATTGAGGAGAAAAATTATAAAAATGTGATAGAAGCCCTTGATGACAATCCTATGATAAATATAGTTAATTCAAGGAATGGAGCTGTAATCGATATGAGAGGTAGTGGAGATTCAGCTATGAACAATGTCAAGATTCTAGTAGATGGTGTGGCAATAAATCCATTTAATCCTACTAGAAAGGGGCTAGGGCTAGAAACTATCCCTATGAGTAATGTAGAGAGAATAGAGATATCTCCAGGTGGTGGAACAGTTCTATATGGAAATGGAGTTTCTGGAGGAGTAGTTAATATCATAACAAAATCTGGAGGATATACAGGTGGTTATGTAGAGAGTGATATTGACTCTTTCAATAACAAAAAGTTTTCAACAGGGGGGAACTATCAATTAAATGATAAAATCTCTTTTGGAATGAACTATGCTGGACAAAATAATGGAGAGTTCAGAGAGGGAGAGAAGGGGGCAAGTGACTATATTGATGGAAATATTCAATACAAGCTTTCTGAAAAACATAAGTTTGGAATATCTGCCTCAAGATATGTAGAGAATGAAACTACATCTGGAAATGCTCTACAAAGAGATATAAAATTAACAAATGGAAAAAAATTATCTGACTATGGATTAGAAACTTTAGAGCAAAATAGAAAGGCTAAGGGACTTACTTCTACAGATAGAAATATTACAAAGGAAAATGTAACAGGAAAGTATGAGTACACTCCAAATAAAGATTTTACTTTAGGAGTTACAGCTTACAACACTAATATGTACAATAGAAGTAATACTTCTGGTTACTCTCTAAGTGAAGATAAGGATTCAAATAAAAAACCTTTAGGAACTTACACTTTAAAATCTACATCAAGTAGTGAAGATTTTAGAGAGGAAACAACAGGGGTACTATTAAAAGCCACTCAAAAATATGAGAGAGGAACTGTAATAGTAGGATTAGATGCTATATCTAGTAAATTTACAGGAAAGGGAGTATCAGATAAAGGGGTTACATCTATCTACAACTATCAAAAAGATATAGTGTCGCCATATATTTTAAATAAATATAATCTAACTGAAAACCTAGAGTTTATAGCTGGATATAGATATGAGTGGGCAGATTATAATTTAAAGTCTACAGATGTTCCTAAAAGAGAAAGTACTTTAGAAAATAAATCATATGAAGGAACTTTAAGTTATAAATATAGAGATACTGGTAACTTATTCTTTAGATATGAAAAAGGATATATGTCACCAACTCCTTCTCAAATGAGTGATAAAGTTAATGGGATATATGAAGCAAATGACGTAAAATCAGAAACATCAGACACATATGAAATTGGAATTAAGGATTATGTAAATGATAATACATTTATTTCAATGTCATTCTTTAGATTAGAAAAAGATGGAGAAATAATGAAAGATAAAAAAGACAATGATAATATAAGTTGGAAAAATTTAGGAAAAACTAGAAGAAATGGAATAGAATTTAATATGGAAAATTATTTTGGGAATTTAACATTGTCTTCTGGGTTTGTTTATATTGATGCAGTTGAAAAAACAGAAAATGGTAATGAAAGATTAGAGGAGATACCAAGATTTAAGGCAAATGTAAGTGCAAACTATAGACTTACTTCTAAGCTAGATACTACTGTATCTTATACTTATATGGGAAGTAAAGAGGGGCAAGGGATAATGAACTCATCTCGTAGTCTAACAGATGTAGGAGTGAGATATAGAGTAACTGAATCACTTACAGTAAAAGCTGGAATAAACAATCTATTTAATAAAGAGTACTATGAATCTCAAAACAATAGAGGACTTACAGCTAACCCAGGGGAAGAGAGAAGTTACTATATGGGATTTAAGATGACATTTTAATTAATATGAAAGATTTAAGGAGAGTTTTATGTACAATATAGTTGTAACTGTGGCTCTTCTACTCCTAGCAATGATTTCTACATTGTTAGGGGTAGCTTCCACAGAGATAAATGAAATCTTTGTTCAAGGAAGTCATAGCTATAATATATTTATATTTAGTAGAATTCCAAGGACAATCAGTATAATAGTAGCAGGATTTGGAATGAGTATTTGTGGACTTATTATGCAACAGCTCACTATGAATAAGTTTGTATCCCCTACTACTGCAGGAACATCAGAGGCTTCAAAGCTAGGAATATTAGTGGCGATGATATTCTTTCCTTATGAGAGCCTTATTTTAAAGATGATAGTAGCTTCTATTTTTGCTATGGGAGGGACTTTTCTATTTTTAGGAATTATCAGAAAGATAAAATCTAAAGATAATGTATTAGTACCACTGATAGGAATTATGATAAGTGGGATAGTAAGCTCACTGACTATGTTTTTTGCTTATAAGGGAGATATGATACAAAATCTTAGTGCTTGGTTATTTGGAGATTTTTCAGGGGTAATAAAGGGAAATTATGAGTTACTTTATCTCACTATCCCATTGGTAATAGTTGCCTTCCTATACTCTAAAAAATTTACAATCTCAGGGTTAGGAGAGGAGTTTGCTACAAACTTGGGACTGAACTATAAGCAAGTTGTAAATATTGGGCTTGGGCTTGTTTGTATTATCTCATCTCTAATAATCATAACAATAGGAGCTATCCCATTTTTAGGATTAATCATTCCAAATATTGTTTCTATGTTCAATGGAGATAATCTTTCTAAAAATATCTATCTAAGTGGAATCTCTGGAAGTGCCTTTTTACTTCTTTGTGATATTTTAGGAAGAGTTATAATCTATCCATATGAGATACAAATAGGTTTAGTATCTGGTGTCGTAGGAAGTGGAATTTTCTTAATACTTATTTTAAGGAGGTTAAAACTTGAATACTAAACATAAACATATTGAGCATAAACTTTCAATACTCTTTTTAGTGATGCTTATTTTTATTGGAGTATTTCTAATGTTGGGAGTAAATTTCAGTAATTTTAGATTTCTTATAGGGCTACGTATTCCAAAACTTTTTGGGATAATTCTAAGTGGAATCTGTATCTCTGTATCTACACTGATATTTCAGACTATTACCAACAGTAGAATTTTGACTCCTAGTGTGATGGGATTAGATGCTATGTATGTATTTTTACAGACAGCTATATTTTTTATCTTCCACAAATTTATACCAATTTTATCAGATGATATAGTTAAATTTTTTCTAACTATTGTAGCTATGGTTTTTATTACTAGCAGTCTACAAAAGCTTTTCAGTGGAAATTCCAAGGGAAAGATACTATATATGGTTTTGATAGGTATGGTAACAGGGACTTTTTTAGATAGTCTTTCTAACTCTATGCAGGTTATTATGGATCCTAATGAGTTTTTGATACTGCAATCTAGTCTTTTTGCTAGCTACAATACAATTAATATATATCTTTTAATAATTGCCTATATAATTTTAGGGGCAGTGATATATTTTATAATAGGAGAACACAACCAACTAGATGTATTGAGCCTTGGACACGACCAAGCTATAAACTTGGGATTAGATTACAATAGAATTTTGAAAAAGTATCTTGTGGTAATCTCTATCCTAGTTTCAATATCCACTGCCCTAGTAGGACCTATCACTTTTTTAGGACTACTTACTGTAAATATAGCCAAGGAGCTTTTTTCTACTTACAAACATATCTATCTGTCAATAGCAGGTATAGTCCTCAATATTATATTTTTAATATTTGGACAACTGCTGGTGGAAAAGGTTTTCAATAACTCTATCTCTATTGGTACAATAATCAATTTTGTAGGTGGAATATATCTTTTAAATATACTATTGAAGGAGAGAAAAATAGCATGATTGAGATAAAAGGTTTAAGTAAAAAGTATCGTTCAAAATATGTGGTAAAAGATGTTACAACAGAGTTTCCAGATGGAAAGATAACTTGTATAATAGGACCTAATGGAGCTGGAAAGAGTACTCTTCTATCTATGATGAGTAGACTATCTGCCCCAGATGAGGGAGAGGTATTTATAGATGGAAAATCTATAAAGGAGTGGGATAAGCAGGAGTTGTCTAAGACTTTGGCAATACTAAAGCAGGAGAACAACACAAATATCAGGCTTACAGTATATGAGTTAGTTTCCTTTGGAAGATTTCCCCATTCACAAGGGAAGCTTACTGTAGAGGATATAAGATATATTGATGAAGCTATTGAGTATATGAACTTAGAGGAGTTTAAGGATAAGTACCTAGATGAGCTAAGTGGTGGGCAAAGACAGAGAGCTTACATAGCTATGGTTATTGCTCAAAATACTAAGTATATCTTACTAGATGAGCCACTAAACAATCTGGATATGAAAAATGCTGTTCAGATGATGAGAACATTTGAAAAGATGGTAAAGGATTTAAATAAGACAATAATAATAGTTATGCACGATATAAACTTTACATCAGTTTATTCAGACTATATTCTAGCTATGAAAAATGGTAGGCTAGAGCATATGGATAGCTGTGAAAATATCGTAGTAAAAGATAAGCTAGAAAATCTCTATGAGATGGAATTTGATATTACAAAAATAAATAATAAGAATATCTGTGTATATTTTTAAGGAGGAACAGTGAAAAAGATAATTGCAGGGATAATAGTTATATTTATAGCTTTTATTGGATTTATGTATATAAAAAGCTCTGAAAATCAGGGAGCAGAGGTAGAAAAAGTGGTTATAGAGCACTTTTTAGGAAGTGTAGAAGTTCCAAAAAATCCTAAAAGAGTAGTGGTTTTTGACTATGGAATTTTGGATATATTAGATACTTTGGGAGCTAATGTGATAGGATTGCCAAGAGATATGGTACCTGAGCATCTATCAAAATATAGTAGTGATAAATATGCAAATCTAGGAAGTCTAAAAGAGCCAAATTTAGAAAAAATATATGAGGCTAAGCCAGACTTGATAATTATAGCAGGAAGACAGAGAGATTTCTACTCATCTCTATCAAAAGTAGCTCCAACAATTTTTGTGGAAACTTCATCTACTGACTATATGAAGGGATTAAAAACTAATATAGATATTTTAACAAAGGTATTTGATAACTCTCAAATGTTAAATGAAAAATATGCAGAGATAGAGAGTAGAGTTAACTCTATAAAAGCTAAGGTAGAGGAGAAGGGATACAATGCTATGGTATTACTATCTAATAATGGTAGAATAGCAGCCTATGGAGAGAAGTCAAGATTTTCAATATTCTATGACTATCTAGGGTTTAAGACAACTGGAGAAGTAGTGGCTAGTACTCACGGAAACAAGGTAACTTTTGAATATCTATTGGAGAAAAATCCAGATTATATCTATATAGTAGATAAGGCAGCAGTTGTAGGAGATAATCTTCTAGCTAACAAGGCTTTTGATAATCCAATAGTAAAATCTACAAAGGCAGCTCAAAATGGAAATATTGTATTTTTAAATTCGGTAGTATGGTATACAGCTAGTGGAGGATTAAAATCTACTGAGATAATGTTAGATGAGGTAGAAAAATCTATAGAAAAGTAAAATATATCAATGAATTTGTTATAATTCAAGAATGATGAAGATTGAGAAGAATAAATAGAGCAAGTCAGCGAAAGTGAATGCTAAAAAACACAATAAACCAAAGGTTTAA
>OGEZ01001552.1_pt1 | contig 10841 bp, 5 predicted proteins | sample 1570831 | NCBI WGS metagenome assembly OGEZ01 (sample SAMEA2582059, study PRJEB24529) | metagenome | biome: Human gut stool | place: China | collected 2011
TTGGTCTTTGCTATAAGATTTTCAAGGATAAACGAAAAATTATGGTTCGTTTCCTTTTTGGATGATTTCCTGAACAAAATCTTTGGCATTAGACGAAAGAAGCCTGTAATAGTTCAATACCCGCATCTCACTTCGTGTAAAAGATGTATCTGCATCATAAGTCTCATATTTGAATGGAACGTCAGTGTTTCCAACCAAATAGTCTATGGAAGTTTCGAAAATTTCAGCCATATGAATTAAAATATCAAGTTCCGGGATTGAAAGTCCGTTTTCGTATTTATAAACGGACTGTTGTGTGACATGTAACATATCAGCAAGAGCCTGTTGGCTTAAGCCTTTTTTCTGACGTAATTCTCTTAATCGTTTCATAAATTCACCTCTCGTATCATCAATATATCAATATGGTTTTCAAAAAGATAAAAACCGATACTATATATTGAAAACAACTAATAGTTGTGATAATGTGAAATTAGAATATATAAACAAAGGATAAGAGGGAGAATGAGTATGAAAAAGAAAGTAAAAAATAGTGTCAGTTATCTTCTGATAGTTGTCATGCTGTTAAGCATATATCAGCCCTACAATATATATGCAACAGAAGCTGATCAAAGCGTGCAGGTGGAAGATACACAGACAGAAACTGGTATCAGTGAAAGTTTACAGGTTAAAGAAGAGAAGAGTGAGCAGATAGAAAATGCACAGACACCAGTGAATGGCGAGAAAGCGGCTGATAATGATTCTGTAGATACAAAAGTTGAAGAAGTATCAGTAATAAAAATTGTATCTTTTCAGGAAGATGAGATGTTTCAGAATCCAGTTTATGTAGATGGCGGAACATCATTAGACGGGATAGTAGCGACTTTTCCAAAAAACGTCATAGCGTTTGATGATAAAGAAAATGAAATAGAAATTCCAAATGTTGAGTGGGTGTGTGAAAGTGACATTGGAGAAGACTGGAGTGAATTAGTATATTCCTTTGAATTACCAGAAACATATGTATTAGGAGAAGATGTGCAGCTCCCAACGATAAGTCTTTGCAAGGCGGAGAATGAAGCAAGTTTGCTGAGTGAGGATGAAGGAAATGCTACAGAGGTTGAAGATGGAACAGAAGCACATCCGTATCTTATTTATACTTATGATGATTTTGAAAAAGTAAGACAACATCTTGAGAGCGGAAATTATTTTAAATTGATGAATGATATTGATGCGGAGAATGTGGAATGGAAAGAAATTGGTACGAGCAGTTCCAATTACTTTTGCGCCACTTTTGATGGAAATGGGCATTGTATTTATAATTTAGAGAAAATGGATGGTGCAATTTTCGGATGCATAAAAGGGGCAACTATTAAAAATTGAGGAATTAGAGTGAAGGATGGAGTGCAGTTCACCGATAAAAGTGCAATTCTCTGCCGATATGGAACGCAATCAACACTGGAAAGATGTTATGTGATTGGTGATTTGATATCGAAAAGAACAACAGCAGGGTTGCTGACGGCCTCATTTTCTGGAAGCATTACAGAATGTTTTGCACAAGGGTACATATCCTGCACATCTGGCGGTGGATGGGGTTCGAATCCTTATTGTATGGTTGGCGGAATTGTTGGAGAAAGCGATGCAACAATTTCAAATTGTTTATCATATGTAACAGTTGAAATGCCACAGGATAGTAATAGTGAGTGTAATGCAGGAGGCATTTGTGGAGGTAATATATCAAGAGCATCGACTACGAATATAACAAATTGTTTTTTTCTTGGTGAAATAATTGGAAGAAATAAGAATCGTGTATATGGTCAGATTTACGGCAATCAGTATGAATACAATGTTACGATTAAAAATTCATATTATTCAAAAGAAAATTCCAGAGATTGGAAAAAAGAACAAAAAGGTATTGGAAAAAATATTGACGAATTAAGACAGCAGAGTACATACGAAGGATGGGACTTTGAAAATATCTGGACAATGAATGATGGGCAGAATACTGGTTTCCCAATGTTAAGATGTATGGTTGGGATTGAACGAGATATTACGAAATATGAAAGACCAACTTGTGCAGGATTTTCTACTGGAAAGAAACAAACATTGCTTTCTAACCATATAGAGTTTTCGATATTTTTTGATAGAAATATTAACGTTATACAAAATGGGGGTGTTTATTTTAAAGATACATCTTCAGATGCGATAATTGATTGTATATACAGTGTGGAAAATTTTAATGAGCTACACATAGAAACAGCAGAACCATTTGCATATGGTCATTCATATAAATTGGTAGTTTCAGGTAATTGTATATACGATGATTTTTACAGTAGTCTGTATTATATTGGACAAACGGAAGAAATGTCAGTTGATATCTACAAGGAGGCATTCGAGGGGGATGGAACAGAAGAAAATCCTTATATTATTACCAATGTACAGCAGTTAAATTGTGTGTTTTATCAACCAGCAAAATGTTATGTTTTAGCAAACGATATAGACGCAAGTACCGTGGAAGAAATACATTCGATTGGCGAAGCAAAAAGTCAAAATATGAGTATGTATGGACAGGAGGACAGAGCAACAGGTGGACAGTATGATTCATTTACGGGTGTGTTTGATGGACAAGGTCACACTATTAGTGGAATAAAAAAATATAATGCGAATAGTATCAATGGTGATGGATATTATCGCTATGCAGGTTTGTTTGCATCAACAAAAGATTGTACAATTAAAAATTTGAATATTGTATTGTCGGATGATTTTTATAAATATGATACATGGACAGGAACATTTGTTTCGCGTGTTTACTATCAAAATATAGCTGGATTGGTAGCGAAGGGAACAGGAACAATTTCTAATTGTACCGTGAGTGGAAATATTTTAACGACAATTGCAACAGGTGCAACAGGTTTACTTGCAGCAGAGTTTGACGGTATAATTCAAAATTGTGCAACATATGGAAGCGTCACTAATGGATATAATGCTTCTGGCTATTCTGCAGGAGGACTTGTAGGAAAATTAGGAGCAACCGGAACTATAAAAGACTGTTATTCTATGGCAGCAGTGTATGGTGCAGAAAAGAACACGGTAGGCGGTCTGGTTGGTATTAATAAGGGATTGATTGCGAATACATATGTTGCGGGCTATGTCTCAAAGCAACAAAATGCGGGAGGGCTGGTCGGAAGTAATACAGGAAATGTTCATAATTCTTATTATGATTGCGTATCAACAGGAATGGTTGACAGAGGAAAAGGAACTTCTAAAATAACATCTGCGATGAAGTCAAAGGCAACCTATGAGGGCTGGGATTTTGACAATTGTTGGGAAATAAATAGCGGAAAAAATGGTGGATATCCATATTTAAAAGGTGGACTGAGCATAGATACTGTGTTTGGAACGCCGACAACAATTGCTGTCTTTGATGGAGAAGACAGAACAAGGATAATTGATAAGCCATGTATTACAATTTATGAAAATGGAATAGAAGTAGACAAATATACTGGAGACGAAAATGGTGTCATTACTCTGGATGGAATTGTTGTAAGCAAGGCATATGATATAAAAATAACAGCGGATGGATATGGTGTCTATACGAATGGTATGTACCAGATGAAAGCGTTTGGAACACAGTTTGTTTTATTGTATCCACAGACAGATACACCTACTGTTTACTGTGCCAATATTGCTCCGGCTTCTGCACCATCTGAAATTACAGATATTATGCAGAAGAAAAAGACGATTACAAAGAGTGATACGCAAAAATATAATTTGGAGGTTTCTGCCACATATTCAGGTGAAATAGATCAGGTGTGTCTGATTCAGGATGGTAAAGTTATCAAAATAAGCCATGATGGCAGGTTCGAAGGATTAACAGGAAAAGATTTTGAGAGCAATAAACCGTTATATATTAAAGCAGTTGGAAAAGATGGCAGTATAAGCAAATTATATCGGACATATTTATCAGCGGCCTCTAAGCCGACAGTTAGCGGCAGCTTAGGATTTGGCAAATTGTCAGTAGATGTTCCGGATGATATCCCGATTTTGGGAGGATATACAATTGAACTGAATGATATTTTCAAAGATTTAAAAGTTTTTGAAGTTGAGATATCAGATGAAAAAGCAAAGTTTTCTGTTAATTTAGAGGCAAAGGCAGATACCGAAAAAAAGGAGGATAAAAAGGACGAAAAGAGTAATCCGACATATGATGAAATTTTAGAATTGCTAGAATATGATAAAGGAGAGGGACAAAAAAATTATATCAGTAAATTACAACAATTTGTAGATGATTATAATGAGTTGTTTTGTAATACTGGAAACTTTATGACTCTTGATTCTGCAGATGCAAGCAAATCAACAATAAAGGCAAAAGTATTTGGCTACCTAGAATGGGATTTGCCTACAAAAAAAATATGTGGTGGAAAAATAGCAATATATATAAGTTCAGCTTTAAGCTTTGAAAATGGATTTGTGGCAGGAGGTATGCCATTTGTTATTGTAATTGATTTATCAGGAGATGCAGAAGGGTATGCTACAGCAACATTGTTCACAGAACAGGAAATATGGAATGTTGGCGTTGATGCGAAGTCGAAGCTGTCGGTTGGAGTCGGTGTTGGAGTGCCACAGTTGGCGTCCATTATCGTTAATGGTTCAGGAGAACTAGAGACAGTTATTGATTATAATACTTATACCAAAGATAGTAATGTTAAATTGGATTTGACGGCTGAACTGGGATGGAAATTGAAAATACTGTGTTACGAGATGAGCAGATCATGGATCGAAAAAACATACCATTTGTATGACTCAAATGATATACAGACAATGGCACTTGCTGATACTTACAATATTGATGAAATGCAGGAAATGGTGTTATCTGTTAATCCAATCACAACAGAAGCAGCATGGAACGATTCGGAAAATTTAACAAGAGCGGCTGGTACAGCATCAGATGTAACTTTATTGAATAACGTATATGATAATGCTGCACCACAGATTGTTCAGGCTGGAAATGATCTGATTATGATTTATATGCATCAGAATGATTCCAGAACTGCGATTAACGCCACGGAATTAATGTATTCTGTTTATGATGCAAGACGGAATGTTTGGCAGACACCAAAGGCAATCACGAATGATATGACCGCAGATTTTTATCCATCAGTAGTACAAAAAGATGGCACAGCTTATGTTACATGGCTGAATATGTCTGAAAATGTGCAGAATGACAGTATGGATATAAATACATTTGCTTCATTAGGAAAAATATCAGTTGCAAAGTATAATGCTGTTTCCAGGAAATTTGAAATATGCACGTCAGATGAAAAAGGCATGTTTATGAATCCACAGTTATGTGCAGATTCCGGTGTTTTATTGTGGGTTGGGAATACGTCAGCAGACATGTTGGATAATTCAAAAACAGACTTGTTAATTGCAAATTATGATGGAAATACAATTAGTAATGCAAAGACAATTGAGCAGGTTGTTAGCAACCTGATAATGGCTAAAATTGGACTGAATGATTCTGCAACAGAGATTGCTTATATATACGATTGTGATGGCAATTATGAAACAACAGATGATCATATTCTAAAAGTAATAGATGTAAATGGAAATCTTTTATTTGAAAGTGTAAAGGGAGCAATTTCAGATGTTGAGTTTGCAAAGCTGGCTGGGGAAAATACTATAACATATGCACAGAATGGAACTGTTTATTCATTAAAAAACTACAAACCAGTAAAAGTTTTAGATGGTAATATGTCGATTATGAATGAATATTCTATTGAAAATGGTCAGACAGATTACATTATATTTGATAATGAAACATCAGACTCAAGTATTTATGCATACGTTTATGATAAACTTACAGGAAATTGGAACAATGCGATTCCATTAACAGATGCCGGAACACAAGTGGTTTCATATAGTGCGGCAGAATATAATGGTGATCTCCGTTTGGCATATCAGAATATCGTATCGGAACAGGATGGTACATTAAAAGCTGAATTGCATGCTAAAACAATTGAATCAACAGTTGATTTAGAAGTTAGTAATATTACATATGATGAATCAACCGGAAGATTAGATATCACTGTAGATGTAACAAATAAAGGAATGCAAAAAGCGGATGGTTATCAGATTGAAGTATATGATGGTTCAACTCTGATTTTTTCGGAGATAAAAGATGAAACGATTGATGTTGGACAGAGCATTGGGTATGCAAAAGAAATAGAGACAGCGAATATTCTTGGTTATAAGAAAAATTTTGACGTTAAAGTTGTTCCGGTGAATGCAATTGATGCAGATGAAACAGACAATGTTGCAGAAATAACAGTTGGCTATCCAGATATATGTATGGAAATTCAGGATGAAACGATAGGCTCTGATACATATTATGGAAATCTTAGGATTAGTAACATTGGAAATTATGCAACAGATGGAAATGTCAATATTTATATTTACGATACACTTGTAAAGACTATTCCGGTTGGACAGTTGCAGGTGGAAGAAATAGTTGATTTACCGGTAGAGGTAGATATGAATCAGGCAGACATTCAGGATAATGTCGGAATTGTTAAATTTGAATTTGTATCCAATTTGGATGAAATGTATTTACATAATAATGTTGTAACATCAAATATTTATCCTTCTATGAATGCGACACTTGGAGCAGTTCATGCAGCAGATGTAAATCTTTCCGCAGGAAAAACAGCCGAATTGAATGTGGATTTTGAAGCTGCCACCGGATCAAAAAACCGAATAGCCATTGAGCCAATGGAGTATTCTGTGAAGAATCCAGAAATTGCAACGGTGGATGAGAATGGTATTGTGCATGGAAATAAAGTAGGTACTACATCTATCAGCATTACTGCGCAGGATAGCTTTGGAAATGTTGCAGTTGGGACATGTGCCGTTAATGTTACTGCGGAAGATAAGAAGGAGGATACAGATGGCAATCCATCTGATAATAAACCTTCAGATGATAAGCTACAGGATGATGGTAATAAAAAGAATGATATATCAAAGGATGAAACATCAGCAAGTGAAACTGCAAAAATAGGTAGTACTACAGAAAAGAGTAATTCTGACAGTGAAAAACTGTCGCAAAGCAATGAGTTGCACGCAAAGCCTTCTCAAGATGATGCGGAAGTGCGTATAGTAGGGAATGCTATCGATGCTGCAAAAATTCAGGACAAAGCAGGAAATGCAAAATCAGAAAATATATATTCAGAGAATGAGGATAGCAATTGTGAACAAAGCGAAGCTTTGGAAAATGCAACAGAGGATGATGGTTCACAAGAAACTGAAAGCCAAGAGAGTGATAAAAACAAAACGAATGAAACGGTAGAAAATTCGAAGATTGGCAAGAAGAATATTGTTTTGTTGATTTGGGGTATTGTTTTGATTGCTGTTGCTGGTGGCATAGGAATTATTTTGATACGTAGGAAAAAATAAGAAATAAAACTAATAATATGTATTGAAAACAATGTTTAGTTGTGGTAACTTAAAATGTAATAATACAAAGGAGGATACAGTTGTGAAACAGAAACTATTAGCAGCACTTATGATAATCACGTTATGTGTAAGTGGCAGTGCCAGTGTAATGGCGGCAGAAAATGAATCAATAATGAAGGATGTAACAGAAGAGAAACAGGAAGCAGAAGACACATTTACAGAAGACAATGTGTCTGAAAAAAACAAACTTTCATCTCCAACAAACGTACAATGGACAGATGATTGGGATATGCAATGGAAATGTGTACCTGAAGCGATGGGGCATTATGATTTTATAATAGAAAAAAATGGAGAACAGTATGAAACTAGTTCGTGGGAAATTGGAAATGAAGATGGGATTGTTACAGCAAATGAGTCTGCGTTTATTATGGAAAGTGGAGTGTATAGGTTTGCAGTAAGAGCTGCAAATGACTATGATCCGGATAGGTTTGAAGCAAGTGATTATGTGTATAGTGAGGAAAGAACATATGTAAGACCATCACGGGAATTGGGCACAACTGTTGGATATTGGGACAAAGAAAAAGATGGAATTTTTTATTACAATGGCGTTGATGGAGCAGCAGGTTATTATGTAAGTTTATATAAGACAGATGGTGATGGAAATGAATACTCGATTTCGGGAGAATGGTCTGTAGAAAAAGATGGCTTTAAAGATTCAATAGATAATTTGCATACAAAAGATTTTACAAATGATATTAAGGAAGCTGGAAAATACAGAGTTACAGTACGTGCGTTGAGTGGCAACATTGATGAAATTGCAAACGGCGCAGAGGGAGAAAAATCAGACTATTTTGATACCACATCATCATCTTCTTCAATTAAAGACTTTTTTGATAATTTAGATAAGACTGATCCCAATGCTGCATTGAGCAGTTTAAAAAATCAGTTCAATATTGAAAAAATTAGAACCGCTATGCAGACAGATGGAGATATTTTGAATCAGATGCAGGAACTTGAGACAAGTTATGCAACCCAGAATGGTATTACTACATCTAATCAAGTGTCAGCAGAAGCCGCAGCTTATGTAGACACAAATAAGATTTCCATGATAGGTGCTGCACTGAACGCAATAAGTGGTCCGGTAATGTTGAAAGTAACTGTACCAGAGTCAAAAGTAGATGTTGATACGAATCGATATGCAAACAGTGTACAGCTGGACTTAAAACTTGATGCAGATGGGCAGTCAAAAGATACATTGGATGTCCCGATTACAATTACGATGCCAATTCCAGCTGGAATAAAGAGCAGTCATCTGACAATTTTACATTATCATGCAGATGACACAGCTGAAGTGATTTCACCAAGAGATAATGGGGATGGAACAGTAACTTTTACGATTACGAAATTCAGTACATTTGTTTTTGTAAACGAAAAAACAGAAACTGAATCAGGAACACCTGCTAATCCAACAACAGAAAATCCGACAGTAACGAATCCAGCACCACAAGCGTCAACTATGCCAGAGGTACAGACAAAACAGGAAGAAGGTAGTGCGACGGCAAGTGAGGAGAACCAGATTGTATCTCCAAAAACAGAACAAAATAATTTTGATGTTTTTGCAGCAATCATTGCTTTCACTTCGCTAGGTGGAGCTGTGCTGTATGCAGGAAAAATGAAACAGATTAAAAAATAGAAAACTTTAATTCATATGGGTGTCAAGCAAAATTCCTTTACTGTAAAGAAAAAATGCTTGACACCCATTCTTTTTTATGTTATCTTAGCAAAGGTGCCGATGTATGGATAGTAAAATAAAGGCATGGTGTGAAGAATGGAAGAGAAAATCGAACAGGCTTATCTCTATGATTTCTACGGAGAACTGCTGAACGAACACCAGAGAAGAATATATGAGGACTTCGTGTTCAATGACCTTTCTCTTGGAGAGATTGCAAATGAAGAGGGAATCAGCCGCCAGGGTGTGCATGATATGATTAAGCGTTGTACCAAGGCTCTGGAAGGATATGAAGAAAAACTTCATCTGATCGCAAAGTTTCAGTCAGCAAAGCAGAAAGTAGCACAGATTGATGCACTGGCGAAGGAGTTTCATTCCAGTCACAATGAAGCGATTATGGAGGAAATCGGGCAGATTTCCAATCAGATTTTAGAGGAGCTATAAGATGGCATTTGACAGTTTATCTGAAAAACTTCAAAATGTATTCAAAAATCTGCGAAGCAAAGGCCGTTTGACAGAGGATGATGTCAAGGCAGCTTTGAAGGAAGTTAAGATGGCTCTTTTAGAAGCAGATGTTAACTTCAAAGTCGTAAAGCAGTTTGTAAAAGATGTGCAGGAACGCGCAATCGGACAGGACGTGATGAACGGACTGAATCCTGGGCAGATGGTCATTAAGATTGTAAATGAAGAGATGGTGAAGCTGATGGGCTCTGAGACAACAGAGATTAAGCTTCAGCCGGGAAAAGCATTGACGGTCATTATGATGGAAGGTTTACAGGGTGCAGGTAAAACAACCACCGCAGCAAAGCTTGCAGGAAAGTTTAAGCTGAAAGGAAAGAAAGTATTACTGACTGCCTGTGATATTTACCGTCCGGGTGCGATTGAACAGTTACAGATCAATGGTGAGAAGCAGGGCGTGGAAGTATTTTCCATGGGAGATAAGATCAAACCTGTGAACATTGCCAAAGCAGCAATCGAGCATGCGGCAAAGAATGAATTTAATATTGTAATCCTGGATACAGCAGGACGTCTTCATATTGATGATGACATGATGGCTGAGTTGCAGGAAATCAAAGAGAATGTTACCGTTCATCAGACCGTTTTGGTTGTGGATGCCATGACTGGACAGGATGCAGTGAATGTAGCCAAGATGTTTGATGAAAAGGTTGGCATAGATGGTGTGATCTTAACGAAGTTAGACGGTGACACCAGAGGTGGTGCGGCACTTTCCATCCGTGCTGTTACCGGAAGACCTATTTTATATGTAGGTATGGGAGAAAAACTGGAAGATCTTCAGCAGTTCTATCCAGACCGAATGACAAGCCGAATCCTTGGTATGGGAGATGTATTGTCACTGATCGAGAAAGCAGAGCAGACGATCAATGAGGAAGACGCACTTCGTATGACTGAGAAGATGAAGAAGGCTGAGTTTGATTTTAACGATTTTCTTGATCAGATGGATCAGATGAAGAAGATGGGTGGATTATCCAATCTGTTATCTATGATCCCTGGTGTCGGAAACAAGATGCAGGGACTTGATATTGATGATGGTATGATGGATAAGACAGCGGCGATCATTTATTCCATGACTAAAGAAGAACGTGCTAATCCTAAGATCATCAATGCTTCAAGAAAGAGAAGAATCGCAGCAGGAGAAGGAGTGGCAATCGCGGACGTCAACGGCCGA
>OGEZ01001554.1_pt1 | contig 10811 bp, 13 predicted proteins | sample 1570831 | NCBI WGS metagenome assembly OGEZ01 (sample SAMEA2582059, study PRJEB24529) | metagenome | biome: Human gut stool | place: China | collected 2011
AATAAAAGAGTACCTTTGGGTACTCTTTTTTAAACTTGATTTTCAAATATTTAATATATAGGTATGATACGAATAAGAAGTATAGTATCATATATTGTTTCTTGGTAAAGGATAAAACGAAAATGAAAAAGAAATTAATTATGTTAGGAATTATGATGGCAATTAGTTCTAGTCTTAACGCACATGCAAACAGTGGTGATTTCACAACATCCTACCCTGGAGGTGGAACCTATCATACGCTTGTCGATGGCACAGGACTCAAAATGAGCTATAGTGATAATGGGAAGAATTTTGCATCAACCGATTCCATTATTAGTCCAAGTTTATTCCAAATCTTTGAGGGTAGAGACGACCAATTTGGTCCATATAAAAAGTCTTTGGTAATTCGACCTGGTGTTATTAATAGCTACGATGAGTATGGTACAACCTATATGCTTCGAGGCAATGTGGGTACTGAAAAGATTACTACCGATGCAGATGGTAATGGAACTCGTCATTACAGTGAATTAACTAGCAATGGTTTGGATAATGGTAATAATAAAATTATCAACGTTAAAGCTGGTGAAGATGACACTGACGGTGTTAATGTGAAACAGTTGAAAGATTCCATTGCTGCCGCTACAAGTAATATTACTGATAAAGATACTATTACCACAGTTACAGCTGGTGATAACACAGTGGTTACATCCACAGGTCATGATTACAAAGTATCGGTAAGTAAAACATTAACTGATATGAATTCAGCGGCATTTGGCTCTGGTGATAAACGTAACGTTGTAGATAAAACAGGTATCCGTGTATTCGATGGTTCCGTAAATACTGGTGTAACATCCAACGGTATGACTATCGAAAATACTGATACATTGGAACAAGCGTCTTATACTGGTTATGGTATGCAAGCATCCGATGATAATGCAACAGTACGTTTCACAACTACTGATATTACTGCGGGAAATCAAATCGTTCATGGTGTAAAAGCTGGTGTTGCTGATACCGATGCAGTGAATGTTAAACAATTGAATGAACTTGGTTCTCAAGTTAATATCAATACAAATGATATTGCTGAATTGAAAGGTAAAATCGGTGGGAATACTATCTTAAATGAATCAAAGTCTTATACTGACACTAAATTCAACGAAGCTAACTCTTATACTGATCAACGTATTGCAAAAGCAGGCGCGGCTAATGCGGCATTATCTGGTCTTAAATACTTAGACTATGATGCAAACCATAAGTTCGTTGCAGCTGCATCCTTTGGTCAATATAAGGGCTCCACTTCCGGGGCTATTGGTATTGCATACCAACCAAACGAAGATGTATTAGTACATCTAGGTACAACTATCGGTAGTGAGCATATGCTTAATGGTGGTGTATCTGTTCGTGTTGGTGATTCTAACAAAGGTGTTAAAGCCAATACTAAAAATCTTGCTAAAGAAATGGATATGATTAAAGCCGAGAATGCTGAATTAAAAGCGGAACTTGCAGAAATCAAAGCAATGTTGGCTAATCGCTAATAGATAGGGACTGTAACAGAATGCGGTTTTACCGCATTCTAGTTGCAGTCCCTTTTTGTAAGTTATTTTATGGTTGCCATTTAGAGTACCCAAATCCCATCATGATAATGCTCACGACAAGCATGCCGTTACCAAGGGTAATGGCGCTTTCACTTGTGGCTAGGCAGGTAATAAAGGATCCGATGCCCATAATGATTGTGCCTAGTATAGCTGATAGTTTATGAATTGCCATGATAATCACCCTTTGCTTTCACTAACAACATCAGGTTTAACAATATACGTAATGAGTGCGTACAGTAGGGCTCCGATTACAATCCCGTTCAGCGAAGCCAGTCCGAATGGTATGAATTTAACACAGACCAATGCGATGGCCCATGTGATCCATGGAACTAGATTCCATTTTTTGAAAGTCGCTTTGTTGTAATCGATATATTTTCCTCGATGAACTAGGTAAAAGTCCGCTAAGATAATACCGCATAGTGGCGGAACGATGATGCCTAATGTACTTAAGAATACAAAGAGGGAGTCGATTTTATATGGTTGTGTCATTGTTGCTAATGCAGAGATTGCAATGAGCACGGCTAGCATAATATTTCTGTTTAGTTTGAAAGAGTTTGCTAGGTTCAATGATGTGGAATAGAGGTTCGCACCATTTGTGGTGAAGATATTTGTAGTCAACAATAGTAAGCTTGGGAACACGAGGCCAAAGCTTAATAGTACGTTGATTAAGTCACCATCATTCATCGCAATGCCTGCGATAGCACCGCAGCTGATCATCAAGGTATTGCCGCCTAATAAACCAATTGTGCTCGCTGTAATAACGTCTTTCTTGCTTTTACCATAGCGCATAATATCGGCGATACATGTGGCAGTAGATAGAATCCATGTACCGATAACGATGGTAATGCCTGAAAGTAAATCGATAGGTTGCAATGGCACATAGTTAAACAATTCTTGCCAGCCACCGATTGTTTGAACCGAGCGAGCCGCCGTTCCTAGGGAGAGGAATACGATGGACGGAATCGCAATATAGCCGAATACAGCAAGGGATTTAATACCGAGAACTGCAAAGATACCCATGATAACGGCGCTGAGCATCATAGCAATGACTTCTCCTGTGTAGGAGAGGTTGAATACTTGAGCAATAAAATGTCCATATAAAGCCGCTTGAATAGTGTACCAACCTAGATTGACGATAGGTACAAAGAGAGAGGCAATTCTAGATCCTTCCTGACCGAAGCTGTATCGAGTCAAAAGGGCAAAGGTAAGGCCTGTTTTATAGGCGATTACACTCACTAGACCTGCGATGATACATAAGAAAATATTCCCTAGAATCATGGCTAATAGTAATTCGTTGAAAGTCAGCCCCGCAGCTAATCCGCCACCAGCCATCATACTAGTAACAAGAAAAACAAACCCTGTCCAAACGATAGTGAGAGAAAAGCAGGACTTCCTTGCCCCTAACGGGACAGGCTCTCTAGAGTACTCATTATCTGTGTTCGTATCAACTGTTTCTACAAACTCTAATTTCTCCTTACTCATACATCTATACTCCTTTACGTAATAAAAAAAGCTACCATGATGCGTTTTAAGATTTATATAAGCATGGTAGTAAAGACCTATTATGTAGCGTAAATATAGTGAATTCTTCTAATAAAGGATAGATATTTATTGCTTTTATAATCGAATAGTATTTGCCTTCATTAAAACATACTTGGAATTAATATTCAACATGTATACTATGCGATTTGAGCAATATTGAGCATGAGACCTATTTTATATATTACTATTTCTATAGATACTTGGTACTTTATATTTCCTGAAAGTAGCTTTTTGTTACCCTTTTATATATCCATAGATGTGTAATATTTGTCTCGTCCCTCTTGTTATAGTATAGGTGTAGAGTTATCATTTATCCTAGTTAGTTGTTGAGTGAGGTGGCATGTATGGATGTCTTAGTTAGATCTCAGCTTAATAGTGTTATTCAGTCGTATATAGGTAAGCAAATCATGATAGTTGTGCCTAGCCAGTACGTACCGCAAGGGGCTGATGGGGAGGCGCAAACTAATCATTTATCTATTAATAGTCAAAAGATATGTCGCTTAGGTACTAACAATCAAGCGATGGTAGGCTTGCCCTATTCCTACACGACAGGCCGTGAGTGGTACCGTCATCATATTCATGGACTAGTCGGTGATGAGGCTTTTGGTATGGAGCTCATTTGTTGGCAGCCTGATAGACTAGATGATTTGCAAACGGTAGCGGCGTGGTATGTGCAAAAATATGGTGTTCAACAGGTCTTGTTTATTTCCTTAAAAGGCGAAGCTAAAATCTGGAATTATGAGGATAATCGGATTACTGGACATGTTACATTAGGCTCGTTTCAAGTTGAGCATATAGAAACGTACGGACAGATATTAGTAGATGGTTCGCAACGTACAGCTGAGGCATATATGTGTCAGTCCATAGAGGATGAGTATCGTCAAATCCGTGCACCTCATTGTGACCGTAGCAATCTAGAGGATTTTGGTCAGCTTTCTAATCACTTAGGAGCAGATCATATTATCTTCGTTCTAGCTATCAATCATCGCGTAGAGGGCCGTACTATGCAGCAGTATCTCGCTTTTCTTGATGTGCCCTATGATAATGTGTATCATACTTTTGATGCTGGTGAAAGTTTCTTGTATCATGTTTTGTATGTACGTCAGTGTAAATTAAAAACAGTGTTAGATGTATTGGAGTTGTTATTTGAGAATGAACATATAAAGTCTATGATTTATGTGACACCAGAAGGTAATCTATATGAACTAGGACCAGATATGGCAATACAGAAAAACTGTGGTGTGTTTTGTTTAGCTAATTATGAAAGTATCTTCACTCAATCTGAGCAAGTGGGGTTGTGTATACAGATAGATGCGGACTTTCAATATAATCGGCCCTCCATGTTTATGCGAATGGGTGGAGCAACGATACTTAGCCGGTTAATTAACTAAATAGATTAATGGTAATCGTTTACGGTATTGAAACCATCTACAGGAACCATATAGTACTAAAGGGAAGTGAATGAAGATGACAGAAAAAGAATTGCGTAGACGATATGATGAAATCAAATCAGAAAATATTGAAGTCATATTCGTTGATGGAGATACTATGAAAGGTAAATTATTAGGCTATACATCTAGCGTAAATAATGAGCCAGACGAAGCGTCTATAGATGTTGATGAATATGAATTATATGCTAGTGAAATAGCAGAAATTCGAGAGAGTTTATAGATTTAGAGATGAGCCAGACGTATCCACGCGTCTGGCTATCTTCTTATATTATAGGAGTGGTATTGTATTTTAGTATCTATGCATCTTAGTCATTTTTAAATTTTTCATGAATGTGTTATTGTTATATTTATAATGAGTTAATTACATAATATGCCGTTTAGAGGTATTACGTATAATCAAACAAATTATGTATATTGTTATTAGTTTTTATAGAATAGTGAAATGTATTAGCCCACAATGTGCTAGTATGTTTCTTTGGATATGAATATGGTTCAATCAATAGAGCGTGGTATAGAGATACTCAAGTTATTAGAGGCGGGCCCACTTGGTGTGACTGAGTTGGCGAATGCAACGGCGTTGCCGAAGACGACGGTCCATCGGTTGCTAAAGACCTTTGAGGCACATCATTGGGTTGAGTTCAATCGGGACAAGAAGTATCAGTTGTCTTGGGGCGTTTTGCCTATGGCAAAGTCCTTCCTTACGTCTTTGGATGTGCGTGCCATTGCGCAGCCATATATGATGGCCATCCGCGATCAGTTGCAGCAGTCCGTGAATTTGTTCTTGGCGCAGGGCGATTATCGCATCTGTATCGAGCGCGTTGCGGCGGACAAGCCCTTGCGTAACGACATCAAGATCGGTACGGTGTACCCTATCTTTAAAGGGGCGGCGGGCAAGATTTTTGGGGCCTATCTAGGGGGCTTCAAGGATGCTGATATGAGTGCTAGTGAAAGCGCCCAAATTCGTCAAGATGGGTATGTGGTAACACGAGGCAATCGCGTGCCTGATGCGGCATCGATGGCAGTGCCTATTTTCTCTTTTGGCAATAAGCTAGAGGCGGTGTTGACCATCTCTGGTCCAATAGGGGACTATACGGAAGAGCATGTCAACGAGTATCTATCCGTCATGATGGCAGTAGGTCAAACCATTTCTAAACAAATGGGAGCGACCTTATAATTTTATTTTTTATCCATTATATGGAATATCGTTCCACTATACGGAATATCTATGTGTATTGAAGATAACTTTGTGTATACCAGTAATATTTGTATATACCAGTTATACATATTTGATGTGTTATGTAATTAGTTATACGGGTTAGCTGTGTTATCTAATTAGATAGAAGTTATTTAGGATTATACCTGTAGTTATAGTTAGGTTTTATAGTGTGTATGTAGGAGGTAGAAATGAGTCAGCTTTTACAAGAGATTGAAGCATTAAGACAGCCCATGAAGGAGTTGAACGATTTCATTTTCGATCATCCTGAGCTCGGAAATGAAGAGTTTAAAGCTCATGAGTTGTTGACGAATTTATTAGAGAAGGAAGGTTTCACCGTAGACCGTGAGGTAAGTGGTCTTAAGACTGCCTTTAGAGCGGTATATCACGTAAACGGTGGCGGCGCTAAAATCGGTTTGCTTTGTGAGTACGATGCTCTTGAAGGCTTGGGCCATGCGTGTGGTCACAATTTACAAGGTCCATCCATTTGTACGGCGGCCATCGCTTTGAAACGTACGTTACAAGCGCCTTGCACCTTGGTTGTGTACGGTACGCCTGCAGAGGAAACGGCGAGCGGCAAGCTCGTTATGGCTCGCGAAGGCGTGTTTGATGATTTAGACCTTGCGTTCATGATGCACGGTAGCGATACGACGACGGTAGATGGCAAGTCTTTGGCATTGAATCTCGTGAATATCAAGTTCCACGGCAAGTCTGCTCACGCGGCGATTGCTCCAGAGAAGGGTATCAGCGCTCTTGATGCGATATTGTTGTTCTTTAACGGCATGGAGTACTTGCGCGAGCACGTGCCGACTGAGGTTCGCATGCACGGAATCATCACTGATGGCGGCAAGGCGGCGAATATCGTTCCAGATTATGCGTGCACGCAATGGTATATTCGTTCTTCCAGTCGCATTCGTCTCGACGAGGTTGTGGCTCGTGTGAAAGACGTGGCTCGAGGGGCGGCGTTACAGGTGGGCGCTACCATGGAATGGGAAGAGGTTAAGGCGTATGACAACAAAGTCAATGTACAAACCTTGAACGATATACTTTTAAAAAATGCAGAAAAAGTAGGGGCCCCAGAGATTTCTGAGCCTCGCAAGGTGACGGGATCCACGGATTTCTCTAGCGTGACGTTCCGCGTACCAGGTGCTTGTTTGCGCGTGAAATTCGTAGGCAAGGGCGTAACGAGTCATTCTCAGGAATGGTTAGACAATGGTAAAAGCCAGCTCGCTGAGGACGCTATCATGTATGGCGCGAAGGGCATTGCTTTATCTGTTGAGGAAATCCTTGAAACACCAGGCTTGTTAGAAAAAATCAAAGAGGATTTCAAACAAGCGAAGGAAAACTTCTAAGTATTGTGTTGTAAATGGAGGGAACATGTATGAATTTGTTAGTTTGTTTATTGGTCATCGCCATAACGGGAACGCTTGTTATTAAGAAGTTTAAAGCGCAAACCGTATTGTTGTTAGGCGGTCTTATTATGATGTTCGCAGCGTATTTGTTAGGCTATACAACATCTTTCGTAGAAGCGAAGAAGTCCACAGGGGTTCTTTTCTTTGATGCTTTTGAATTCATTAATATTACCACTGCCAAAGATGCGGCAAACCTCGGTCTCATGATCATGACTTGTACTGGTTTTGCCAAGTACATGGACCACATCGGTGCCAGCTCTCGCCTCGTTGTAACAGCTATTAAACCGCTTGGTAAGATGAAATCTGCGTACCTAGTAATGGCGCTTACATTTATCCTAAATATGTTCATGTCCCTAGTAATCCCAAGTGCTTCCGGCCTTGCGATGCTCATGATGGTAACAATCTTCCCAATCCTTGTGCGCTTAGGAGTTAGCCCTGTCGGTGCTGCGGCGGCTGTTGCCACAGGTCACTTGCTCGACATCGGTCCTGCCTCTGCAACGACATTACTCGTATCCAAAACAGTGAACATGCCTATCCACGAGTACTTCGTTGGTTACCAGTTGAAAGTATATATTATCTGCGGCTTGATGGCAGCTATTGCTCACTTCATCTGGCAAAAATACATGGATAAAAAATCCGGTCACATCCCTGCAGAATATGTGGAAGAGCATAAAACGGATGAGCTTGAAGTTGGTCCATTGGCATATATCTTCTTGCCATTATTGCCATTGATTTTCATCCTTGGCTTCAGCGAATACGGTATTAAAGGCGTTAAAATGAACGTAAACCTTGCGATGTTCCTTAGCTTGTTCATCGCTATGGGCTGTGAGCTCATTCGTCATCGCGACTTCCGTAAAATGGCGGCTAGCATCCAAACCTTCTTCAAAGGCATGGGCGACCAATTTGCAAACACTGTAACATTGATCGTTGCTGGTGAAACATTCGCCTTCGGTTTGACTTCTCTTGGCATCGTTAAAGAATTCGTTGCCGGTATCCAAGGCCTTGCGATCTCCGCTGACGCAGTAGGCGTTATCGTGTCTGGTATCATCATGGGTCTCAGCATAGTAATGGGCTCTGGCGTTGCGTCTATGTTTGCCTTTGCTCCACTAGTTCCAAGCTTTGCAGCTGACCTTGGCGGTAATGCTACAACAATCCTTCTTGGCATGCAAAACGCAGCCAGCGTAGGCCGTCTACTCAGCCCAATCAGTGCTGTTATGATTGCCGTAGCTGGTATCGCAAACATCTCTAGCTTCGAACTCGTAAAACGTACAAGCGTACCTGTAATCGTTACTTTCATTACGAGTACAATTGCTATCTGGATTATTCACTAATTTCTGTTAAATAGGCATTGATAGCCTAGATAGCTATTAGATTAGTCAGTAATAAGCCTGGATTACAATTTAATCTATTTTGGATAATTGATAATTTAATACACGAATAATTAAGGGCTTTACCCCAATGGGTGGGGTAAAGCCCTTATTATATACCTATATTATAGTTCCTATATTACTAGCAAGTTTTAATATTACAATAAGTATAGATTACGTATCGTTATTAATGTTGCTGCGTTGTTTCAAAATGCTGTTTCAAGGCATAGTATCAAGGTTCGATATTCGTATGGTGGCGGTTATTAAATAAATGTACAGCAGTATATATAGGTTAGTGTGCATATAGTTTTATAGTAAAAGGATGTTGTATGTATAATGTAACAATTACGACGACAGGCATATTCGATGAAATTCGTCCGTCTTTGTTCCCTCCTGTAGAGGGCAAGGAAGAGCGTTTATGAATGCCTTAGTGTATAGAGTGGATCCTGAGCCATCTTTTGAAGAGGGCGATGCTATTATGGATAATGATCCAGAGTTTGAGCTGGAGTGTGAACGGATTCGTACTTTTGTAGCAGCTCTTTGTGAGGAATATGGTAAACCGTATGGTGAATTGCGAGATAAGTTCGTAGAGGCTTTGCCTGAGTTTATGTTATATGGTGCAGGCCATGGACGGTCATACGGAGTCCGAGCGGCTCGATAGCTTGTCTCAAGATCCATTTTTCCGTAAGATTTGTGAACCTGTTCATCGGTTCTATATGAGTCTAACCGGTGATGCGGTTCTTTCAGTATATGATGACAGCAACCATTGGTCAGATTGCTTGTTAGATCATTATATATATGACAGATATTATAGATTTGCTTATGATTTAGAGTTTTGGGAAGAGGGCGATGAAGGCGTACTCGCCTATGTGAAAGGTCGTATTCTCCTACCTTTGGCAAATGATCTGATTAATCAACTGTCTCAGGAGAAGCTACATGTTGATCTATATCCTACATTGGATAAAACGTTGGAGTATTTGAACTTCCTGATCCATCATATGACTAAGGCACAGGAGATGCTTGACGTCATAGAGATTACAATGGGCAGTTCTAATAGTATGACTGAGCACAAGGATGAAAGCTCTCCTACATATGAAGCTGAAGGTACTGAGTTATTAGCTAATTCAACAGTAGGTCTATCTGTCTATGACCAGATATATTGTTTGCTTGAAGCTTGCTCTACTGCTATTCGAAAGTATGGGGCGTACGGTTCTCTACTGCCTGTCGTTGATGCTTTGGACACGGTTATCGGTGAGGTAGATATCGAATCTCCTGCCTCTTGGCAGGCTGAGTATGTGCAGCGGATATCTCACCTATCCAAATGGTATCGCATGTTGGCGCATGCTTTCACAGGCAATGATACCTATGAGCGGTTGCTGCAAGAGCTCATCACAGCTCAGGAAGAAAGTCCATTAATTCATGAAACATATTTTAATAACTATATTCGTGATTTGGACGGTCAGGACAATGTGTTTAATCTCGAGTGCTTGCAATATTTACTGTTGCATCATGATATTGAAACAGGTGATTGTGAAAGCTTCGAGCAGTATGTTCAGTCTATCGATCATCCGTATTTCAAGATGCCTTCCGAGGCATATGGCAAAATACATGGGCTCGTAGACCTTAAGTCTTGTGAGGATAGCAATGATATTCTATGCTTCTTTTAAAAGCAATCTATCGTTTCTATTTAGACCAATTAAACCAAAACCTATGGCAGGAGCTGTTGCGGTTGTGGTCTATGTATGAAAAACGAAAATTCCAAGATTATCACGTACAGTGGTTATGTGCTAAGTATATGGTTGCGCTCGCTGTTCACATGGGGGATCGGGAAGCGGCAGAACGCATCAAGCAGGATTTAGCAATAACCTTTGATGAACCACTACTACATAGACGTAATTACTCAAGCGCCTATCAATGGTCTCCACTTGCTTTCTACACGATGGCTCAAATTGACAAACCAGATTTTGAGGCTGTTATACAAGAGAATAAAGGGAAATTCTCCACTATTGATGAGTATAAAGAGTACTTTAATGCACATATGATGTATCTATATAGATAATTGCTAGTGAAAGTATATTTAACATCAATGTTTTATGTTAGGTTAATCCATAGGCACGTTCTCACGAGTGTAGTATACTAATACTAATGCGAGAACGTGCTTATTGTTGTTTGAGAGGTGTTATATGAAATTAAAAAGTATATTGTTGGGATTGGCTGTAGCGCTAGCTTTTACCATGCCTATTGATGCGGCG
>OGEZ01001556.1_pt1 | contig 10808 bp, 10 predicted proteins | sample 1570831 | NCBI WGS metagenome assembly OGEZ01 (sample SAMEA2582059, study PRJEB24529) | metagenome | biome: Human gut stool | place: China | collected 2011
CTTCGCCTGCACGAGCGAAGACATCAACAACACAAGCCATGCACTGATGCTCACCGCCGGCCGCAAGGCTCTCGTAGAACGCCTCACCACCATCCGCGATCACATCCGTGAATTTGCGCACCGCTGGGCCGCCGTTCCGATGCTCTCGCGCACGCACGGCCAGACCGCCAGCCCGACGACTGTCGGCAAGGAAATGGCCAACGTCGCTGTTCGTCTGACCCGCATCATCGAAGCGATCGAAGCCGTCAAGTTCTACGCCAAGATGAACGGCGCCGTGGGTAACTTCAATGCCCACCTCATCGCCTACCCCGACTACGACTGGGAAGCTCACAGCAAGCGCGTGATCGAAGAACGCCTTGGCGTGACCTTCAACACGCACACCATCCAGATCGAACCGCACGACTACATGGCCGAACTCTTCCACGAGATCGAACGCGCCAACACGGTTCTCATCGACTTCGACCGCGACGTCTGGGGCTACATCTCCATGGGCTTTTTCAAGCAGAAGCTCAAGGAGGGCGAAGTCGGCAGCTCCACGATGCCGCACAAGGTCAACCCGATTGACTTTGAGAACTCCGAAGGCAATCTCGGCATCGCCAACGCTCTTCTGAACCATCTCGCCGGCAAGCTGCCGATCAGCCGTTGGCAGCGCGACCTTACCGACTCCACGGTGCTGCGCAATCTGGGCGTAGCCTTCGGCTATTGCTTTGTAGCCTACGCCGCTCTGGAGCGCGGTCTCGGCAAGCTCGAACTCAACGAGCAGGTTGTTGCCGACGACATCAACCGCGCCTGGGAAGTGCTCGCCGAAGCCGTTCAGACCGTGATGCGCCGCTACGGTGTTCCGAAGCCCTACGAAAAGCTCAAGGCTTTGACGCGCGGCAAGGGCCATATGGACGCTCAGACCATGCGTGAATTTATTGGAACGCTGGAAATTCCAGCCGATGCCAAAGAACGACTGATGGAACTGACGCCTGCCACCTACGTCGGCAAGGCTGAAGAACTCGCCAAGCGTTGCTAATCGAACGGTCCAGCTTAAGCTGAATCGACAAACCGACGTTGTTTCCTCATGGATTCAGCGTCGGTTTTGTTTTATTGCTGGGTAATACCACAAGAAAACCCCGAAAACAGCGCAAATTGCTTCTTTGTCAGATCAAAGTCACTCCGATGCTCGGTTATAGTTGAGAAACCGAACATAAGAACATTTCAGGGAGCATTTGACGTGAAAAAGCAGATTCTGACCGCGGCCTTGTTGTCGCTTCTCTCCGCGGGGCTCACCGCGGCCGAACTCACCGTGGCCGCCACCCCCGTTCCGCACGGCGACATTCTCCGTTTGGTCGCGCCGGACCTCAAAGCACAAGGGTACGACCTCAAGGTCGTCGAATTCTCCGACTTCGTGAGTCCCAACATCGCCCTTGACGCCAAAGAAGTCACCGCCAACTACTACCAGCACAAACCCTTTTTAGACGACGCCGTCAAGAGCCGAGGCCTCAAGATCGCCTCCGTTGCGCCGATTCACATTTTGCCGATGGCCGCATACTCCAAACGCGTCAAGTCGCTAAACGACCTGCCCAAGGGCGCGCGCATCTCCATTCCCAACGATCCTGCCAACGGCGGCCGCGCGCTGCTGCTGCAGTCCGCGGGCGTCATCAAACTTAAGGACGGAGCCGGCGCCACCGCAACGCCCTTGGACATTGCCGACAATCCCAAGCGTCTGCGCTTTACCGAAGTGGAAGCCGCACAGGTACCGCGCACGCTCGACGATGTTGACGTTGCGCTCGTCAACTCCAACTATGCGCTGGGCGTCGGCTTGAATCCGATCAAGGACTCCATCTACCTTGAAAACAAAGACAGCCCCTATGCTGTCGTTGTCGCCTGCCGCTTGGGCGACGAACAGAACCCGGCCGTGCAGGCTCTCGTGAAGGCGCTCACGAGCCCCAAGGTCAAGGAATACATGATCAACACCTACAAGGGCGGCGTGGTTCCGGTCTTCTGATCGAAACCTCACCTCCTCTTGAATAAGCCGTCCTCGTTTGGGCGGCTTTTTGTTGTGGCTTCTTGATTGCATCCATGTGTCGAGCACACGCGCTTTAACGAACAGGCCTTTGGCGACTCGGCTAAAATGCGGTGTCTCTGACGCAAACGCACCGAAAAAACATCGGGGCGTCGTTTCGTCTGATTTGTGTCGATTGCGCCTTCGCGCACAGACTTTTTCCTCTCAAAGAACAATGAAAGAAATTCGCACTCGCATCGCACCGTCCCCGACGGGCATGATGCACTTGGGCACCGCCCGTACCGCCATCTACTGCTGGGCCGTTGCACGTCACTTCGGCGGCAAGTTCCTGCTTCGTATCGAAGACACCGATCAGAAGCGCTCCACAGCAGAAGCCACGCAAGTCATTCTCGACTCGATGAAGTGGCTCAACCTCGATTACGATGAAGGTCCGATCTATCAGATGGATCGCCTGGAACGTTACCGTGAAGTCGTCGATGAAATGCTCGCCAAGGGTTTGGCATATAAGTGCTACGCCACGCCCGAAGAGCTCGACGCCATGCGTGAAGCCCAGCGCGCTGCCGGTATCAAGCCGCGTTACGACGGCCGTTGGCGCCCTGAGAACTGCGTAGGCAAGCCCATTCCCGAAGGCGTCAAGCCCGTCATTCGCTTCCGCAATCCCGACGACGGTGAAGTGACCTGGGACGACGCCGTCTACGGCCGCATCACCATCGCCAACAAAGAGCTCGACGACCTCATCATCATGCGCGACGGCATTCCCACCTACAACTTTGCCGTTGTGATCGACGATTGGGACATGAAGGTGAGCCATGTGATCCGCGGTGCCGACCACATCAACAACACGCCTCGCCAGATCAACCTCTACAAAGCTCTGGGCGCTGAAGTACCGGTGTTTGCGCACCTGCCGCTCATCAACGGTCCCGACGGCCAGAAGCTCTCCAAGCGCCACGGCTCGGTGTCCGTCATGGAATACGAAGCCCGAGGCTTCCTGCCCGAAGCCGTGTTCAACTACCTGGCTCGCCTCGGCTGGGGCCACGGCAACATGGAAAAGTTCACGCGCGAAGAACTCGCCGAAGTGTTCGAGCTGCGCGGCGTCTCCAAGGCTGCCGCTCGCATCGACTTCAAGAAGTTCGAATGGCTTAACGCTCAGTACATGAAGGAAGCCGACGATCAGCGTTTGGCCGGACTCGTCAAAGCACGCATTGAAAAGCGTGGCGGCGTCGTTGACGGCGGCCCCGATCTGGCTGGCGTCTGCGCCCTTCTTAAGACCCGTGCCGCAACGCTCGAAGCGCTTGCCGATCAGGCGCTCTTCTTCTACAAGCCCGCTGAGCCCACCGAAGAAGCCCTCCAGGCCGCTTTGACCGAAGAAAACCGCAAGGCTCTTGCCGCTTTTGTGGAAGGCATCAAAGCTCTTGAAAACTTCAAGGCTCCCGAAATCTATGGCGTCATCAAGAGCGTCATGGAAGCCCAGGGCATCAAGATGGGCCCGGTTGCCACTCCGCTTCGCGTGCTCGTTTGCGGTGCCGACAAAGTCCCGCAGATCGACAAGACGCTGGAGCTCTTCGGCAAGCAGACCGTGCTTGCCCGCATTGAAGAAGGTCTGAAAAAGGCCGGCTTCTAGTTCGAGCCTTCCAAGAGCTCAAAGGCGCTGCTCCATTGTCGGAGGCGGCGCCTTTTTCGTTTCTGTTTCGTCACGCCGCTTGAAGCATGGTAAATAGCGACCAGAAAACGCCGATGGCCAAGAGCCAAAACAACACGGCACTCACCTTGTTGACCCAGAACAAAAACTTCTTGTTTTGCAGATGGTGTGAAGCAATGGCCGCCACAAAGCCGTAGCCAAGATGAACGGTGAGGCCCACGGCCGCGAAAATGCTGATCAGCGTCGTCATGCGGGAGACGTAGTCGTGCTGCGGCGTGATGAACTGCGGCAGCAGCGAGAGCAGAAACACGATCAGCATGGGATTTGTGGTCTGCAACAGCATCGCACCGACGTATGCCGAGCGCAGATTGTGCGAGCGTACCTTGTCTTCCACCGCGGGATTGTTTCCGGCCGCTGTCAGATTAATGGGCTTAGCCTTCCAGTTCTTCCATCCGAACCAGACCAGCATCAGCGCGCCAACGGCCTGAAGTCCGTAAAACAGCGCAGGCGTTGCCTGAATAACGGCACCCAACCCGGTAGCCGAAACAATTGACATCGCGATGATGCCTGTGCAGTTACCCAACGGTGCCGCCCAAGCTCCGCTTTTTCCCAGTCTAAACGAGGAAGTAACGGTGTAGAGCACGCCGGCGCCCGGCGTCACACAGGCAACGAAGGCCACGAAGGCAAAGAACCAAAGATCGCTGCTCATGGATTTTGAGAACCAAGTTGGCGACGAAAGACATGCTCTTCACTATACGCCGCGCCGAAGATTCTTTGCTCTTTTGCGCTTTGACGCCGGACAAACGCCGTTGATTATGCGGCCAGCGCCTTGAGAATTTCCGCGGGGAAGTCCTGCTGTCGCCCAATCTTTCGCTCCCACACGTCCGGGGAATCGATTTCTAGCAGCGCCCAGCCGTTATTTATGGCATCGCTTCGAATCGAGGCATGGTCGAACAACAAATCGATCAGTGCCGGAGGATCCTGATGCACACGACGTTCGGATGCGCTTGCCTTCTGACAGATAAGTTCGTAGTGGTTGCGGATGTATTTTTCAGAAAAGACGATGGCGAAGGCTGCAGCGCGGCTCTTTCCCAATCCGTGCGCAAACCTCCCTGCCTCGACAACCGGCAAAGACACTCCTTCGATGATCAACGACTGACCGTTTTCATCGGCGACACGTGCCATCTCGCGCACAATGGGCCAGAGGCGCTCGGCAATCGCCTCGTCGTCCTCGGGCGTGAGACCTGCAAAGTCCGAGTTACCGGACTTGATCAGGCCCATTTTGAGCAGATCCAGGGACACTACGCTCGCACCCGTGAGCCTGGCCAGACGTTTGGCAAACGTTGTTTTACCCGCATGCGAGGCACCTTGAAGGAAAAGAATCATCTGAAAAAAAAAGGAAGAAACGACTGAACGGAGCGATTGATCCTGCATTATCCGACCTTTCGATCAACTTCTGACCGTCTCGAAGCGCCATTTTTCCCAGGCACGGTTTATCCTTTACGAGTCTTCTTTTCTCGTCAAGCCGTATGTCCGGAACCGCCATACACGATGCTCTTCGCGGCGTTAAAGCCGCCCTGCCGTTTTGGTTGGGCTTCTTTCCGTTGGGCTTCATTCTGGGAGCTCAGGCTTGCCATAAAGGCATGAGCGTTCCAACTGCAGCAGCCATGTCCTTCTTCAACTACGCAGGCGGCAGCGAATTTGCCGCCGTCGCCCTTTGGACAGCGACTCCTCCGCTGCTTTTGATTGCCTTTACGACTTGGCTTATCAACAGCCGCCACATTGTGATGGGCATGGCACTGTCGCTCTACACCAGAAAACTTTCCACCGGCAAAAGTCTCTTTGCTTTCTTCCTCATGTGCGACGAAGTGTGGGCCGTAAGCATGGAGGAAATCTCAAGGAGAAAAGCCGCGGGCGTTCCGGAAGACGAATGTTTCTGCTACGCCTTTCATGTCGGCACGGGACTTGGCTTCTGGTTGCCATGGACATGCTCGACCGCACTGGGTGCCTTTATGGGCGGCACGCTGGGCGACCTCAACCAATGGGGCTTTTCGATGGCCTTTCCCGCCACGTTCATCACGCTCATCGTACTGATGTGGCCGGGATTCAAAAATGCGCTTCCTTTGACGGCAAGCGGTATCATTTCGGCCGTCTGCAGTTTCTGGCTGGCATCGCACTGGTGCGTCCTTTTGGGAACGCTGACGGGACTCGTGCTTGCAGCCTTGCTGCCTCAACATTCAGAAAACCAAGCCGGCTAAGGAATTCTTATGGAAACACCGATTGCCGATATTTGGTCTCTGCCTAATGCTCGTGAAGCACTCACGATTTTTGCCATGTTCTGCGCCACCTATTCCACGCGCCTGATCGGATGGCTTCTGCTTCGAAACAGAACAATTTCACCGGCGTTTCGCCGTGCTTTGGAAGCTGCTCCGGGTTGCGTGATGGCCGCTATCGTAGCTCCGCAGTTCATGACCACCAATCCAATCACGATCACGGGGCTTTGCACCGCCGTGGCTGTCGCCGTATGGTCACGCAATATGGCCGCAACCGTGATTGTTTCGATGCTGGTGTATGCCGGATTGAATAACTGGCTCTGAGGCTGAAAAAACGAGTTTTGGAGACGTTACCTCGTTTTCTATTCTGGAACTGTCGTTACCGAGTTTTTTTCCTCAGTTTTCGTTCAGATTTGGAGTGATCTTGGAAAACAATCGGAGTTCAAAAAGCAGAGACTTCGGATTTACTGAAGTTTCCCTCGAAAAGAATTTTCCAATAAAATCAAACACTTACAAAGGTCTCAGATAAAAAGAAAGGTCCGCAGACTGCAGACCTCAACCTTTTTGATGGTGCGCCAGGCAGGATTCGAACCCACGACCCCCTGGTTCGTAGCCAGGTACTCTATCCAACTGAGCTACTGGCGCACATCTGATTTTTCTTTTGTCTCCGTCGCATTGCGCGGCGAAGAATGCGTATTTTACGAAAGAAAAAGGAAAATGCAAGTCTTTTTCTAAGATTTTCTTGTCACTTTGTCCGCATCCGCTGCAATGGCAGCATTCAGTGCCTTCAAAAAGAGCTGTGTAAGCGGACTCTTGATCGCCAGCGGCGGCCACGCCACCGCCACTTCCGTAGTCAGAGCCGGCTGCAGCGGTAGGAACATCACATCATCGTCTTCCGGAAGAATTCCTCCGATGCAAAGCACATGCGCGCCGCTTCTTACCAACAAAGAAGCGTTATAGAGTAGGTTATAGGTTCCTCGGATTCTCAGCGAACCTTCCTCCATTCGGCCTGCCCAAAGATTCTGAAGCGCCTTTTGCCGCGGCACATAAAGTTCGACTCCAGACAATTCTTTCGTTTGCACGCTCTCATGACCAGCAAAGATCCCGTCTCGGCGTGTCATGAGTCCCCAACGGTTTTGTTCAGGCAGCACAAAGAAATCCAGACCGTTCAGATCAGCCGGCAAATTGAAAACACCGAAATCAGCCGTTCCCATTTTGAGACTCAAGGCCGCATCCACCGCATTCGAACTTTGCAGCTGCACGCGTACACCCGGGTATTGCTCGGTGAATCGAGCTACGACATCGGCAACCATTTGCATCACCGGTGTTTCTGCTGCGGCGATTGTGAGTTCGCCCGCAAGCTCCTGTGTCTTCATTACTTCATCCCGAGCACGTTGCACCATCTCGAGAATTTTCTCGGCGCGACGAAAAAGCGTCGCTCCTTTTTCCGTCAACGCAATGCGGCGAGTCGATCGATCAAACAAAACTTCTCCAAGTTCGTCTTCAAGGTCGGCAATCTGTCGCGACAACGCGGGCTGCGTCACGTACAGAGCAGCGGCCGCGGCGGTAAAGCTGCGGCGCCGCGCCACTTCCACGAAGTAACGGAGCTGCTTGATATCCATCGTTTGACTTCTCGGAATATTTATTCCTGAATTTTATAAATTTCGATGAAAATAAACCATTGGAATCGTTGGATTTTCTGCCCTACCATGGCACTAACCGAGGCTGTATCGGCACTCGTTTGAAGGAAACACTGTCATGTTGATGAATGGTTTTGAGATGTCTCGTCGAGATTTTTTATCGTGTACCGCCGCTGTTGCCATGATGGCGGCCTCCCCGTTTGCCGGAGCGGAGCCTGCTGCCGGCCAACCGACAACACTGATCACGCAGCGCCGTACATTGGGTCGAGCCTCACCGCTGGAAGTTTCCGCGGTCGGTCTGGGTTGCCTCCCGATGGTCGGTTACTATGGCGGCAAGTTTGAAAAGAAGGACATGGTTGCGCTTATTCGCCGCGCCTTCGACGAAGGCTGCACGTTCTTCGATACGGCTGAGGTTTATGGTCCGTATACGAGCGAGACATGGGTCGGCGAAGCACTTCAGCCCGTACGCGACAAAGTAGTCATTGCCACTAAATTTGGCTTCGGTGTTGAAGAAGGAAAGCCGACGGCTCTCAACAGCGAACCCAAGCATCTGCGTCGAGCCGTGGAAGGATCGTTAAAGCGCCTGCGTACCGACCATATTGATCTTCTCTACCAACACCGCGTCGACCCGAAGATTCCGATGGAAGATGTGGCAGGAACCGTGGGCGAGTTAATCAAGGAAGGCAAGGTTCTGCACTGGGGCTTGTCGGAAGCTTCTGCTCGTAGCATTCGCCGCGCGCATGCAGTCACGCCACTTACGGCCATTCAATCGGAATACGCTATTTGGTGGCGCGAACCGGAAACCAAGATCTTCCCGACGCTTGCTGAACTTGGCATTGGTTTTGTCCCCTACTGCCCGCTGTGCCGCGCCTTCCCTCTCGGACAAATTAACGAAAACTCCACTTTCCCCAAGAACGATCGACGCGCCACATTGCCGATGTTCACGCCCGAAGCGCTCAAGGCCAATATGCCATTCGTACACTTGGTAGCGAAATGGGCAAAGCAGAGCGGTTGCACGCCGGCTGAGTTTGTTCTCGGTTGGGTGCTCTCTCGCGGCAAGCACATTGCTCCGATTCCAGGCACCACCAACCCGAAACACCTTGATGAAGATCTGCGAGCGGCCTCTCTGTCGCTTTCTGCTGATGAATGGAAGAAGTTCGACGAAGAATTCGGTCAAATTAAGCTGGTTGGTCACCGTGCTGATCCGTTCACCGAGAGTCAGATCGACAAATAACCTTGGAATCGGAAGAAAAAACGCACAGTCGAAACTTGTTTGATCAAAACTGTTTTGGCTGTGCATCTTTTTTCCCAGCCTATGTCGTGCCTGTTTTACGAACGGACAACTGGAATCTGGTAGCTACATAAAGGCAAACTGCGCGGCAAGGCATATCTCTTCCTGTCGCAAAACGCGAAATACCGAGACTTCACGCCCCGATTCGAATGCCGAAGTTTCGAGGATCCTCAAGCTCCCGGAGCGAGTGGGAACTGAGCGCTCGTGCAGACTTTGAGCTCTGCACCGCTTTCGCTAACGTCATCGAACTCCAAACCTTCAATCTGAAGGAGTTTGCGCTTGGCTTCAAATCCGCCGCCGTAGCCCGTGAGTGCACGATTTGCACCGACAACCCGATGGCACGGCACAAGGATGGAGCACGGATTTTCTCCCACAGCCACTCCGACGGCCCGGACGGCTCCGGGTCGCCCGATACGGCGGGCAATTTCACCGTACGTCGTGAGTGTTCCGTATGGAAGTTTCAACAACTCTTGCCAGACGGCATGCTGAAAATCCGTGCCGATAAAGCGCAGAGGCACATCAAACGTCTTGCGCGTACCGGCAAAATACTCCGTCAACTGTCTCTTGGTTTGGGCAATCACTTCGTCCTCACGCTCTAAGCAGCTAGCATGAGGAAACGCTCTTTCGAGCCGACGAGCAATCGTGGCTCGATGCCATCCGTCGGACCAATCGCAACAAATCAGTTTTCCTGCAACGCTCTGCAAAATCAACTCGCCGCAGGGCGTCCCAAACGTTTGGCAAAAGATCATTTCTGACATGGCGCACCTAAACCACAAAACGAAGAATCCGAGAAACGGATCCGTCCCGAACTAAAAATTCAGTGGGATACCATCTTGAGTCCGACGATGGAGGCGATCAGTGTGGTAATGAAGAAAATACGCCAGAACGTCGCCGGCTCGCTTAAAAACAGGATGCCCAAAAGGACTGTACCGACGGCGCCGATTCCTGTCCAGACCGGATATGCCGTACCGATCGGCAGCACCTGTGCGGCCTTGGCAAGAAGCAACATGGACAGCACCACAAAGACAGCAAAGCCCGTGCCCCAGGCCCACCATGCAAAACCGGAGACCAGCTTCATTTTTCCCAGACAAAAGGCAAAACCGGTTTCACAAAGACCGGCGATGATCAAAACGATCCAGCTCATCGTCGTGCTCATTGAAATACTCCTAAAGACTTCAGTTCAACAAAAAAGCCAACTTCTGAGGTCGTCCTCGGAAATTGGCCTTTTGATGCAGGGTCGTCCCTGCGGCGGTCGAATTATAAGTATTTTGGTCAGGAAGAAAGCATCATGGCATCGCTCACTTCACCCGCGCCCTTTTCAAAGAGCGCCAACAGGTCGGGTACCGTGAGATGCTTCTTTTCATCGCCCTTGACGTCAACCACAATGCGGCCGGCGTGCATCATCACCAGACGATTGCCGTAGCGCAGCGCGTCGCGCATATTGTGCGTGATCATGAGCGTAGTGAGCTTTTGCGTGGTCACCAAGCGATCGGTGAGTTCGAGCACCTTAGCGGCCGTCTTGGGATCCAGGGCTGCGGTGTGTTCGTCAAGCAGCAGCAACTGGGGACGCACGAGCGTGGCCATCAAAAGCGTGAGCGCCTGACGCTGGCCGCCCGAAAGAAGGCCCACGTGCGCAGTCATGCGCTCTTCCAGGCCGAGGTCGAGTTCCTTGAGCATCTCGCGGAACTTTTCGGTCTGCTCGGGCTTGGAGCTCCAGCTCAAACCGAGCTTCTGCCCTCGGCGAGAAGCCATGGCGAGGTTCTCCTCGATCATCATGTTGCCGGCCGTGCCGCGCATTGGATCCTGAAAGACGCGACCGATGTACTGTGCGCGCTTGTATTCGGGCATGTCCGAAATATCGACGCCGCCCACTTCGATCGTGCCGGAGTCAATCGGAAAGACGCCGGCAATCGCGTTCAGGAACTGCCTGATTTCCGTGATCCTGGGTTCGATC
>OGEZ01001557.1_pt1 | contig 10793 bp, 12 predicted proteins | sample 1570831 | NCBI WGS metagenome assembly OGEZ01 (sample SAMEA2582059, study PRJEB24529) | metagenome | biome: Human gut stool | place: China | collected 2011
AAAGTCGGGGCTTTGTGCTAAAAAAAGAAGGTGTGCTTTTTGACACACCTTCTTCTTTTATTTTCCCCAGTTAGGAAATAAAATTTCTCTAACTGGAAAAAAAATAAAGGGTCAGCGGATATTACACAACAGGTCCGAGCATAAAGGATTAGCACTTATTAAACTCCTTCACTGCATCAAACATAGCCAACACATTCTGAGGCGGAACATCCGGCAAAATATTGTGTACCGTATTAAATACAAAACCACCTCCTTTTGACATAATCTCCAGACGTTCCAATACCTGTTTCCGAACCTCCTCTGGAGTACCATTGTTCAACGTACCGACTGTTTCGACTCCTCCGCCCCAGAAAGTGCAATCCTTTCCGAACTCCCGTTTCAGGAATTCAGGCTCCATGTTCAAAGAATTAGTTTGTACAGGGTTGAAAATCTCGATTCCGGCATCTATCAGATCCGGCATCAAACTGGATATAGAACCACAAGAATGAATAAAAGTATGCATGTTACTATGCGACTTGACATAATCGCACAACTGCTTATGCCGCGGCTTAAACAGAGTTTTGTAAGTATCCACATCCATAAACGGGCCAGTCGTCATACCCAAATCGTCGCCAAAGCGAATGATATCTACAATGTCACCCACCGAAGCACACACTTTCTCCAATGTAGCCAAATGACGCTCCAACAACTGGTCCAGCATTCGAGCAACTTCATCCGGATCGCAAAGTAAATCCATCAAGAAATTATCCATACGCCGCAAGAATGTACCCCATTCAAAGAGATTACACCCACAGACAATCATTAAGGCCTTATCCGTCGTTTCGCGCAAATGAAGAGTGCGTTTGCGCAACTCATTCCAAAAATCGGGATCGGAGGCATGATCCCAAGGACTGTGTACATAACGCGACCACAAAACCTTCCCCATCTCATTGTCCAACGTAGAATAATCAGTAGGGAAACCGTCTACATAAGGGAAATAAGTCTGATCGAAAAAAGTCGCTCCTTTGGGCATCCGAGCCAATACACGCACACCATCGTCATCGTAACACGAATAAGAGCCATCTGTTTGCTTCACCGGATGAAAACTTTGAGGATAAAAAGCCTTGTCGCCATTGGCCAATACCGTTTCGTGCCAATCCTCGGGACGAGTATTGAAAGCTCGGCCAACGTCTATAACATCCACACCAAACTGATCGAGTACAGCCATGTCCGGTTGAGCCAACTGCTGTACCACATCATAAATCCATACCGGCAAGTCATCCCGCCCTATCGCTTTAAGTAAATTAGAGTAAGCGATGGCCGATATACCCGAACTAGGAGTTGCCCCCATATCTACAGGAACCCTATCGGGCTCTTTATGAGCTATTGCTACTAAAACACGTTCCCTTGAAGTCATATTCTTATTCTACTTTTTAAATATAATTGTAAATTCTGTCACATCAATACATATATTCATTTCCACATATATAAATTATATCAGCTTCACACTCGGCGTAAACCAAAAGCTAAGGCTTGAATATACCTATTATAAATCACCGTTTTCCAGCAGCTTTTGCACTATCTGGCCAGTCCATCTGCTTCGGAAGTCCCTTTCCTAGTTTCACCCCATAGAAATTGCCTGCACCACTCTTCGAATACAGACAATCAAACTGAAGCTTGACAGATTGCTCTCCCGACAAAGTAACAGTTTTCCCCCGAGGTAAACTGATGGTATAATATCCATCCCCTTCCGGCGAAATACGTGCCTGATAACCTTCTATTACATACACTTGTTTCCAATCAGGAAGATAGATCCTACACTCCTGACCTGCATCACTGTGAATACGAACCCACTCTGTTTGTCCTTTTTTGCGCAAAGCTGATACAACAAATCCACCTTCCGCCCTAAGATCATGAAAGGAGCAATCCTGCCATTCGGCAGGTATGGCAGGGAAAATTCTTAAAGTCTCTCCCCATCCCTGAAGAAGCATTTCTGTAATAGCCGTGGCTGCACTAAGCGGAGTTTCTATCACAGGGTTCTTACCTCCACTTTCTACATACATTGTGTTAGGCAGAAGAAGGCTGATTCCTATAGGCTTATTCAAATAATGATATAACTGCGCATATGCTTTCTCACCATTCCCCTGATATGCATAAAGCGAAGCCGCTCCCGTATAAGAATAACCAGCCAATCCTTTCCCATCACCAATAGTCATCCAATGATCAATAGATTTCTCCAATAGAGCGTTAATTTTGGGACGTGTCGTGTCCTGTAGTCTTAACGGATAGAACGAAAGCAGATGCGAGTAATGTCTGTGCGACTTTGCCAAAGGCTTATCACTGGCTATCATATATCCATTTTCATCCACCGGACAGGGATGAAGTTTTTCCAAAATATTCTTCCATTCGACATATTCTTGCGGTTTCTCTCCTGTACGGTCGCTCAGCTCTATCATTGTCTGCAACAGCCATCGGAGCGCCGCCAAATTATAGTTACTGTTATTATACGTTTTAAATCCCTCATATTCAGGAGACTCTGTATCCAGCAAATGAATAATTCCATTCTGCTCCTTCAAATGAGGTACATAAAGCTTGAACAATTCACTCACCTTAGGCATAAAACCATCTTTAATCTTCTTCCAATCTTCTCCGGCATAGCGCATGTAGGAATAATAAGTGTGAAGTGCCCAGGCAAAATCTCCACATCGTGCAGGACCATAAGCAGTCATAATATCAACAAACAACTCATCCAATAACTTCTGATAGTTGACACCTTGCTGCAACCGATTGGTAGCATGGGTTGCCATATAAGTAAGCTGAACATTCAGATTCCACCAGATTCCCGGCCATTGGCTGGTTTTATAGAAAGTTCCGAATGTATCCATAACCGGTCCTTCCGGATGAGAACATGTAGCCAACTTATACAACTGAATATGATAAAAGTTTTCCATTCGTTTATCTGGGATGTTTATCATTCCAGTCCGATAATAAGCATGCCACCAGGCTTGCATATCCTTCATCAACTTCTCCTTTCCTTTCTTAATAGCCTTTTTCACCTCACGTTTGGCTTGGGGAAGCGAACGGTCGGACAGCGGAACCTGATTCATCGTCGAAAGGAACAAAGTCGATCCGCCACTGGTAGAAACTTCCTTCCAATAAGTTGCATAATCGCCACCAGCGAGCAACGGATGCACACTCCAGCCCTCGTGTCTGCCAGCAGTCTGTTGTGGCGCCGGGTTGTCTTCATAACCCATCTCTTTTTTAAGATGGGGAAAAACCTGTATACGAGGCGAACTGGGACTGCCAGGATGAAGCTTCCAGACATACGGAACAGAGGTCTTGATATCTACAACATTCACCTCCATATCATAGGGAGTGAAAGCTGTCAATGAGATATCACCTTGTTCGGTATGCAAAACACCAGTCAGAGTTGCATCATAGATATCCAATCGCATCGTACCCGAAAGTATTTTCGCTTCAGGATATAACTTCATCTTGCCGACATCCATTCGGCAATAATCTGTCATGACAGAAGCCCCCTTAATCCCCAAAGAACTTTTACGGTCAGGAGCCAACCGATGATCCGTAACATCCGGACGCCCCAACCAAAGAGTCAGCGAATTGTCTACAGAATCGACGTATACCATCATACCGATCCTACCATTACCCAGGAAAGCACCTTCGTTCCATTGCATAGGCAATTGCTCCCATTGCAATGCCTGAGTTTCCATATAACTTCCAATGTTATCAGTAGTCTGACTACATAGACCACCAAAAACAAGCGTAAAAACAAAAAGCAGAATTATTTTTTTCATAGCAGACATTTTATAAGAGGAAATAGCAATAGTTATTCCTCAAAGAATAAATCAACAATATTAAATGAATACCTCACAAGACATCAAACAAGTTAAAGTGCAGCTTCACATTAATTACTGCTCATTCCTATAATAAAAGAAGATGTTACCAAAATAGACAGACCGATATACATCCATACGCGCACCCGAGGTGCTACCTGTTTCCACTCTCCCCGGTACAGTCCCCAAATCGTAGCAAAAACAATGGTCAGAGACATCAGGATTCCCCATGCTGTAAAGGAATACTCTCCCATAAAACTCTTCCCCATGCCATACGTAATCATATTGAGAAACCAGAGAAAACCAGACAGGGCACAAAACAGATAGTTCGGTATCAGCTTTCCCGCACCTGCACTGGCAAACAATTTCAGACTGCCATTTTTATAACCGACCCAAACGCACCATATCAGAGTAATCAGAAAAGAGCCGGCAAACAAAACGGTTACCGTGGGAAGCATAACAAACAGCTCATCTACTCCCCGCTCCAGAAGAATACGCGAAATCCCATTACCCTGTTCAATGCCCAAAGCCTGCGAGGCTCCTGTCAGACCAACAAACAAAGCCAACAGGATGCCTTTCCTAAAGTTGAGTGTCGGCTCCTGCCCATTACCGGACTGAGTATCCTTTTTATAACCGGCATAAGCACTTACCAATACGCCTATTATACCTATTGAAAGTCCCCAAACCAGCATCACCCCGCCAGCACCGCTGAACATACCGATAATCCGTCCATCAAGTACAGGAGGAATTACCGTACCCAATACCATCATCAGTCCCAACGAAATAATAAATCCTAAAGATACCCCCAAATATTTCAGCGACAGACCAAAGGTGAGATTACAGATTCCATACAGAACTCCTAACAGGAAAATCCTTCCGAGCAATCCCGGCGGACACACAGAAAGCACCGACAGAAAGTCTGGACAGAAAACCAAGCAAGACAACAGGGGAACCACAACATAAGCAAACAAACTGTATACCAGCCAATGGTTCTCCCACTTCCAGCCTTTCACCTTCTCGAACGGCATAGAAAAGCTTCCTGAAGCAAAGGCTCCGACTGCAATTAAAGCTATTCCAGATAACAAATCTACATTCATAGGCTAAAATCAAAATCACTTATGCTTAATCCGACGATAAACACACGTGGAGCTGTGACAAATACTGCATCCGTATGGGCGCTTCTGCATATCCACACCGATCCCTATTATTCCGCTAACCGACTTAATCGGTTGCATCAGACACGATGCTGTCAACGTTACTCCTGTATGATTATCGTCTATCAAAGAAAATAAAGCCTGCTGTCCGCTTACATGCCATTCGCAATAGCCCGGACTATACCGGTTACTAATCTTCATCTCCTGAAGATTCATCTCCGTCTCCAAAGCCTGCTGAATGCGGTCCATTGCATTTTCAACCGTCACCGACCCTATTGCATCGGCAATAAAAGCTTCCGGCAAATCTCCCTGTTTCAGATATTCGTTTGCCAAATCTGTAAAAAGCGATCCAGCGGTACATACAAAAACCGCCAAGGCGGAGGCTTCCTTCATATAAGAAGCGATTCTCTTGCCTGCCTCTAGCTTTGTTTGGCCACAATAGATCAGTCCGTTTTTTACGTCCACCCCATCGCAAGGACAAATAGTATAACCGCCTACGATACCCGGATTCTCCTGCAGACGTCCAAGTACACCACGGATCACCGGAAGCAAATCCTGATAGGCCTCTTCGTCCGTTATCTGAAGAGCGGCTTCAAGCATTTTGTCATCCGGACAGACATCGGCAAAACGAAATCTATATTCTCTAAACATGACACATTTCTCTATTATAATCGGTCAATGCCTTGATAAAGGCCTCTATATTCTCTACCGGTACTCCTGGAGGCATATCGCACCCTGAAGAAATAACAAGATTCCGATAGCAAGAAGTCTCTTTTAACAAAGTATATGTTTCCTGATAGACCCGATCCGGCGAAGCCTGTTTGAACAAACCGACCGGATCCAGGTTTCCCATCACCAAAACCGAATCAGGACACTCCTCCAATGCACGTTTCATATCTATTGCATTGCCGAAATGTAAAGCGGAAGCACCTGTTTTCAACATGGCATCCGTGCACTGCCCCGTATTGCCACAATTATGAAGTATCACCACAAAATCATCATCCTGAACAGCTTCCACAATCTGACGGACATACTTCGTAGAATATTCCAGGCAATCATCATTCGACAACAAGCCGGCTGCAGGTTCGGCAATAATAACACCTGTAGCCCCCAAAGCCTTAAAGGCCTTACAATAATCTATAATAAAACGGGTACATTTGTCCAGTAACAGACAAACGGCTTCCGTATCAATATAGATGCCTACCATAATTTCCGACATGTCATATAAGCGTCCCGCCAGCGAAAACGGACCGATACATCCCGAGAAGACCGGCTTGCCCGTATGCTGCACAGCCAACCGATTCGCTTTCAAATATTCCGGCACACGGGCTGAGTCAAGCGAAGGGAGTTCCAACTGCATCACGCTATCCAAATCGGAAACCAACCTCCCCGTCACATTGGGTATTTCGTGTTCGGGCATCAGAACTTCTGCCCCAAAAGCCTCAGCCTCTACTGTAAGATCCATGATAACCGTACAGGCAGATGTTCTATAAGTGTCCATCACATTCTTAATGGCCTGATAATGTATTTCGCCATCAGTAACAGCCTCACGAATCGTATGTCCTGTGGCTTCGATACCCGGATGAGTCATTATCAGCATGGCTTGCCGCTCTTTTCCGTTTACAATCTTTTCAACCCACTTATTCATTTTTACGAAGCTAAAGAGTTCAACCAGTTAATATTATCCTGCGGATCACGGGCATACGCATCGGCTCCTATTTCAGCAGCAAACTGAGCGTTAAGAGGTGCACCGCCTACCACAATTTTCGTTTCAGGATGTTTGGCACGAATGGCCGTAATCATCGGCTTCATGTTGCTCATAGTTGTTGTAAGCAGAGCCGACATACCACACACAGCACCAGGATGAGCATCCAAAGCCGAAATATATTTCTCTGCCGGCACATCCGTACCCAGGTCTATAACCTCCCATCCGGCACCTTCCACCATCATGGCTACCAGATTTTTCCCAATATCATGCAAATCACCTGCAACAGTACCTACAATAAACACTCCCTTACGTTGGATGTCTCCGCAAAGGAAAAAAGTCTTCAAATGTTTCATAGCCTCATTCATGGCCTTGGCAGAAAGTAGCATCTGAGGAACAAAAATCTTGCCTTCTGCAAATTTCTCCCCCACTCTGGCCATGGCAGGAATCAACGACTCATCCAGAATTGTCTGCGGTGTCACACCCGCATCAAGTGCCTCTTTCGCTAATTCAAAAGCACCAGGCATTCCTTTCATTGCAGGAGGATAAGGCGATGCTTGATTAATTTTCCCCATCTCCACGCATGTCTGCAGTTTAGTCAATAAATCTATCATAATTATTCTTTTTTATATTATAAGCAATCACATCACCCGCTTACGTAACTCCTTCAATATCTCAACATCCTTTTGCCTCAACTTGCCATCACGCCCTGGAGGGCAGTTCAGAATGAGGATGTTATTGTTTTTGGTGCATTGACGATACAGTTTGGCCAATTCATCCACACTCTTATAAGTATGATCCTGAGTATGGTAAAACCATCGACTACTGATACAAACTGTAGACTCCCACGGCATATAGTAGAGATGTCCATTGTACGAAAACAGTTTCGGGTCATTGTCTGTCGGCAAATACGGATCTCCCAGACGGAAATCACTTGGAAAATATCGAATGGGGAAGCCTGCCTGTTGCTTGTCTGGCGTAATTGCCTGAGCATTCGGATTGTCCTTAGAACCGATAGTCCAGTTAACCCCTACAAGGCAATGAGGTTCTCTTGATTTAATTGTCTGGTAAATATCCATAATCGGCCAGCGGTAGTTCTCTTTCACCCAACCTCCATCGAACCAGAATTCTACAATATGCACATATTTCTTCGTTATGTCAATCAGCTCATCCAGCTGTTTAAGCATATATTCATTATACGCCCCGTCCAATTGCAAATCTCCAACATCCGCATTGGTTTTCCGATCCCACAGAGAATAATAGAGTCCTAAAGCTATATTGTGTTTCTTACAGGCCTTTGCTACCTCTTCGACCACATTTGTCTTATTCGAAGAATTAGCCACATCGTATTCTGTATATTTGCTGTCCCACAAACAAAATCCGTCATCTTAGCCACCAATATCACATACTTCATTCCCCCGGCTTTGGCAGCTTCCACCCATTGCTCGGCATCGATAGCCGTAGGAGCATAAGAAGACGCCGGCTTACTTCCATCCGTCCATTCTTCATCGTGGAACGTATTAATGCCAAAATGGATGAACATACCGTATTTACGGTTTATCTGTTCCAACTGTACCTTACTTGGCTGCAAGGACGGTTCAGGCAATATCAGTTTTTTCCGCACCTGACCATAAGACGGTGTCACTGCCAACAGCAAAATAGCCAAGCATATATTTCTCATTTTCATACGTAACGGTTATTTAGAAAGATACAATAAAATTCAGTCACAATGGAATACCTCTTCCATTTCGGCCCACCACTCACCCGGTTTCCTGTCTTCCAAGGGGCGCTGACACGGACCACAAAGTTTCCACCACTCCTGCGTCACCGGATCGGCAGCCATACGGGCCATATCTGCTTCATAATCTTCCCCTACATACTCATAATAGCTATAAAGCATGCCGTTTCTATAATAAATGGAATAATTGCGTATATTACACAAACGAATCATTTCCAGAACTTGCGGCCATACAGCAGAATGGAGCTTCTTATATTCCTCCAGTTTTTCAATATCCACACCGATAATACTTCCTACGCGTTTCATTGTCAGATTTCAATTAAAAAGTTAACGATTTGTTTTTTTACAAAGATAAGTGTTACACAACAGCGCGAAGAATAAAAAATATTCCAAAACTTTGCAAAATCCGACATAAATCATGAATATATGCCTATATTTACAACCGACAATCAAAAGCGCTAACTCACTATGAAATACGCCAATTACCAAAATACACTTTCATTGCACATGATTTATACCGGCCACTGCGAAGTCGGCAAAGAGTGGTGTTATCGAAATATTATCAGTCCTTTCACCCGTCTGTACCTCATAGATAAAGGAACGGCCAACGTCTACATGAATCAAAAAAAGTATGAGCTTTCCGAAGGAGACATGTTCATTATCCCCAAATTCACTTTTCATACATACGAGTGCATTGAATACATGAGCCATTATTATATCTGCTTTCTTGACCAGCTGATCGGAGGGAAAAACCTTTTTGAATACGCCGACATTTTATATAAAGTCCGAGCTACAACACTAGACGAATGCCTAATGAAACGTTTCTTGGAGCTAAATCCCAACTGTTACATCACCAACCCCGACCCCAAAGCATACGACAACAGACCTGAACTCTTCAACATCAATCGTGAAAACATCCACCAGGAATTCAAAAGCGATCTCGAAAGCAACGGTATACTACTCCAACTATTCTCCAAATTTATCGGCACAAGCTCTCAACCAATAGCCAATGCCAAGAACCCATACAAACGAATGATTAAGGTATTCAATTACATCAATAATAACCTAAGCAAAAACATTCACGTGGCAGAACTCTCAGAAATCATGTGCATGACACCCGATCACTTTACACGCATCTTTAAAAACCTGAATGGCATGACACCCAACCAGTATCTGCAATTCAAACGAATAGAACGGGCACAGACACTCATGCTATCGTCCGGCATGAATATCAAAGAGATAGCTGAAGAAATCGGTATCCCTAACCTCTCTCAGTTTTCCAAATTATTCCACAAGCAAACAGGGATGAGTCCCAGCTGCTATCTGCGAAAACAAAACTCCTGAAATTAGAAACAACCAACACTGACAGAGCATCAGTAAGTTAGTTAGGGATATTCAGTAAATGTCCCTAAATAAACATCAGATATTTCTGTATGATTCCCCTCATAGGCATAAAGTCGCGTTATACTTACCAAAATGGCTAAATATATAAAACTGTAACATTTTAAATATGTATTTCTCATATTCAGTATTTACACTTTATGCAAACCATCGTAAATCATATAAATCCGCAACTTAAAACAGCTTGATGCTCAAAGCAAAGGACTTAATTCACATATAAGACAATACAGATATTTCTCCTTAACAACTGTCAACCGCGCAGTAACGGAACTTGGGTTATTTTACATAATCCAACTTGACCACTACAACTCTGATTTTTTGATCTTCTTTATCTGTCTGTATTTTAGCTATATGCCAATCAGATGGAAAAAACAAAAAGAAGCGCTCAGGAGTAGAATCTATAAACATGGCCTTAGACACATCATAAGAGTAACCTATAATATCCGGCACATATGCCTTATTAGGATATGAAGTATCATGATGAAGCAATGCAAAGCGCTCTGTTCCCTTAACAACGTACTGAAGATCAATATGATGATAATGCGATTCAGATCCACGTTTATCCAAAGGCTCATTTACACCATCCTCCACATTGGCATATAAATCCGTATTAGGTATGGAATATTTTCCAGCAGAAATTGTTTGCAAATCAGTCTGAGCCAACCATAAGAATACGGCATCCCATTGTGCTTTATTCTTATGATACTGCGAATAGAACTCAGCCAAATTTGTACTTACGTCAGGCAAAGCCTTAAATCCGTTACTCCATTCCTTCTGCAGAACCCAATAAGTATAATCTACCTGAGATTTGCAGCAGTTTTGGGAATATGATGCATTACAACAGAATACAAAAATAATAACGCAAATAAGAAAGTTTAAGTTTTTCCACATATTCATCTGTTTAAGTTCAATAGTTCGTTAAAAATTAGCCTAGCCTAAGCGGCTCTGGCAGTAAATAAAAT
>OGEZ01001558.1_pt1 | contig 10787 bp, 9 predicted proteins | sample 1570831 | NCBI WGS metagenome assembly OGEZ01 (sample SAMEA2582059, study PRJEB24529) | metagenome | biome: Human gut stool | place: China | collected 2011
TCTGCTGAACTGTCTTGATTGCATTATTTTATGGAATTGCTATAAGATTACATGAGGAGATTGGAAAAAATGATTATTGATACACATGCGCACTATGATGACGAGGCCTTTGACACAGACAGGGAAGCGCTTCTTACGTCTATGTACGATGGAGGGATTGAGAAGATTGTGAATGTCTGTGCATCTGTAGGTGGTTTTCAGGATACTGTGAAGCTGATGGAGAAATATCCTTTTGTATATGGAGCAGTGGGAATCCATCCGGATGATGCAGATAAGATGACACAGGAGACTCTGGATGAAATCCGCAGATTATCCCATATGGACAAGATGGTGGCAATCGGTGAGATCGGGCTGGACTATTACTGGCATAAGGAAGAAGAGGAACATCAGATCCAGCAGAAGATGTTTCGCGCTCAGCTTGATATTGCGAGAGAAGAGAAGCTTCCGTTTATGATCCACAGCAGAGAAGCTGCCGAGGATACTCTGAATATTGTCAGAGAATATATGCAGGGTGGTATGTATGGCGGTATCATTCATTGTTTTTCATACAGCAGGGAGATTGCAGCAGAATATCTGAAAATGGGACTGTATCTGGGAATCGGCGGAGTTGTCACTTTTAAGAATGCAAAGAAACTGAAAGAGACGGTTCAGTATGCACCCCTGTCCCAGCTTGTCCTGGAAACAGACTGTCCCTATATGTCTCCAGAGCCAAACAGAGGTAAGAGAAATTCGTCATTAAATCTGCCTTATGTAGCACAGGCAATCGCAGAACTGAAGGAAATTACAGCAGAGGAGGTTATTGATGTGACCAGACAGAATGCAGAGAAACTGCTGGGAATTCATCAATAACCACTGTCATATTCGTTTGAAGAATCATCTGAATTTTCATCCGAACTTTCATCTGAACTTTCATCTGAACTTTCGTCCGAACTTTCATCCGAACTTTCATCTGAAGAGCTGTCAGAAACGTCGGAAGAGTCTTCGGTTCCGTCTGATGTGTCTGCCTGATATTCCCAGGAGTGGATGGATTCTGTATCTTCCACTACATTTCCGGTAGTTTTGTCGATCATGTTGCCCTCCCAGTCAAACTTGACGTTCAGAAGGTTTGTATTTGTGGAAGGTTTTACATTCATGGACATGATTTCCTTAAATTTAGCTTTCAGGTTATCGAGAGTGAATTCATCGCCGATCACATTTCTTACACTGTGGGAAGAGGCAAGTTCTTCTGTATAATCATCCAGCATATATGGTCCGTATTCTCCGTTATCGTAATCATAATGCATGACCATAGGTTTCACTTCCGGAGAAAGGATCTGGATGGTTGATTTGCCGTTCAGAGTTGATTTCTGTATGGTAAAACTTGCCATTCCTTCCAGAAGTTCCGGGAGTTCCTGCTGAGTGGAAACAAAGTTTCCGAGGGAGTAGAATATGGTGGTATTGTGTCCCTGGTCATCAGAAAGCTGTCCGTAAGGCTGAAGCACATGCGGATGACCGCCAATGATCACATCAACACCCTGCTGCATCAGAAAAGCAGCCCATTGTTTTTCGTATTCATTTGGCATGGTTTCATCTTCAGTTCCCCAGTGAGCCACAAAGATGATGCAGTCGCTGATTTCTTTGGCTTTCTGGATCATTGTGGTGATCTTATCCTTATCAAAGATATCGATCATGTACTCATATCCTTCGCCTGCACCGGAATTATTGGTGCCGTATGTATAGTCAAGAAAAGCAATCTTAATACCATTCACTTCTTTTACTTTGACAGTGTCTGCATCTTCCTGGGTGGCGTGGATGCCAAGTACAGGAATATCCGGATAATTGGTGCTCCAGAAATCCAGAGTACTTTTCAGATAGTCATATCCATAATCATCGGCGTGATTTGTGGCGGATTCCACTACATCAAACCCTGCTTTGATAATGGCATCTCCCACTTCCTGGGGAGTGGCAAAAGAAGGATAAGTGCTGACAGCATCGTGGCTTGGAGCAAAAACCGTTTCCTGGTCGATCATGGCTACGTCTGCAGCCTGGATCTGGTCCAGAACATGAGTGTAGATATGGTCATAATTCCATATGCCGGAGTCATTTTCGCCGGATTCATACAGCTTGCTGTGATAAAGATTATCTCCAACAGCAATTACACTTGCAGTGGAGATGACAGGTGTTTCAGCTTTGATCTTATCCTGCTGTTCCTTGAGAGCCGCTGCTTCTGCTGCTTCTTTCTGCGGTTTATGGATCAGGGTGTAATCCATCTGATGCATCACCAGAACGAGCAGAACCAGAACAATAACAGAACACAGAAGACTGATCCGGGAGTTGATTCTCTCCCGTAAATTAAGTGGCATATTATTTTTTTTCATAGAAAATTCCCTTTAACTAAAATAGTTCTTAACAGTGAGAGTGCTGAACAGTTACAGCAATCTGCAGCCTGTATTGCTGTCCTCAGTACCGTATCTCAAATTCATTGCAGACTGCATACGGAAATGAGACAGGAGCGTGTGAACTGTAATCTATCTGTTCATTATAACAAATTTCATGGTTCAAAGAAAGAATTAAGAGAGAAATTCTTTGAAAACCTGCCAGAAATGCTTTGTGAGACAAAGTATTTTAGTGTATAATAGGTAGCAATATAACCATAATGTACAAACATGTTACAGCAATGCTATATGGAATTGCTTAAGCAAAAAGAGGGAGGTAACCGGATGAACCATTATGAGGCAATTAATGATGTACTGGTCAATTTATTTAATGAGATTCTGGACCTGGAAGAACGGGCATTGATTACGGGAGAATATAAGAATATTTCCGTCAATGATATGCACATTATTAATGCAGTAGGTATCCGGGAACAGAAGAATATGTCAACAGTAGCCAGAGAACTGAATGTGACTGTGGGTACATTGACGATCGCTGTGAATAATCTTGTAAAGAAGGGATATATCCAGCGTATGAGAAGTCAGGAGGACCGAAGGGTTGTGCTGATCTCCCTGACAGAACAGGGGAAGAAAGCTTATTACCATCATAAAGATTTCCATGAGAAGATGGTACTGGCTGTACTTAAAGGCCTGAATGTGGAGGAGACAGAGGCACTGACGAAAGCTCTGACCAAGTTGCAGGCATTTTTTAGATCATATCAGTAGAAGGAGTAAAGATGGAATATACTGAGAAGGATTTAGTAAAGATCGCAAAAAGGGAAAATAATCCGAAGAGAAACTATCTGGTAGTGGATCCGCTTCAGGGAAAGCATATTCCGGTAGTGCCATCAAAGGCACTGGATTTATTTGCTGCTCTGGCAGATACTTTCAGGGAGAAATACAAAGATGAAAAACTTTTGCTGGTGGGCTTTGCGGAGACAGCAACTGCCATAGGTGCTCAGGCAGCGATTACTGTGGGGGCAGATTATATTCAGACCACCAGAGAAGTTATTCCCGGCGTGAATTATCTGTTTTTTTCCGAGGAACACAGCCATGCCACAGAGCAGAAGCTGGTAAAAGATGATATTGACAGAGCAGCGGCGGAGACGGATCGGATCATATTTATCGAGGATGAAGTAACTACCGGAAAAACAATTCGGAATATCATCAGTATTCTTGACAGGGAATATGACGGAAAATTTAAATATTCAGTAGCATCTCTGTTAAACGGAATGAGCGAGGAGAATCTGGAACGTTATAAGAGACAGGGGATTTCCCTGTATTATCTGGTAAAAACGGATCACAGTACTTACGGAGACAGAGCAGAAACATTTAAGGGAGACGGATTTTATTATAAATGTCCGGATAAGGCCACAGAGTATACAACGATTTATGTTAAAAACCGGATGGATGCCCGCAGACTGATTGATTCCGGGAAATATGAAGAAGCATGTGAGAATCTGTGGAGAGAAATCCGGGAGAAAACCGGAAACATGGCTGATAATATATCTGGCAAAAGAATACTGGTGATCGGCACTGAGGAGTTTATGTTCCCTGCATTTTATATCGGAAGAAAGATGGAAAAAGAGGGAGCCGAAGTAAGGTGCCATTCGACTACAAGAAGTCCCATTGCTGTGAGTCTGGAAAAAGAGTATCCCCTTCACAGCAGATATGAACTGAAAAGTTTATATGATCCGGACAGGAGAACGTTTATTTACGATATAGGAAAATATGACAAAGTATTGATTGTCACAGATTCCCCGGAAATAAAGGAGAGTCAGGAAACACTGATAAATGCTGTCCGGATGCAGAACAAGGATATTACAGTTGTAAGGTGGTGCTGATTTGAGAAGTTCCTATTCAGAAGAAGATGTGATTTTATTATTGAAGGATATTACCGGGATGGTAGAACCTCAGCCTGCCAAAGTGCGGGAGAAACTGATTCAGTCCGGAAAACATTACAGCGAGATGCTGCCTGTTGAATATGTTCCTACAGATCAGTATATGCAGGTATATCATAATGCGCTGAAACATTATGCGAAGCCGGTTGCCAATGCAGTAGGAATGCTGGCAGATAAGATCATAGAGAATAAGGGAAAGAAAATTGTCCTGGTATCCCTTGCCAGAGCGGGAATCCCAATTGGTATCCTTGTGAAGCGATACATCAAATTCAAATATGGTATAAATGTGCCGCATTATTCCATTTCAATTATCAGAGGAAGAGGGATTGACGATAATGCCATGAAGTATCTGCTTGAAAAGTACAGACCGCAGCAGATTTTATTTGTGGACGGATGGATTGGCAAGGGTGCGATCCTGAATGAATTGAAGAAAGATATCTCTGCATATGAAGGGGTTTCTGCTGACATAGCGGTAGTGGCAGATCCGGCAAATGTTACGGAGCTTTGCGGAACACATGAAGATATCCTGATTCCAAGTTCCTGCCTGAACAGTACAGTATCCGGCCTTATCAGCCGTACTTTTCTGAGAGATGACATAATAGGCAGAGATGATTTCCATGGGGCAGTCTATTACGGAGAACTGACAGATTCTGATCTGTCATATGACTTTATTGAAACCATTGAAAAGGAATTTAATATGGAGAATACACCTGATCTGGAAAAAAGAGTGGAAAGTCAGGGTATTGATGAGGTAATAAATATAGGAAAGAATTTCGGTGTTGACGATATTAATCTGATCAAACCGGGGATCGGAGAGACAACAAGAGTATTACTGAGGAGAATTCCCTGGAAGGTGCTGATCGATGAGCGATATAAGGGAAATCCTCAGTTGGAGCATATTGTCAGACTTGCCGAAGAGAAACATACACCTGTAGAATACTATCCACTTACACATTATAAATGCTGTGGAATCATTAAGAAGCTTGCGGATGCGTGAGAAGGGTAATACTTATTCTGTTATTCCGAAAACTTCTGAAAGATAAACTGTTTTCTTAGCCCAGTTCAGATGGGTTTTATATTCATTCATTCTTTCTCTGGTTTTGCTTCCTGCAACAAGGGAAGCAGAATCAGCATTCCAGTTTAAAATCGCCCGTGCGTCAAGGTAGTCATTTCGTGAAACCTGATAAGCTCTGTTTACTACAGGGATCTGTGAAGGGTGGATAACGGTTTTTCCGATGAAACCGCAAAGTCTGTCCTCCCGGATTTCCTGAATCATTCCTTCTTTCCAGCTGTCACCGGCATAATATTCCCATACAGGACCGGAAATCACATAATCCATACCATATACAGTGATAATATCTGAGAAAATATCTGAAACAGGTCTGATGCTGTGAATAGATTCATTGGCATGTCTGCGAAACCCAAACATATGGCACAGATCATTTCCGCCAACACGTATATTCAATATAAGATCTTCAATTCTGGCTAAAGAATCCCTTAACAAGTAGAGAATATCAATTCTGTTTCGCAAATCTATAATGGAAGGACTTTCGTAAATAGGCATCATGTAAAGCTTTTTTGCGACAAGTTCATTGACGAGGATCATCTGCTCAATATAACTTTGTGCGTTATCCGGGCTGAATTTAGGGACGATGAAACCGGTAACAATCTTAATGGATTGCCCAAGAGCTTTTGTTAATCTCTGAATCTGCTGTGGATTCCGAACCCGGATAAATATTTTGGGCAGATAGAATGGCTTTTGTTCATGCTGTATGAATATCTGGCTGAGAGAAGAAATCAGTATCTGCTCGGCTTCTTCAACATGATCGTCGTTTATGGTATCTTCAAGACAGAGAGCAAGAGAAAATCTGTTCCCGAATCTTTCATTTATCAGAGAATCAGTGATGGATATTCTGTTGGCAGGACAATAGAGTAATGGACCTACACTGTAATATAAAACATTATTTTTCATAACACTCCTTCTGACATATCTACAAAAATTCCCGTAAATAGGGTACCTTATAGAAATTCAATAAAATACTGCAGGTAATCCGGCCCATCACAGTGTGAAGGACCGAGTCAGCAACTACATCATAGCACATTTCAGGGGAATAAGCCATGGAAAGAACAGGGGAATTTTCTTGAAATATAAATAGCAATATGATACAATTTTGAGGTAGAATTTATACGAAAATTTGGAGAAAATTATGGTTCCGCATTATTTTATGAAATTGCTGTAGAACTTATCATGAACAGAAATAAGATAAGCAGATATTGAAAGTGAGATACTTATATGTTGGAACACAAAAAAATTCAAAACCTCAGTGATTATTTTGTCGAACTGAACAGCAGGCGGGAGAAAGGTGTTTATTTCTACCGTATCAACGGATATTCTGAAGAAGTCGGCGAATTTATAAAGAAATATTATGATACAGCAAGAAGAACCGGAGTGGTTATCGAAGGGAAGATACTTAATCCCGATGAGGGGAATCTTGCATATTATAATGAAATAATGGGAATGGATTTTCAGATGAGTATGGATTTTATCCATGTCAGTCTGAGAAAATGGCTGCCAAGGATGAATGAGTTTCAGAGACAGAATGTGGCAGCCTCCATTTATGACTCTCTGGATTCCCTGCGAAAAGCCGGGAAAACCGAGAATATGCTCAGGAACGCATATATCAAGTTCATGTGCTGGCTGTATTATAAATTTGAACGCATTGTAAATCAGCTTGGAGAGAACCATATCCCTAAAATATTATATGAAGGGCAGATAAGCAATTATGAGTTAATGCTCATATCGATTCTTTCCAATGCAGGCTGTGATGTAGTACTGCTTCAGTATGCAGGGGATCAGGGATATCTGAAAACAGATCCGGGTTCCGTTCTTTCAGACAGTTTGCAGATGGAAGGTTTGCGGCCATTTCCGCAGGGATATTGTGTGAAAAAGGTCAGAGATGAGATTCAGAATGAACTTAACAATGAGAGACTGTATGGAATCAGACCTTCGCTTACAAATTGTACAAATGCATGGATAAAGGGAAACGGCCTGGATGATATCCGCGAGAGCATTCTGTTAAGGGGAAATGACAGCCGTTTTTTTTATAACTGTTTCTGCAGGATAAACGGGGCAGAAGATAAGCTTACTTATGCAAATGAACTGTTCAGATTGCAGCAGGAACTGAGAAATTCAAAGAGAAATACGGTGATCGTAAGTAAAGAGATTCCAAGACCAACGCCGCAGGAAATTTCAGAGATAAAGAGGTCAAACTATACATCCGGAGATCAGATGCTCCTGGGACTTGCGTGTAATATACAGTATGGAGCCAATCCGGAGCTTCAGCGGATCCTGCATAAAACATTTGTGGATGTTATGCTGGCTGAATCTCAGAAGGAAGGGGAAAATCTTAACAGACTGACAAACAGGGCAGTGTATCTGCTGTGCTGGCTGAGAAGATATCTGCCGAAGCTGTTCATAAACTGGAAATCACCGGAGATTGGATGCTTTATTTATCTGGGGGGCTGCCGGAATGAAAACGAAGCTCTGTTTATGAGTTTCCTTGGACGGCTGCCACTGGATGTGCTGATCTTATGTCCTGATCTGAACATTAAGTGCTGTCTGGAAGATAAACTTCTGTATGAGGTCAACTATCCGGAGAGTCTGGCAATCACAGAATATCCGGAAGAGAGTTCTCAGGTAAAGATTGGAACAGCCGCTTATCATGCGGAAAGAGAACTTGATACTCTGATGTATCAGGACAGTGGGATATACAGAAATCAGCAGTATGTGAAGGCGAATGTTATCAATCTGCAGACCATGTATGAAGAGATAAAACTACTGTGGGATCAGGAATTGAAATACAGACCTAATTTCAGCACAGTTAACGGTGTGGTAAATATTCCGGTTATTTTTTCAAAAATCTCAGGAGTGAAGGATGGAAGTGTTTCTCAGTACTGGGAATCCATAGCAGCACTGATCACAGAAGATACCGTTGTTGTGAAAAGTGCTCCGTACATTGAACCAACTGCCTCCGGTCCAATGAAAGCCTTTGCCGTAGAATTTTATAAAAACGGAAAGCTTCTGCGGAATAAAATAAAGAATCATCCCAGATATCCTTATCATCTTCTTCGGGAGGAAATGCAGGAATTTATACTTGACAAGCTGCAGCTTCTGATCGAGCGGAAACTGATAAAGGGTATTGGGGAAAATGGTACAGAATATACAGCGATCGCGCAGATTCTGGATCTGCCGAAGGAGATTCTGCGTCTGATCCAGAAATTTGATTTTACAAAAAAGAATCCGAAACTGATATATATTAATACAGGGGAGACGATGATTTCACTTCAGGATTCGATTCTTGTAACATTCCTGAACCTGGCAGGATTTGACATTCTGTTTTTTGTCCCTACAGGCTATCAGAGTGTGGAGAACTACTTTGCAGAAAAACTGATGGAAGAGCACCAGATCGGGGAATATAAATACGATATGCAGGTTCCGGATCTGAATAACATTTCGACAAACAGTACCCGCTCCTCATGGCGGAGAAAACTTTTCAGGAGAGGTTAGTAGATTATGGGACTTGATTTCGGTAAATCATCTATGGGAAATCCTGCTCAGGCCGGTAATGGTTTTCAGGAGAAAAATGAGATTGAAGTTGTGGAGAAATATGATATTGTCGCTGACAGGCAGCAGATGAATGCTGAGCTGGTCAATTCAAAAGAAGTGGACGATATTGTCAGCACGATCGAAGTTTACAATATGGATACCATTGTATCTTTTGGTGCGAAAGCAGCAGAGGAGATTTCCAAGGCATCTGATGTGGTCCTCAACAGCATGAATATGTCGCAGCTTAATGAGACAAGCGAGATGCTTAAATCGCTGGCAAAGATCATGGATCAGTTTGACATTAATGAAATTAAGGATAATCCGGGACTTTTCGGAAAGCTTTTCGGAAATTTCAGAAAACAGCTGGATAAGATACTGGCCAAGTATCACACAATGGGCGAAGAAGTTGATAAGATTTATGTTCAGCTTAAAGGATATGAGTCTGAAATCAAACAGTCCAACAAAAAGCTGGATACCATGTTTAAGACCAATGTGGATTATTATCATGAACTGGTGAAATATATCCTTGCAGGAGAACAGGCATGTAAAGAGATTGAAGCCTACATTGCCCAGAGACAGCAGGATATGGAGAATACGGGAGATCAGTCTATTCAGTTTGAACTTACCAGTCTGAATCAGGCACTGATGATGCTGGAACAGAGGACACAGGATCTGAGAACAGCAGAGAATGTGGCAATGCAGTCCATTCCCATGATAAAGACTATGGAGTTCAGCAATTACAATCTGGTGAGAAAGATCAATTCTGCGTTTATCGTTACGCTTCCTGTATTTAAGCAGGCACTTGCGCAGGCAATTCTTCTGAAAAGGCAGAAGATACAGGCAGAATCTATTGCAGAACTGGATAAGAAAACAAATGAGATGCTTCTTAAGAATGCCCAGAATACAGTAGATGTATCGAAGATGACAGCTAAAATGGCATCCGGAAGTTCCATTCAGATTGAGACTCTTGAGAAGACATGGGCAACCATTACAAATGGAATCGAAGAGACAAGAAGGATCCAGGAAGATGCCAGAAAGAAACGCCAGGAGGATCAGGTTCGTCTGGAGGCAATCAAACAGGATTTTAACAAACAATACAATGTGCCACCGGTAAGAAAATAAAAACACAGAAAAAAGGGAGGATGAATGATATGCCTATTAATTTATCAAAAGGACAGAAGGTAGATTTAACAAAGAAGAATCCGGGACTTAAGAAGATCATGGCAGGACTTGGATGGGATGTAAACGCTTTTGATTCAGGTTCGGATTTTGACCTGGATGCAGCAGCATTTATGCTTGGTGCCGAGGCTGTACAGATGGGAACAAGATTCGTTGTGCCAACGGAAAATGCCCTACAGAGAAAGAATTCATTTTCTATGGCAATCTGAAGCATGCCAGTGAATCAGTCATCCACATGGGAGATAACCTTACCGGTGAGGGTGAAGGTGATGATGAGCAGATCATGATCGATCTGTCAAAGGTTCCGGCGAATATTGAGAGAATTGCGTTTACAGTTACCATTTATGATGCAGAAGCAAGACGTCAGAACTTCGGACAGGTTTCAAACTCTTATATCCGTCTGGTAGATGAATCCAATGAGATGGAACTGATCCATTATGATCTTGGGGAGGACTTCTCCATTGAAACAGCAGTAGTTGTAGGAGAACTTTACAGACATAACGGAGAGTGGAAGTTTAATGCCATCGGAAGCGGATTCCAAGGTGGACTTGCAGCGCTCTGCGGTCATTATGGTATTGAAGTAGCGTAATGTAAGAGACAGTCGGCTGTTTGGTAAAAATACTAAACAGTTATCAGGTATGGAGCTGTATAGCGAAGCGGATAAGACAATATGGGAGGAAAAATATATGC
>OGEZ01001562.1_pt1 | contig 10756 bp, 9 predicted proteins | sample 1570831 | NCBI WGS metagenome assembly OGEZ01 (sample SAMEA2582059, study PRJEB24529) | metagenome | biome: Human gut stool | place: China | collected 2011
TTGACGCACCGGACATCCAGTATCCCACCCCCGGCCACCCCTGGAGCGTGGAGGCCGCCCACCAGGACGTGGCCGACCGGAAGCTGCTGGCCCAGCGGGTGCGCATCTACGGGGAGGATATCGCCGTGGTGGTGGCGGAGGACGAGATCTCCGCCGAGCACGCCCTGAAGGCCATCAAGGTAACCTATGAGGAGTACCCCGTCTACACCGACCCGGAGGCGGCCATGGCCCCTGGGGCGGTGGCCATCCACGACGAGCACCCGGACAACATTCTGCGGCACACCTGCTTTGACGTTTTGACTCCGGGCGCCGGCGGGCGGGGGGTGGACGAGGTCTTTGCCGACCCGGCCTACCGCCACTTTGAGGCCCACATTGATACCCAGGCCGTCCAGCACTGCCACATCGAGAACCACGGCTGCTTCGCCTATGAGGAGAACGGCCGCATCACGGTGGTGTCCTCCACACAGATCCCCCATATCATCCGCCGTGTGGTGGGACAGGCTCTGGGTCGCCCGTGGAGCGATATCCGGGTGGTGAAGCCCTACATCGGCGGCGGCTTCGGCAATAAGCAGGATGCCCTCTACGAGCCCCTGTGCGCCTGGTGCTCCACGCAGGTCCACGGTCGCTGCGTCCGGGTGGACTGCTCCCGTGAGGAGACCTTCGTCTCCAACCGTGTGCGCCACGCCATCCGATTCCACATCGTCTCGTGGCTCCGCAAGGACGGCACCTTCGCCGCCCGGAAGGTGGAGCTCTACTCCAATCAGGGCGCCTACGCCTCCCACGGCCACAGCATCGTGGCCAAGGCCATGGGTTCCTTCCCCCAGCACTATCCCTGCGACAACATGGAGTGCGATGCGTGGACGGTGTTCACCAACCGCCCCGCCGCCGGAGCCATGCGTGGCTACGGAATGCCTCAGGCCTCCTTTGCCGACGAGTCCAACGTGGACGAGTGCGCCAAGGCCGTGGGCATGGACCCGCTGGCCTTTCGGATGCAGAACCTCATGCCCAAGGGCTTCGAGGACGGCTTCTCCCACAACGTCAACTATGAGGATTCCTTCCGCCAGTGTCTGGAGGTTGGTAAGAAGTACATCGACTACGACCGCAAAAAGGCGGAGTTCGCCAAAGAGACCGGCCCCATCCGCCACGGCATCGGCGTGGCCACCTTCTGGTATAACACCGCCGTCTACCCCATCTCGCTGGAAACGTCCTCCAACCGGATGCTGCTGAATCTGGACGGCAGCGTCACCATGCAGTGCGGCGAGACGGAGATCGGACAGGGCGCCGATACCGCTTATGCCCAAATGACCTCCGACGTGGTGGGTCTGGGCGATTACCGCAAGGTCCATGTGGTGTCCTGTCAGGATACCGATATCACGCCTACGGGCTTGGGTGCCTACGCCTCCCGCCAGACGTATGTGGCTGGCTTCTCCATCCGCCAGACGGGCCTGATGCTGAAGGAGAAAATTCTGGACTACGCCACCAAGCTCACCCGACAGGCAGTGTACAACATGGATATCGTGGACGGCAACATCGTCCGCAATACCGACGGCAAGGTACTCATGAGCCTGTCGGAGCTGGCTATGCACGCCCAGTATGACCCCGCCGACTCCCGGCATATCACCGCCGAGAGTACTTATACGATCCGCAACAACGCCTATTCCTTCGGCTGCACCTTTGCCGTGGTGGAGGTGGACATTCCCATGTGCAAGGTGACGCTTCAGGAGATCATCAACGTCCACGACTGCGGCAAGCTGGTGAACCCGGCGCTGGCAGAGGCGCAGGTCCACGGCGGTATGTCCATGGCCATCGGCTACGGCCTGTCGGAGCAGCTGCTGTTCGACGAAAAGACCGGCCGGCCTCTGAACAATAACCTGCTGGACTACAAGCTCTCCACCATCATGGACCACCCCCATCTGGAGGCGCAGTTCGTGGAGAACGCCGAGCCCACCAGTGCCTTCGGCACCAAGGCCTTGGGCGAGCCCCCGGCCTGCTCCGGTGCGCCCGCCATCCGCAACGCCATCTACAATGCCACCGGCGTGGCCATCGATCAGGACCCCATCACCCCCCACGTCCTCTTCCGGCGCTTCACGGAAGAGGGCCTGATCCGGGACTAAGGAGGAAATACCGCTATGTATGATATGTCAGCGCTCTATCAGGCGGAAAGCGTACAGGACGCCATCCGCCTGCGGCTGGAGCATCCCGAGGCCCAGATCATCGCCGGCGGCACCGACGTGCTGGTGCAGATGCGGGAGGGCAAGCGGGCCGGAAAGGCCCTTATCAGTATTCGGGGCTGTGGTGAAATGCGGGGTGTGACGCTGGATGAGGAGGAGAACCTCCGCATCGGCAGTCTCACCACCTTCAGCCACATCACCGCCGATCCTCTGATCCAACAGTATATCAACGTGCTGGGCGAGGCGGTGGATATGGTGGGCGGCCCTCAGATCCGCAACGCCGGCACCATCGGCGGCAACACCTGCAACGGCGTTACCTCCGCCGACTCCGCCTCCACCCTCCACGCATGGGAGGCCATCGTGGAGATCACCGGCAAAAACGGCGTCCGCCGGGTACCCATTAAGGACTTCTACCTGAAGGCCGGCACCGTGGATCTGCGGGTGGAGGAGGGCGAAATTCAGACCGCCATCCTGATCCCCAAGGCATCCTACGACCGCACCTTCGGCCACTACATCAAGTACGCCATGCGCAATGCCATGGATATCGCCACGCTGGGGACCTCCGTTAACGCCCGGCTCAGCGAGGATAAAAAGACCTTCGACCGGGTGCGGATCGCCTTCGGCGTGGCGGGGCCCGTCCCTATGCGTGCGCCTCACGCCGAGGAGTTTATCAACGGCAAGCCCGTGACGCTGGAGAACATCGAGGACTTCGGAAAAGCGGTGCTGGAGGATATCCATCCCCGTGACTCGTGGCGGGCCAGCAAGGCATTCCGCTCTCACATCGCCGTGGAGAGCGCCAAGCGGTGTCTCATGGAGTCTGTGAAGCTGGCGGGAGGTGAGCTGTAATGGCAAAGAATCAGTATCAGCTGGTGACCTTCTTCCTCAACGGCAAGGAGGTGGAGCGGATGATAGACGTCCGGGCCTCTCTGACGGATATGCTCCGCAACGACTTCTCCATGACCTCCGTGAAAAAGGGCTGCGAGGTGGGGGAGTGCGGCGCCTGCAACGTCCTCATCGACGGCGAGTGCTATAACTCCTGCCTGTATCTGGCGGTGTGGGCCGAGGGCAAGCATATCACCACGCTGGAGGGTCTCATGGGTCCCAACGGCGAGCTCTCCGACATTCAGCAGGCCTTCATGGAGGAGACCAGCATCCAGTGCGGCTTCTGTATTCCCGGATTTATCATGACGGCGGTGGAGATTCTGGATCGTGGGGTATACTATACCGATGACCAGCTCCGCAAGCTGCTGTCGGGCCACCTGTGCCGCTGTACCGGATATGAGAATATTTTCAAGGCGGTGAAGAAAACCATGCTCCGCCGTCTGGGCCGTCTGGACGACCCATTCCTCAACACCTGACCGGGCGCTATCCTAAAACCGGATACCGGTGGGCTATTCCGCCGGATACCGGCGGGATACTTGACCGATCCCGATGGGATACCAGCCGGACGATGGCCGGACACTGGCTGGATATCTGCCGGATACGGACGGGATACCTGTGGGACGGCTGCCGGACAGTCCGGTGGATGTCCACCGGACACGAACCGGACGACTCGGTGGACGTATAGTTCCGGCAGAACGGACACGCCCTGACAGGGGAATTTGCCCCGCCGCACGGAGGCATCTGAACCGGTCGCCGAAAGGGAGAAAACTTCCAAATTATGGGCAAAGCCCCGCTTCGCCAGATGGCGAAGCGGGGCTTTGCTGTGTCCAGCAGGAATGGGGGGCGTGACTTGGCGGAAAAGTGTGAACGGAGCGTAAAGGCTGCGAAAGTTCACACTTTATTCATAATGATATGGTATATTATGTCCCACACTTTAGCGGATGGACGCCGTGAGGAGGGCTTGTATGAAAAAATTCCGGCTGAGGGATTACCTGCCGGTGCTGATCATGGTCCTGTGTGCGGCGATATTCGGCGTGCTGCTGGCCACAGGGGTCATGGATCTGGATACGGTGCCGCAGCTGGTGGCGGACCGGCCTGTGCTGGCGGTGCTGGTGGTGCTGGGACTATATGTACTGAAGGGCTTTTCCGGCGTGGTGGTATACAATGCGCTGGTGGTTGTGGTGTCCATGGTGCTGCCGCTGCCGGCGGCGCTGGCCGTCAACGGCGTGGGGACGGCGGTGTGCTTATCCATCTCTTACGCCATGGGGCGGTTCACCAAGACGGAGAGTCTGGAGTCGGTGCTGGACCGGCATCCCAAGATCAAGCGCTATTTCAGCGCCACGCAGGAATACGGCTTTGCCATGTGCTTTGCCATCCATATGCTGGGTCTGAACATGGAGGTGCTGGGACTGCTGCTGGGGATGCTGCGGGTGGATTACCTGACGTATCTGGCGGGGTCGTGGCTGGCCATTGCGCCGGGGATGGTTTGTCTGGTCATCGCCGGAAATTCGCTGGATTTCAGTTCGCCGGTGTTTTGGGTTTTCCTGGCCATCAACACGGTACTGGTGGTGTGCAGCGTGGTGTACACCCTGCGAAAGCTCCGGGCCGCCAAGGCCAAAGGCGAGAAGCAGGACGGGTAGAGGACGATCGGCTGCGGGCGGAGCTGCTGCTGTCGTGGATGCCGGAGCAGGTGGACTATCTGCAAATGATGTTTCAGTGCTTAGCAGCTACATCGCTGTCGTGGATGCCGGAACAGGTGGACTATCTGCACGATGCCGCCTACTGGCGGGCGCTGCTGGGGCGGTGTCAGGGAGCGGAGGTGCTTCAGGTCCGGGAGATGGAGAGCCATGAGGAGTTCTGGGCCGACTGGCTGCGGCAGGACAACGAATACGCCATCGGCGACCGCAAGGCCATGGAGGCCGGAGGTATTTGAACTTCATCGCCATGGTGCTGCGGAAGAAGTAAAAGACAGCAAGGCCCCCGAAGCGAATGGCTTCGGGGACCTTGCCGTTTGGGGGGGAGATAGAGTGAGAGGTCAGATGACGTAGTTGTCGCCCTGCGGAACGGCCATCAGGTCCGCCAAGGTGATGCCGGAGAAATATTTCCGGGTCAGGTCATAGTAGCCCTGCCACACCGAGAGGGTGCGGCACTCCCCGGCCCGCTGGCAGGGGGAGGCATCCGTTTGCAGGCAGGACACCGGGGCCAGCTCGCCCTCCGTCACCCGCAGGATCTCCCACAGGTCGTACTGCTCCGGGTCACGGTTCAGCCGGTAGCCGCCGCCGATGCCGTGGCTGCTGTCCAGCAGGCCGGCGTTTTTCAGGGCGGGCATCAGCTTCTCCACATATTTCAGGGAGATGCTCTGCCGGGCGGCTACGTCCTTGATGGGGGTATAGCCCACGCCCCGATGCTCGGCCAGATCCAGCAGGATCCGAATGGAATAACGTCCTTTGGTGGAAATCATGGTGTATGCCTCCTCATTTATTAAGTCTATTATACCACTAAGCTGGTAGGAAAAGCAAGCGCCGTGACAGTTGTCTTGCGAAAAATCTCGGGGCAGCTTTTCCGGAAAAAGCCCACCGGGGAGCGCAGCGGCTCTCCGGTGGGCGTTGATGATAGGAAAATTATTTGGTGTGGAAATAGAGGATGCCCAGCGTGCGGGGGCCGCAGTGACTGGAGACGGTGCAGCCGGCCCGTGTGTGCAGCACCTCGTCAAAGGGCTGGCAGCTGCGGACGGCGGCCTCCACCTGCGCCAGCTCCTCCGGGGTGAAGCCGCCGGATTCGGTGATGAAAATGTGGCGGGTGTCAATGTCATCCCGGCCCTTGAGCCGCTCCCGGATGTACTGGAGCAGGCAGCTCACATAGGGGCCACGGTACTTCTTGCCCACCATCATCTGGCCGTCCTTCACCTGAATGCAGGGACGCAGGTTCAGCATATTGGCCCCCAGCAGGGCAACGCCCGAGCAGCGGCCGCCCTTGTGCAGGAAGTCCAGACGCTCCACCAGAAAGCTGACATCCAGCAGCTCCCGGCGGCGCTCCATCTCGTGGGCGATCTCCTGAGCGGTGAGCTTGCCCTCACGGGTCAGCTGCACCGCCTCCAGCACCAGCTGGCCGATGCCGGTGGAGAGACTGCGGGAGTCCACGGGGTAGACGTTCCCCACCTCCTGAGCGGCGATACAGGCATTCTGGTAGCAGGCGGACATATCGCCGGAGATGTGGAAATGCACCACGGCGTCGCACTCCTCCAGCTGGCGGCGGAAGAACTGGGTGTAGTCGTACACCGACACCGCCGCCGTGCTGCACATTCCGCCGCCGGAATTGACGTGGGCGTAAATTTCGTCGGGGGTGATGTCCTTGCCGTCTACCAGAGACTGGCCGTCCCGGACGATGTACAGGGGGGTGATGCGGATGTCGTATTTTTCAATGAGCTCCGGGGACAGGTCACAGGTGCTGTCAGCGGATATTCTAATATTCATAATCAGCAGATACCTTTCTGTATATTATTAAATCTCGCAAATTGGCGACGGAAATATTGTATCACACGAATCCTATCATGGCAATCCCCTTTTTGCAACGAAAAATGGCGGTTTTGTTCGGTATCCTGCACAAGTGCGGCGGGGCGTCCGGGAGGATGGACAGTGGGGGCGAAAAAGAAGCGGTACATGGCTTGCCATGTACCGCTGAGGGGGATAAGGGGTCAGTCCATAGTGGGGCGCTCGTCGCCCAGGAAGAACACGGCCACCGTGCCGGGGCCGCTATGGGAGCCGATGATGGTGCCGATGTCGCACAGGCGGATCTTGCCCTTCAGGCGGGGGAAGCGCTCCTCCAGCGCTGCGATGAGCAGGGCGGCGTCCTCCGGGCACCGGGAGTGGCAGACGAAGCAGCGCTGGTCGTAGTCCCGGCCGCCCTGAGCGTGCTGCTCCATGGCGTTCACGGTGGTCTCCACTGCCTTCTTCTTGCCCCGGACTTTGCTGTAAGCCTTGATGGCGCCCTTATCATCCAGCCGCATGATGGGGCAGATGTTCATGATGGTGGCCACCATGGCCGCTGTGCCGGAGACACGGCCGGTGCGGCGGAACTGGGTCATGTTGGAGGAGAAGAACTGGTGGTGAACCTTGTTGCGGTTTTCCAGCACCCACCGAGCCGTCTCCTCCAGCGTGGCGCCGCTGTCCCGCAGGTCCGCCGCCGCATCCACCAGCAGGCCGTAGCCGGAGGAGGAGCACAGGGAGTCGATGACCACGAGTTTCTTATCAGGGTACTTCTCCTGCAGGAGCTTGGCCGCCGCCTCGGCGTTGTGGACGGAGCCGGACTGGCCGGAGGTGAAGGCGATGTGCAGCAGATCGCCCTTTTCCAGCTGGGCCTCGAAGAAGTCCAGATAGGTGCCGACATTGATCTGGGAGGTCTGGGGCAGCTTGCCCGCCTCCAGAAAGCGGTAGAACCGGGGCAGAGCCTCCGGGTCACGGCCCATGTCGTCCACGTACTCCTGCCCGTCCACCACGTAGGTATAAAACAGCACGGGAATGTCTCTGCTCTGCATATAGGAATAGGGAAGGTCCACGGTAGAGCAGCAGCTGAGAATGAATTTACGTTCCATATGTCCTCCTCCGGTCAATACACAAGATACGCACGCAGGCGGGGTATATTGCAACACACTGTCTATTATATCACATTTCGCCGCCGTGTCAACGAAAAGTCCCTGTGGTTTCCCCGTTGCAATCCGGGGCGCAGTCCGATATAATAAAGGTTCAGATCATGATCCCGGAGGCGGCATATGTTCATTCTCACAGAGAAAAATCAGGCGGCGGCGGTGCAGCAGGCGCTGCGGCAGCGGCTGAAGGACACCGGCGTTACGGTGGCGCATCCCGGCGGGGAGGTGCTGGTGCTGGAGGGGGAAACCTTTCGGCTGGACGGGGAGAGTCTGCGGCTTCTGCCCGGCGTGCGGGCGGTACAGCGGCTGACGGAGCCGTATCCGCTGGCGGCCCGGACGGGGCATCCGGAGGACACGGTGGTATCCGTGGGCAAGGCCCGCATCGGGCAGGACTTCTGCCTCATTGCCGGGCCCTGCGCCGTGGAGTCGTCGGAGCAGGTGACCTCCATCGCCCGGCAGATGTCCGCCGCCGGGGCGCAGCTGCTGCGAGGCGGCGCCTTCAAGCCACGGACCTCCCCCTATACCTTTGGAGGGCTGGGGGCCGAGGGGCTGGAGCTGCTGTGCCGTGCGGGCCGGGAGACGGGCTTGCCGGTGGTGTCGGAGATCACCGATCCCCGGCAGCTGCCGCTGTTCCGGGAGGTGGACGTCCTGCAGGTGGGGGCGCGGAATATGCAGAACTTCGAGCTGCTGCGGGAGCTGGGACGGCAGGAGAAGCCGGTGCTGCTGAAGCGCAGCTTCGGGGCCACCGTGACGGAACTATTGCAGGCGGCGGAATACATCCTTGCCGGCGGCAATGAGCGGGTGATCCTCTGCGAGCGGGGCATCCGCACCTTCGAGACGGACAGCCGGGCCACGCTGGATGTGGCGGGCATTGCCGCCCTGAAGGAGCAGTCCCACCTACCGGTGCTGGCCGATCCCAGCCATGCCGCCGGGAGGCGGGAGCTGGTGGCTCCGCTGGCGCTGGCGGCGGCAGCTGCCGGGGCGGACGGACTGATGATCGAGGTCCATGACCGGCCGGAGGAGGCCCTCTCCGACGGACGGCAGGCCCTGACCTGCGGCGAATTTGCCCGGCTGGCCCGACGGGTGCAGGTACTGACGGCCCTGCTGCGGCAGGAGGAATGACAAAAGGTGAAACAGCCCTCACGGCGCTGCCGTGAGGGCTGTTTTTATGCGGAAAAGGACCCGGCGGAAAAGGCGGGTCCAAACCTACCATATCACGCCGAAGGCCGGGATGCAAGAGAAATTTTCTCCGGGAGGGAAATTTCAGAGGACTGCCCCATGCACAGGGGGCGGGAGGGGAAAAATCTTGATGATTCTGCGGGCTTGACGGCGTTTTTCTCCGGCGGTAAAATCGGTGGGTAAAAAATCAGAGGGCGGAGAAGCGCCCCGCTGTCAAAAGGAGAGGGAGCCATGAAGTATATTTTTGTCACCGGCGGTGTGGTGTCCGGGCTGGGCAAGGGCATCTGCGCCGCATCTCTGGGGCGGCTGCTGAAGCAGTGCGGCCTGCGGGTCAGGAACCAGAAGTTTGACCCATACCTCAACGTGGACCCCGGCACCATGAGTCCCTATCAGCACGGGGAGGTGTTCGTCACCGATGACGGGGCGGAGACGGATCTGGATCTGGGCCACTATGAGCGGTTCGTGGACGAGGCGCTGGACGCCAACTCCTCCGTCTCCTCCGGGAAAATCTACTGGAGCGTATTGAACCGGGAGCGGCAGGGAGGCTATCTGGGCGGCACGGTACAGATCATCCCTCACGTCACCGATGAGATCAAAAACCGCATCTACGCCATGGATGACGGGCAGACGGATGTGGTCATCTCCGAGATAGGCGGCACGGTGGGCGACATCGAGAGCCAGCCCTTTCTGGAGGCCATCCGGCAGGTGGCGGCGGAGAAGGGCAAGGAGAACGTGCTGTACATCCATGTGCCGCTGATCGTGTCCATCCCCGGCAGCGGGGAGCTGAAGAGCAAGCCCACCCAGCACTCGGTGAAGGAGCTGCTGAGCATCGGCATCCAGCCGGACATTCTGGTGTGCCGCACGGACAGCCCCATTACCGGGGACATCCGGCGGAAGATCGCCCTGTTCTGCAACGTGGAGGAGGACTGCGTCATCCCCAACGTCACGGCCTCCACCCTGTATGAGGTGCCGCTGCTGCTGGAGCGGGAGGGGCTGTGCCGGGTGGCCTGCCGCAAGCTGGGGCTGCCGGTGGTGGAGCCGGACATGGCCCGGTGGCGGGCCATGGTGGAGAAAATCCACGGGGTACACCGCCATGTGACCATTGCGCTGGTAGGGAAGTACACGGGATTGCACGATGCGTATCTCAGCGTGGTGGAGTCCCTGTTCCACGCAGGCACCGCCTGCGATGCGGAGGTGACCATCCGGTGGGTGGACTCCGAGACCCTGACACCGGAGAACGTGGAGCAGATGCTGGCCGGGTGCGGCGGCGTGCTGGTCCCCGGCGGCTTCGGGGATCGGGGCATCGAGGGGATGATTTTAGCGGCTCAATATGCACGGGAGCATCAGGTGCCGTATCTGGGCATCTGCCTGGGGATGCAGATCGCTGTCATCGAGTTTGCCCGCCACGTGGTGGGCTGGGCCGACGCCCACAGCGCCGAATTCACCGCCATGACGGCCCATCCCGTCATTGACTTGATGTCCGATCAGGTGGGCGTTACCGCCAAGGGCGGCACCATGCGGCTGGGCAAGTACCCCTGCCGGCTGGCGGAGGGGAGTCTGGCCCGGAGGGAGTACGGCACGGAGGATATCTCCGAGCGCCACCGGCATCGGTACGAGTTCAACAACCGCTTCCGCTGCGAGATGGAGGCGGCGGGGCTGCGGCTGTCGGGCCTGTCCCCGGACGGCAGTCTGGTGGAGATCGTGGAGGAGCCTGCCCACCGCTGGTTCGTGGGGGCGCAGTTCCACCCGGAGTTCAAGAGCCGTCCCGACCGGCCGCACCCCCTGTTCCGGGGCTTTGTGCAGGCATCGCTGGAGACGGCGGAATAAGGCGTATCCGAAAAGCGGCAGGAGGAAGTGACCTCCTGCCGCTTGTGACTGT
>OGEZ01001565.1_pt1 | contig 10748 bp, 8 predicted proteins | sample 1570831 | NCBI WGS metagenome assembly OGEZ01 (sample SAMEA2582059, study PRJEB24529) | metagenome | biome: Human gut stool | place: China | collected 2011
GAAATCTTTACACAATGCCAATCAAACTCCTTCCTCTGTTGCTAAATATAAAAAAGTATTCAAAGAAAGACCCTGGCTGTTACACGCAGAGTCTTTCTTTTTTAGGAATCTGTATTAATTACCCAAATGGATTATTTAATTTTAGCAGTTTCCAGATTTGACCACTTACTGAATACTTTGTTATCGTTTTCAGAAGCTGTTCTGTTCCAGGAATGTACTCCTGCATAATATGTTCCTGCAGGAATGTTCTTAAATACAGCTTTGCATACACCTGGTGCAACATTTAATTTTTTGTATTTTCCATACTGATATGGACGTGTCTCTCCGTGTTCTTTCTTGGAACCTTTTCCGAGAACTACGTCATATCCTGTAGAGTTAGCGGATTCTTTGTATGTTACAGTGATTGTAGAACCCTTTGTCTTAACACTGAGGATTTCTGGTGTGTCTGGTGTTATTGCAGTTACAGAGAATGGATAAACATTAGACCATTCGCCGAATACTTTCTTACCATTTTCATCACGTTTCCAAGCATGGCAATATGCATAGTATGTTCCCTGCTGAACATATTTAAATGCTGCGGTTGTCTGAACCTGATTCTTAACAACATCGATACGTGCTTCCTTATCTGAAGGATCTTTAGATGTAGAGATTACATAATCATATCCGGATGCACCATCTGCTTCGTCGGAAAGAATTACTGTTGCTTTGTTACCAGATACTTTAACAGTATTGATTACTGGAGCACCAACTTTAACAGCGTCAACATCAACTTCTTTGGAACCAGTATAATTTTTGCTGTCAGCTTTAGCTGTTACAGTTACTTTCTTTCCGTCTTCACTGAATTTAACATCATATTCCTTGGATGGAACAACAACGGAACCATTCATTACGGTTACATTTCCCTCTTTATCAACAGTTACGGTTGTGTTCTTAAGATCTTTTGCTACAACTTTCCATGTAAGTTCTACATAAGAACCGTCTGCATCTGTCTTAATGTTGCCTGCGCCCCATGATGTAGTATCTAATACATAACCATCTTTTGCATATAATTTTGCTTTTAAAATCTTATCTTTAGCAGTTACGTTAGAAGCATCGCCTACTGTTTCAATCTTATAGTCAGAATCATCTACAAGAGTTTTTCCATTTACAGTAACGGTTACTGTTGGTTTGACTGCGATTCCGCCAGCATATTCAGTATTTGCTACTTTGACATCAGATTTCTTAATAGCAATAGCACCAATCTTAAAGAATCTTGCGTTAGTATAAGTTGTTTTCTTATCCGCAAACTTGTTAGCATCTGTATTTTTGTAATTACCTAATGCATTTACATAGATGGCAGCAACTTCTCCACGAACATTGTTGTAGTATTTAACTTCGTAATCAGTGCCTTCTTTATATTTGGAATCAGCTGGTTTGTAAGTTACTTTATCAAAAGTATGCTCTGTTCCATCATTTGTAAAGATTGGCGCAAAGGATGAAACGCCACTTTCAGATGTAGCTGTTTTATCAAATCCAACAACCTTTCCATCTTTCCAAAGTGTAAAGGTTCCATTTTCATTCAATACTGCCTGTTCAATATCAAATTTGAATGCATTTGTTCCCTCGAAGTTTGGATTCTTAGCAGTATCTTTCACTGTAAGTGTTGCACTGCCTGCTTCTTTTCCTGCATTTACATTTGCAGAAGAACTAGCTGGATATGTAATTTTAATATCAGCAAGGTCTGTTGTAAGTGTTTCATCGCCAAGTTTAACATCATATTCTGTTAATGCAGGTGTAAGTTTATTTCCTGTATAAGTAAAGTTACCAGCAACAGAGTTTTTCTTAGGAGTAATAGTCACTTTTGACAGATCTGCTTTATTAATAGTAAACTCTACAGTCTTTGTCTTAGCTGCGCTGTAATCACCTTTACCTTTGATTGTAATCTTAGCTGTTCCCGCATTTGTTGCATTTACAGTAGATACTACTTCATAATCAACATCTTTTACAAGTGTGCGGTTACCATCTTTTACAACTAAATCAGGTTTGATTTCTTTTCCTGTATAAACGAATGGAGCACCAACTACAGTTACATCTGCGTTTGCAATGGATAAAGTAGCTACTGTTGTATTCTTAGATGCTGTTACACCGCCTGTTAATTGAGAGATGCCATAATTTTTATATGCATCACTTGTTGTGTCAATTTTGTCTGCTTCTTTTACAGTAGTAGTTAACTTTGTTCCATCAACTATTTTACCACTACTGAGAGTGCTAGAATCAGCAGCAAATGTAGTTTTATAGAGTGTATCCGGTACATCAATTAATTTTTCAACTTTTTCAAATTTAACTGTAGATCCAACAGTTTTCTTAGTCCAGGTATATGTCTTAGCCTGTACTTTGATATCGGATTTTTTCAGATATTCAGAAGCCTCTGTCTTAGAACCGTCATAAGCTACTGATTCTGGAACAGTAATTGTAGTTGACATGATTTCTGCGGGTTTAATTGCAAATCACCAGTTTACAACTTTATAAATGGTAGACTTGCTGACAAACCAACTGTTTTAAAGCCCTTGTCATAGCATTTGATTTTATGTGTGTTTCGATATTTTTCACGAAAGTGGCAAAAAATATCTGACTGCGAATACCCTGACTTAATTCAAAACGAAACTCCTGTACACTCTTGGTGCGGTACTCAGAAAAATGCTCGTTCTGATAAGGCAGAATCTTCATAGCACAGTAACTGATGTTAATCAGGTTAACCAGCATCTCCATCCCTTTGCAGCTTCGCACCATATAGCTGCAAAAAGACCAGAATGTTTTCTGCTCATAGTAGCTCGTTTCAATATTCCAGCGAAACGAGTATAGAAAGAGTGGAATGTATTTCATCCGGTCACTGCCTGTCTGGTTCAGTGGTGCTTTCTCCTGCCATGCACAGAAAATCTGCAGATCTTCTGGAAAAACAGTGCTGAAGAACAGCCGTTTTGTGCCATGCTCTTTTTCAGCGGCAGTGACATACGCAAGGACTTCACGGGTACCAAAGATCCTGGTCAGAACCCGGCGGACACCGGTATAATAATCTCCAATCTTTTCATTGGAAAAAGTAAAATCTGTCTCAACAGAAAGGCGTTTGCCATGTTTAGCAGGACGTCCCCTGTGTCCAGTGCGCGCAGGCTCAAGATCATACATGACAGAGTCAGTCCTTGCATTACCAATCAGATCCAGGTTTGGATATTCATCAATGACAGATACCAGGTTCTGTTTTGTATACCAGCTGTCGCAAAGAATAATGACATGTTCTTTGCCGTGAAATTCTGGCATAACCTGCCGGATCATGGATGCGGCCAATTCCAGTTTTGATTCTTTTTTCTGCCACATACGATAACCGAGAGGAACAGAAAGGTACGATACCTTATCGTGATTCCAGACGGGCACGCAGAGCATGACGCTCACAAAGCAATGTCCATTCAAATAGTTGGAACCATTGTGTGCAGCATGGTCAAACAGTTTTGAAACGTTTTCAAACTTTGTGCCAAATTTAGATACCATTGTATCATCAACACACAGAAATACCGGCTGCGTCTGTAATGAATTCGGTATCAGCTTCAAAGCAATCCGGGCAGTGGTATTCATAAATCTGGAATAATCAACTTTTGCATAGGAACATGCATAATAAAATACATTCAGTGATTTTTCTGTTACCCCGGATAAAAAATGCTGATAAAGAAAACGGATGGAATGCGCGGATTCCAAAGCCAGTATGGATAATATCAACAGAAACAGGGTATCTGCTGTTGGAACAGAAAAAGTTTCAAAATAAATCAAAAAATATTGATGAAGTCTACCAATCAGTGTTTTTTCGTTGTATAATGTTTTTGTCGTACAGGGTCACTTTCCTTTGTAATGTTTTTTGCCAAATTCATTATACATCAGAAAGTCCTGTACGATATTTTTTTATGAAAAAGTTGTAAAGTGGTGTTGCAAATGTACCAATGCATTTTTTACCACCTAATGTACTACTGATTCCCTGTAAATAAACTTTGGCTGTACCAACATTAGTGTTGTTTTCATAAATCACCTTATAATCGGTACCAGCTTTCAGAACAACATCAGTAGACCCTTTAATTACAATAGTACCTAACTGATCGGCAGTTTTTTCAACAGCAGAACCGCCCTGATAGAATTCATCACCTAAGTCAGTTGAAGAATTTAATTCTGTATTAGCAGCTAACTGACCATCTTTAGTAACTAAAGTAGCATCTGCAATGTTGTTCTGGGCAACATAAAGATTAATAGTCTTTCTATTAATCACATTCTTCGTAGTATCTGTTGGTTTTACAACAACTGTATAAGTACCTTCTCCACCTTTATGGATTGCATCTGTATCAACTTCAATATCCACATTATCCATAAATGTTGTATTAGTGCTAAGAGTTTCTTTTCCTTCTGAGATTGAAAGAAGCTTCTTAATATCTGCTTTAGTGATATTCTTTGATTTCAAAAGTCCAATACTGATATCATCAATTGCACATGTACTTAAATCGCGGGCAACAACAGTAGCTTTCTCTGCTGTAGTATATCCAATACCTTTGCTGGAATCAAATGCACCTACAGCATAGTTACGATTCAACTCGTCATCATATGTTTTGGTAATAGACACTTTCACTTTTGCAGAATCACCAGCATTTGTAAGAGTACCTTCAACCAGAGCAACATTAGTAATTGCTTTAGCCTTTAATGTGTTTCCGGAAATATTGCTCTTTAAGGTAAAGTTATCTTCTACATTTGTTAACAGATTAATAGCTGAACCTGTATATTTATACTGAGTCTTCTTTAAGTTAACAGCTAAATCATTTTTTGTCTTGTCCGTCAAGTCTGTATTAGAACTAAGAGCTGGTGTTCTTGGGTTAATAGTCATATTAAACGTAAGAGAACCCTGGTATCCAGGCTTATTAACAGTAGCAGTAACCTTGACAGGTTCACCAGATTTTGTAGCATTCACAGTATCACCATCATATGTGAAAGTGAAATCAGAAGCTGCGATATCAGATGAACTATAGCCACTATTGTATGTAAGCTGTACATCATTTGCAGTTAATGTTTTTGCTGTACCATCATAAGTTAAAGTACCCGTCTGTCTGATTCCAGTAACAATACTTTTTACATCTTTTGCAGTAATAGTTACAGCAGGAGTTTCATATGTGAAACCTTCAAAATCTTCGGCAGTTCCTTTGACACCTGTAATTTTAAGAGTAAGTTTTCTACCTAAATGATTTGGCAGTGGTGTAAACTTTGTAATAGCATTTTTGATGTCGGCAACACTTGGATTTTTTCCGCCAAGACGTACCTGACCTGAATAATCTTTCGCGTCCATTGCATTTCCATCAGCTTTAGCAGGCTGCATTCCATCGATTAACCATTCATAATCAAAAACAGTAACATTTTTTCCTTCAGCATTTTTTAATACACTGTCGTCTGCAAATGAAACTGATTTACCAATTTCTGCTTTTTCAAAATATAATGTTTTTTCTGTTGCTGCTGTTGCAGTATCTGCAGTATCATCTGTATTCTCTGTAACTTCTGGTGTAGCCTCATCGGAGAATGCGGCTGCATCAGCGGCATCTGTATCTTCTGCAGCCGGAGCTTCTGATGTAATTGCAACATCTGCGTCGCTTCCATCACTGAACTCAGCAGCCCAAACCGGCACATTAGAGGTTGCCAGCATTGCAACGACGAGAGACATACTTAAGGTTTTCTTAGCCATGCCTTTCTTCGTATTCTTAATCTTTGTCATGATTATAGTTCCCCTTTGGGTGGTGGACAGGTTGATTTTTGAAAAAATTTCGTATGGGGAACTGATTTCAGACTTAAGGAATGTCCGAATTTTATGATTTATAAGTGGATAATTGTTGACAATCGTAGTAAAAACAGGCAGTTATTGCAAATAAATCTGATGTTGTATTGAAAAATTCTTCTGGTTTTATGCTGATTGTAGTAAGCAAGTAACAATACATAATGAGACTCATAAAATATAAAATGCTCAAGGGATCTGTCTGAAAAATTGACGGTGTCGGATCAGCAAAAATAAATTTCAACAATTGTATCTGTATTTTCTCTATTAGCACAATAAATCGGAACCCGGTTCTGTTTCTGGCTAATGACAAGCTGAGAAATCAGCAATAATTGCATACTTTCAATAAAAGGGGAAGAATAAAAATAACTCCTGCCATATAAAACAGGAGCTATTCTATATAAGACTGCAATTGTGGGAATTCTTTGCTGTTATCTCTTATGTAGTTTCTTTTAAAGGCGGCAAATGCAGATTCCCGACGGAGCAGTGCCTTTAGTTTTCGCTGTATATATCTGGAATCAGGATTTTTTCTATATGCTTCAAGATTGTCATATAGAAGGTTCATTTCCTTTGTAAGTTCATTGTAGCGCATTGCACTTTTATATGTCCGCATACCAGTATTGAGAAGATTGAAGGATTCGTAAATGAGCAGAGCAGTTCTTACTGCCATGGAATTATGTTCATCTTTGGCTGAAATTTCAGTTTTTCCATCTTTTAATTTAAACGTCATCATAAGCTCTGGATCATTTTTACAACAGTCTATAATTCCGTCATCATACTTTTTCTGATTTTTTATTCCATTGCAGTGACTGCATGACCAGAATAAATTGTTCCAGTCAAATTTTCGTTCAGGGTATTTTCCGTTTTTATGGGGCAAAAGGTGTTCTACCTGAGGATCCTGAAGATTTTTCAGTTCGCAAATGTAGCACTTATCGTGAAAATCTTTTCTCAACCGGGATACAACATCTGGCTGTTCATAGCTTCCGGAAACTTTTTTTGCTTCTGATTCCAAAGAGGCAGGAGAGGGAAAAGAACGTTCTATTTTTACCATCAAATATCCTCCCGTTGTGCCAGTTCTTCTTTTAACTGCTGATATTCTGTGGTGATGCCAAGAGCCAGGTAATCAGGGATTTCATCCAAAAACATTTCCAACTCTGCAATTTTTTCAAAGTCATCATCAGTAAGTTCCGGCTTCTGAACAAGGGTTTTATATTGCTGAAATTTATTTTTTAATGTATCTGATAAGGTATCAACCTGGAAATAACCTTTTACAATTCCATCGTATGGTACATCTGACAAGCCATTTTCAACAACGATATGATTCTCAAGATCGTAAATTACCACATTATCCAGGCTGTTAAGCACAAACGGAGAATGCGTTGAGACGATAAACTGAATATTTGGAAACAGGCAGGTTAGGATATGCATGATCTGTTTCTGCAGTTCAAGATGAAGATGCGTTTCGATCTCATCTATAAGTACAATTCCGGGAAGGTCAAATTCAAAAATACGTCCTTTTTTCTTGACCATACGAATCATGAGATCCAGAACAATATCCATGATGGCTGAAAATCCACTGGACATACAGTTGAAATCATAAGGTTCTTTTCCACTCTGGTAGATCATAAAGGAAAACGTATCTTCATTAAAATCTAATTTCAACGTAGTATCCTCAAATATTTGTTGCAAAAGCTTTTCAAACTGGATAAACCAATTATTTATAGAATCTGCTTTTGTGTTATTTGATTTTGCTCTTGCCAATGCTTCTGTCACTTTTAGATCTGCAAGATATTTAACAAACAAGTTTCTGGGAGCATCGTTTAGATCATAGGCATCATTTAGAGAAACTTTTTCTATATGTTCAGGTACTTCAGCCTGAAAGTTTCTGTCACATTTATAGTAAGCTAATAAAAAACTTCCATCGGCATATAGTTCTTTTAAATTTATGTCTGTCTCATTATTAAATGACAGTTTAACAGATGAATTCAGCGTATTGAAATAGGTTAAACAACGTTTTGCTGAATTCAAAGTATAAGGATCCATCTCTTTTGTTTTTTCTAAATCGACATGATCTGGATACAGAGCATATAGCAAGCTAGTTTCAAATCTAAATCTGATACTTGGAATTTCATTTTCAGATAAGCGGCAATAGCATCTAATACACTTGTTTTACCACTTCCATTTTTGCCGGTAAAAATCAGATGTCGGGAAGTAGTATCAGATAAATTGATAGTGATATCTTTTAAATGGCGCACTTTTTTTATTTCCAGTTTTGTAACAAATAATTTTTCCATATTTCTTTTTCTCCTGGAGCATTACAGATTAACATGGATTCATTATAACAAATAACAGGAAGAGTTACTAGAAAAAACTATTGACAAATTAAGACAAGCGCTAGATAGATTTTGACAATGCGTGGTACAATTTGTTTAATTATCTTCGCAGCAACTGTAGATATACATACAGGGGATGGCAGTATAATTACGCAAATACCATCTGGGATGTCCTGGGATACAAAAGGACTGCCAACCTGTAGCAAAACAGATTATAAATCGAGTAGGAGGGAGCTAATCACTCCCTCCTACTCGATTGTTTCCGAAGATAGGAAAGCGAGAAGAACTACCGGCTGGAGTCTGCTTTTGCCTGTTGCAGCTGTCATGTTCTATATGCAAAATACCGCATATACAGGCACGATCCGATAAGCTTCTTTTTGTCTGAAGTCTTCGGCAGAGATTAAATACATTTGCGTGGGTGCAGGAGAGAAGGAAGATTTATTCAGCTGCATAAGGTTCCTGCATTTCTGATGTGGGGTGGTGCGGTAGTCTATGGCAATTAAGTGACTGTTTTTGGACAGTAAAAAGGGAACTTCCGCCTGGTTGCCGCTGGACCAGTAGGAGAGGGCATAGCCATTCCGGATAAAGTGCTGTGCCAGAAAGGTTTCGATACAGGCTGTACCGGCGGTGGTTTCTTCTCCTGACAGAAGCTGGAAGGCAGGGATTTTTAGTATGCATGAGCATAATCCGGTGTCAACAGGATACAGATGTAAGGAGGTTTCCGAAGGTTTGCTGCAGACAGCCGTCTGGCAGGGAATGGCAAGTCCGGTGCTGATCAGCCACTGCAGGGGTTCGTGGTAGACTTTGGCAGTAGCACCTTTTGCAATGCGGGTGTACTGGAATTTACGGCTGGTTCTGCCGAGCTGTGCAGGGATCGAGAGCCAGGCATTGCGGCAGTGGCGGGCGGTTCCTTTTGGAGCCAGGGCAGTAATATCGCTGAGAAAAAGATTAAGGAGCTTTTGCTGGGTGTCAGGTACCAGCAGGAGCTTCTTTTCTTTTTTGTATTCCATAATGGCAGCAGGCATTCCGCCGATGATCAGATAGAGACGGAACTGTGACAGGGCTTTTTCGTGGAGTTTCTTTCCCATTGGGCTGAAATCGGAGAAATGATTGCGGATTTCTCTTGTAAGGGCAAACTCAGCACTGGCCCACAGAAATTCTTCAAAATCCAGTGGATACAGAGTCAGGATATCAAAGTCGTGGACGGAGAAAGAATCAGAGTTAACCACACCTTTATAGATAGAGGCAATGTGATATTGTGGAAAGTCCAGGGCAATAGAGGTAAGAAGTGTGGAAATCTGAGGAATGCACTGGATATTGTCAAGAATCAGAAGGGAAGAGGCAGGGCGCAGTGGTTTTCCTGCACAGGTTTCCAGAAAAAGCAGTACTTCCTGTGGATCATGTGGAACAGACAGATAGTCTGCAGCAGAGCGGTCTGTTTCCAGATTGATGTAGAGTGTATGTTCGTATTGCTTATTTCCGAAGTCCATAAGCAGCCAGGTCTTGCCTGTCTGGCGAAGCCCCTGAAGGATTAAAGGTTTGCGGCCGGGATTTTTTTTCCAGTATATCAGGGAATCGGTACATTTTCTTCTCATATGGGAAATCTCCTTTTAGTCGGTGACACAGGTATAGAGTGAATGGTAACGGTACAGGACAGTTATAAATGATCAGCAGAGGAACGAGTTGATTGTAGAGGAATGTTTATGACATCATTATACAATGGAACTGTCGGAAAAATCTATACATAAAGATAGAAAAAAGTCGATTTACACATTTTTAAATATTTGTTATCGTAATTGTATTGACAAAATGTAATCGTTCAGGTTTTTCTGAACGGTAACAACATTGCCCGGCAAAACAACAATTATTTCATTTCACAAAGGAGGATCCCTATGAAGAGAATCAATGCAATCTACGCAAGGCAGTCAGTGGACAGAGCAGATAGTATTTCTATTGAAAGTCAGATCGAGTTCTGCAAGTACGAGTTAAAGGGTGGAAGTTTCAAAGAGTACAAGGATAAGGGTTACAGCGGCAAGAATACAGTCAGACCACAGCTTCAGCAGCTTCTGACAGATATCCGCAGAGGGGAAGTGGAGAAAGTGATCGTGTATAAGCTGGACCGGATCAGCCGTTCTATTCTGGATTTTTCCAATATGATGAATCTGTTTCAGCAGTATCAGGTGGAATTTGTCTCTTCTACAGAGAAATTTGATACTTCAACACCTATGGGACGGGCAATGTTAAATATCTGCATTGTGTTTGCGCAGCTGGAACGTGAGACTATTCAGAAGCGTGTCAGCGACGCATATTATTCCAGAAGTCAAAAAGGTTTTCGCATGGGCGGCAAGCCTCCTTATGGTTATCGGCTAGAGGAGATCCTGATGGAAGGAATCCATACAAAGAAGCTTGTGGAAGAACCCGGGGAAGCGGCAATTGTGCGGGAAATTTTTGATATGTACGAACAACCGGACACTTCTTATGGGGATATCACCAGATATTATGCGGAAAAGGGAGTGCAGTTCTACGGAAAGGAACTGATACGCCCCACTCCGGCGTAACATCTGCGCCGGAGGGGGGCGTATCAGTTCCTT
>OGEZ01001566.1_pt1 | contig 10736 bp, 9 predicted proteins | sample 1570831 | NCBI WGS metagenome assembly OGEZ01 (sample SAMEA2582059, study PRJEB24529) | metagenome | biome: Human gut stool | place: China | collected 2011
ACCCCAACCGCCGCCTGACGCCGGAGATCGTGGAAAAGATCAGTGAGGAAAAGCACGACCCGGAATGGATGCGCATCTTCCGCCTGAAAGCACTGGAAACCTACAACAAGATGCCGGTGCAGAACTGGGGCCCCTCCATCGCCGGCCTGGATATGAGCAACATTGTCACCTACGTGCGCCCCAATACCGAGATGCGCGGCAAGTGGAGCGAAGTGCCCGACGACATCAAGAACACCTTTGAGCGTCTGGGCATCCCCCAGGCCGAGCGCGCCAGCCTGGCCGGTGTCGGTGCTCAGTATGACTCCGAGGTGGTTTACCACAACGTCAAGGCTGAAGTAGCCGCCCAGGGTGTTGTGTATACCGATATGGAAAGCGCCCTCACCGGCCCCTATGCCGAGATGGTGCGCAAGCATTTTATGAAGCTGGTGCCGCCTACTGATCATAAGTTCGCGGCCCTGCACGGTGCTGTGTGGAGCGGCGGCTCCTTCGTCTACGTCCCGGCGGGCGTACATGTGGAGATTCCGCTGCAGTCTTATTTCCGCCTGAACGCCCCCGGCGCCGGTCAGTTCGAGCATACCCTCATCATCGTGGACAAGGGCGCGTACCTGCACTTTATCGAGGGCTGCTCCGCCCCTAAGTACAATGTAGCCAACCTGCATGCAGGCTGTGTGGAGATCTTCGTCGGCGAGGGTGCCCGCGTGCGCTACTCCACCATCGAGAACTGGTCCAAGAACATGTACAACCTGAACACCAAGCGTGCCAAGGTGGAAAAGGGCGGTACCATTGAGTGGGTCTCCGGCTCCTTCGGCTCCCACACCAGCTGCCTGTACCCCATGAGCATCCTGCAGGGTGAGGGTGCCCGCATGGAGTTCACCGGCATCACCTTCGCCGGTGCGGGCCAGGACCTGGATACCGGTGCAAAGGTCGTCCACGCTGCCCCCCACACCACCAGCCACATTTCCACCAAGAGCATCGCCCGCGACGGCGGCATCTCCAACTTCCGTTCGTCTGTCGTGGTGCTGCCGGGGGCCGAGGGCAGCAAGTCCAGCGTCAGCTGCGAATCCCTGATGCTGGATGACCGCAGCCGCTCCGATACCATCCCCGAAATGGACATCCGTTGCGACGCCGTGGACGTGGGCCACGAGGCCAAGATCGGCCGCATCAGCGAGGATGCCATCTTCTACCTGATGAGCCGCGGCATCTCCGAGGAGGACGCCCGGGCGCTGATCGTCGGCGGCTTTGCCGAGCCTATCGCCAAGGAACTGCCGCTGGAATACGCCGTGGAAATGAACAACCTCATCCATCTTGAGATGAAGGGCAGCATTGGCTGAGAGGGGAGGAGCATAGCATGAATATGAACATGAACCGCCTGCCGGTGCCTACCTGGAACCACCTGGGCGTAAACTTTGCCCCGGATAAGGCCGCCCTGCCGCAGGTCCCCGCCAATGGCTGGGGAACTGCCGCTGCCACCGCCGCCGTGCCTGCGGGCATCCGCACCAACGACCCGGAGACTGAAATCTTCGAGACCTTTACCGAGTCCGGAATGGGCGTCGCCGCCGATGCCTTCCTGGCCGCCAACGCCAACGTGAAAGAGCATCTCGCCGTGGGCGAGGGCACTGCCATCGAGACGCCCGCCGTCTTTGAGGTAAAGCTGGACGAGGCCCACCCCTGCGCGCTGAGCTGCCTGACCATCGACGCCGCCAAGGACAGCAGCCTGACCGTCGTGCAGGTGCTGCGCGGCGATGCCGAGGACGGCGTGGCCGCTTCTCTCGTGCGCATCAACGCCGCCGAGGGCGCCCACGTGAAACTGGTACAGGTGCAGCTGCTGGGCAACAACGCCAGCCGCTGGGGCGCTGTTGCCATCCGGCAGGCCGCCAGTTCCCGGGTGGAGCAGGTGCGCATCGAACTGGGCGGCAAGGTCTCCGTCTGCGGCACCCGCACGTTGCAGGACCACAACAAGAGCGAGTACGACCTGGACGCCGTCTACTTCGGACGCGACAATGACGTGCTGGATTACAACGATGTCTCCGTCCAGATCGGCAAAGATACCCTGTGCGAGATGCACACCGCCGGTGTCCTGACCGGTAATGCCGACAAGATCCTGCGCGGTACGGTGGATTTCCGTCGCGGCGCCAAGCGCGGTGTGGGCCACGAGAGCGAGGACGTGCTGATGTTCAGCCCTACGGCCCGCAACCGTACCGCCCCGCTGATCCTGTGCGGTGAGGAGGAAGTAGAGGGCCAGCACGCCGCCAGTGTGGGACGTCTGGATGAGGGCAAACTCTACTACCTGCGTTCCCGCGGCCTGAGCGAGAGCCAGGCGCGCCGCCTGATGGTGGACGCCCGCTTTGCCCCGGCTATTGAAAAGATCCCGCTGGAAGAGCTGCGCACTGAGGTGCGCGAAACTGTTGCACGGAGGCTTGATGATGAACAACTGGACGGCTGATTTCCCGATCCTGGCGGCCGATGAGAACGGCAACCGCCTGGTTTATCTGGACAGTGCCGCCACCACCCAGCACCCCAAGCAGGTGCTGGACGCCGTGGTGAACTACTATAATAAGGATAACGCCAACCCCCATCGCGGCGTGTACGAGCTGGCCATGCGTGCCACCGACGCCCACGAGGGCGCTCGCCATACGGTGGCCGAGTTCTTTAACGCCGAGGATGACGAGATCGTCTTTACCCAGAACACCACCGAGGCGCTGAACCTGGTGGCCTACAGCTACGGCATGCACTTTCTACATGAGGGCGATGAAATCGTCATCTCGGTGGCTGAGCATCACTCCAACCTGGTGCCCTGGCAGCGCGTGGCCGAAGCCACCGGCGCAAAGCTGGTGTATATGTACCCCGGTAAGGACGGCCGCCTGACGCTGGACGAACTGGATAAGAAAATTACCGCCAAGACCAAGCTGGTCGGCATTGCAATGGTCTCCAATGTGCTGGGCCTGCGCGCCCCCGTGGAGGAGATCGTCAAGCGCGCCCACGCCGTGGGCGCTGTGGTGGTGTTGGACTGCGCCCAGAGCGCACCCCACACCCCCGTAGACGTGAAGAAGCTGGACGTGGATTTCGCAGCCTGCTCCGCTCACAAGCTGTACGCCCCCATGGGCGTGGGCGCCCTGTACGCCCGCGCCGAGCTGCTGGAGAAGATGCCCCCGTTCCTGAGCGGCGGCGATATGATCGGCGCTGTGCATGAGCACAAGGCCACCTGGGCCGAAGGCCCCCGCAAGTTCGAGGCCGGTACCCGCAACGTCGGCGGCGAGGTCGGCTTTGCCGCCGCCATCGAGTATATGAACAACATCGGCTGGGAGGCTATGGAAGCCCACGAGTATATGCTGCTGAACCGTATGCTGTCCGGCATGCGTGCTATGTCCTGGCTGACCGTTTACGGCGAGCCGGTGGCCGATGGCCGCTACGGCGTCGTCAGCTTCAATGTCAACGATGTGCATCCCCACGATGTGGCGACCATTCTGGATGCGGGCGGTGTAGCCGTGCGCGCCGGTCACCACTGCGCCCAGCCTTTGATGGAGTACCTGGGCATCGGCAGCTGCTGCCGCGCCAGCGTGGCAATCTACAACACCGCCGAGGATGTGGATGCCCTGCTGGAAAATCTTGAAAATGTACGAAAGGTGATGGGCCTGTGAACCTGAACGAACTGTATACCCAGATCATTACCGAGAACAGCCGCAGCAAAGAAAACCGCCACCCCGTGCCGGGTGCCACCCACAGCCTGGAGGGTGTCAACCCCAGCTGCGGCGATGACATCACCCTGCAGCTGCGGGTGAAGGATGGCAAGATCGAGGATGCCGGCTTCATCGGCAGCGGATGCGCCATCTCCCAGGCATCGGCTTCGCTGATGATCGACCTGGTCAAAGGCCGCACGGTCGAGGATGCCCGCCGCCTGATCTCCCTCTATTTCCAGATGATCAAGGGCAAGATCACCCCCGAAGAACTGGACGACCTTGAGGACGTGGCCGCCCTGCAGGGCATCGCCCACGTGCCTGCCCGCGTAAAATGCGCGGTGCTGGCCTGGCACACCCTGGAGGAAGCCCTGGACGGCGAAGGCAAGACCGACAAAGTTACCACCGAGGATGCCGAGTAAATTTTTATAATGACATAAAACAAGCGGCAGAGCGTAAAAACTCTGCCGCTTGTTTTGGCTTGTGGGTAAAAATGCGAATGTCATATGTAGGGGTCGATGCTTGCATCCGCCCCTACAGCAGCCATGCGATGAGTTACTGATTTCCAAACACGCCGTTCTGGTAATCGCTTTCCGAAATCATCCAGCTCCGGTCCACCAGCCACATGCCATCCTGCCATACGGCCTGGATGGTGTAGTAATCCGCGGCGGTCTCTGCCTCGCCGGTGGTGTCGTTCACGGCCTCGTAGCTGGCGGCGGCGTTCACGGTCACGGTGTTGTCGCCGTACGCAATGTGTTCGGTATCGCACACCATGTCGGACTTGTCCAGCGTAAAGGTCACCGCGCCGGTGGCCCCGCTCTTGATGCCGGCGGACAGGCTCTGGCTGTGCAGCTCGGTCACATAGCGCAGCTCGGCGGGGTCGGCGGCGTTGGCGGCACGCAGGTAGGCGCGGTAGTACACCGTCAGCATGGCGTCCAGATATTCCTCATCGGGCTTGGCGTAGCCGTCAGCCTCACATGGCACAAAGGTGCCAAAGGCGGCGTTCTCGTTGCTGGGCTTGGACACCAGCGCCAGCGCCGTGCGGTAGCCGTCCCCCTCGGGCGAAACCACCCGCAGCAGGGTGTCGGTGCGGGTCAGGGCACTGCGGGCCATGTAGTAGCGGCCGGTGTCGCTGGTGCCGTGTGGCTGCTCTGCGCCGTCAACCGTCAGCGTAAAGGTGATGTTGGTGGGCAGGTTGTCCAGATAAAAACGGTCGGCTTCGTCCAGCACCAGCCCGGCGGATTCCGGTGTGGTCTCGGCCGGGACCTGAATGTCTGCGGGCAGGGTGACGGGCTTGTGCAGGGCAAAGTACACGACCACCACCGCCACGGCGCAAAGCAGCACCACGGGCACCCATGGGGGCAGCCTGCGCCGTGCCGCGCCGGTTGGGCCGGACAGCGGATTGCCGCAGACCGGGCAGGTCTTGCGGTCGGGCTGGGTGATAGGCGAATTGCAGTGCGGGCAGCGTTTCATAGCGGTCCCCTCCTTTTTTACGTTGGCCGATGCCGCAAACTTTGCGCAGCATGGCTGTTTGTACCCCGAGTATATCGACTGAGAGATGCTTTGTCAACCGTCTTTTTTGGAAAAAACACACGGGCACGGGCGTATAAATTTGCCCCGCAGACGGGTGGTGTGATATAATAGAGAACACATTCACCCTGTGGGGGCCGATGCTTGCATCTGCCCGTAAACCCTGCGGCAACGCAAGGCTCTGCGGGCGACACTGCTCGCCCCTATACTTATATGTCACAAATCGCGCCGGCATTACAGCAGAATCGGCTGCAACTGCACACCGCGCAGGGCGCTTTCCAGCGTATCGGGGATGAGGGTGAAATCGCTTTTGAGGCTGCAGGGCTTTTTGTAGCTGTCGTCCTGGCCGAAGGGCACAAAGTAGTAGTTCCGCCGCTGCAGCAGCTGGGCAATAGCCGGGGCGCTGCCCGAGAGCGCATCGTTGGTGGAGGGCGCTAGAACAACGGGCCGTCCGCCCCGCAGCAGGCTTTTGGCGGCCAGGGTTACCGGCGTGGCGCTGAGGCCCGCTGCCAGCATGGCCATGGTGGTGCCCGTGGCCGGGGCGATGATAAGCGCCTGGGCCATCCCTTTTGGGCCAAGCGGTTCCACCTGCTGCAGGGTGGTCAGCGGTGTTTCGCCGGTCATCTCCTGCAATTGGGCGCGCAGAGCGGCGGCCGTGCCAAAGCGGGTATCCAGCGCGGCGGCGCTGCAGCTTAAAATGGGCAGTACCCGCCAGCCCAGCGCCCGCAGGCGGCGCACCTGGGGCAGCACAGCCGAAAAGCTGCAAAAACTGCCGCATAAAGCAAAGGCCACGGTGCGGGGGCCGTCAGGCCGGTTCATCATGCAGATCACCTCTTTCTTGCAGGATGGTCAGTACGGTTTGAGCGATGAGCGCCCCGGCGGTATCGGGGGCGCACTTGCCGGGCAGGGCCAGAGCGTGTTCGGCCCGGATGCCCAGGGCTTCGGCGGCGTCAAAGTCGGTGCCGCCGGGCAGGCTGGCCAGGTCGATGACCAGCGCCCCGCGGGGCAGCTTTTCCAGCATTTTGCGGGGCAGCACCGGCGCGGGGATGGTGTTGATGACGGTATCATGCTTTGCCAGCAGCACGGGCAGGCGATCCAGCGGGGCAGCGCGGTGCCCCGCACACCGGGCGTTGGCCCGCTGCACGGCATTGCGGGCGGCAACGGTGGTATGTCCGCCCAGCAGGTCCAGCCGCCGCGCTACCGCCCGGCCGATGCGTCCGTAACCGAGAACCAGGAAGTCGCTTTCCCAGATGGTGCGGCGGCGCAATTGCAGCAGCAGAGCAAGGCAGCCCTCTGCGGTGGGCACGGCGTTTAAACATTCCAGCTCGGGCCGCTGGAAGTAGTCCAGCAGCGGCAGACTGGCCTGCCGGGCGGCGGCCTGGATGGGTGAACCGGGGCGTCCGGCCAGCAGCAGGGTGCCGGGGCGCACCCCCTGCAGGGTGCGGGCGACGGCATCGCTGACACGTTCCTGGGACATGGGCAGCAGGACAAAATCGGCCTGGCAGGCGGCCTCCGGCCCGATGATGCGGAACCCCGCGGCCTGCAAAGTCTGCGCCGCCGCCCGCTGGCGGGCATCATGCCCCACCACGCAAAAGGTTTTCATAGGCTGTTCCCCCTTTGGGTGTGCTTTCGCCATAGTATGCTTGGATTGAGGCGAATGGTGCGGATACAAAAAAAGCTCCCTCCCAGAGGAGCCTTTTGCACCGCGTGCAAATAAAAAATCCCGACCCCTCAGATGGGATCGGGAAAAATCGAATGGTTTAATAATACTTCAACCCGTTGCACTGGCCGCGCCAGACGGCGATGGGATCGATGGGGACGGTGCCGATGCGCATTTCCACAACGGTGGTCTTGCCGCAGGTAGCAAGGGTCTGGCCCTGCTTGACCTGCTGCCCGGCCTTGATGTCAATGTCGCTCAGCCCGTAGAAGATCGTGCGCACGCCCGCGCCGTGGTCGATGACCAACGTAGTTCCGTAGTCGCCGCCCAGGTCCTCGGCCAGGTCGATCTTGCCGCTGGCGGGGGCAATGACCAGCTCACCGCGTGTAGTGGACAAAATTACGTTCGTACTGGTGCGGCCGCCTGCGCCGGTGCTGGTGCTGCGCTCGCTGTAGCGGCGGCCCACATACTCGGTCGCGCCGAAGGTCAGCGTGGTGTTGAGGCGGTTGAGGAACGGCTGTACGAACCCGGCGTCCGCCCAGCTGATGCCGGTGGGCGCTGCGGTGAACAGCTTGCTGACCTTGGTGGGGGCGTCGTCTTGCCCGAGGTAGGGCGTGGCGCGCTGGGACTGCGAGGAGTAATCCTTGTAGCTGAATCCGCCGTCGGTCACTTTCAGGTACAGTGTGGTGGAGTAGCGGCCCACCTGCACGTCGATGGTCTCGGTGCCTAAGGCTGCGTTCCAAGGGATGGGCAGGTAGCACACCCAGCCGTTGGAGGACTGGATAAAGCCCTGATTTTTCAGCGTGGTGGTCAGGGTGGGGGCGTCGTTCTCGTAACTGCCGGTCACACGGATGGCGGCTACGCCGCCCTGCTCGATGGTATTCTCGCTTAAATAAACGGACGGCTCGATGGCAATATCGAAGGTGAACAGCCAGGTCTCGGAGCCGGTGATGTCGGCGGCGCCTGCTGCGCGGGAGCCGGTAACGCTGGCCACCAGCTTGGCGGTGTAGGTGCCGGTCTCGTCAAAGCAATAGCCGCTGAACTCCGACAGCGTACCCTCGAACACGGTCTCCTTGTCGGCGTCGGTCACGGTCAGCTGGGTGGCGTAGTTGGTGGAGCTGATCGTAATATCCGGCGACAGCGTGGAGATGGGATCCTCCAGCACAGCGGGGACGGAACTATAGGTTTCGGCGTAGGTACGCTTGAACCAGTTGCCGATGACCGGCACATGCCACTTGTAGGCCGAAGGCTCCAGCGTCTGCCCGGCGAAGGTCACGTGGATGGAAGGCAGCATATCGGGGGTGGCGCTGCGGTACAGGTAGGCCACGCCGATGCCGGCCACTACCAGCACAAACACCACCACCAGCAGCAGCCACCTGGCCATGCCGGTCACGCCGCTGCGCACAACATCCCCCATGGTGGCGGGGGTGTCATCCTCCGCCGCATCGTCGTCGGACGAAGTGTCGGTATCCTCCCCGGCGGGAATATCCATGTTGGCGGTGATCTGCTCCACCGAGAGCTGCACCGTGCGGGTCATGTCCAGCAGGCGCTTTTCATCGATGGGCGGCAGCTCCACGGCCTCCTCGTCGGCCTCAGCGGCATCCAAGGCGGCGTCTTCGTCAGCTGCGGCCTCCTCCGTGGGGGCCTCTGCGGGGGCTTCCTCCTCTGCGGGGGCTTCCTCATCGGTGGGGGTGCTGTCCTCAGCAGGCGTTTCCGACTCTGCTTCGGGGTCGCCTTCTTCGGCGGGGGCTTCCTCGGGTGCTTCGGGGGCGGCATCTGCTGCTTCTTCAACAGGTTCCGCTTCGCTCTCCCCTGCCGGTTCGGCGGGGGCATCCTCGGCAGCGGCCGTGGCGACGGCTTCTTCCGCCGGCGCGGTCTCCGCAGGGGGCGCGGCTTCGGGCTGCGGGGCTGCCTGGGGGGCAGTATCCGGTGCGGTCTGGGCCGGGATGTTGTCGTTTTTCTTGCTCATCTGTACTCTTCCCAAAATCCTCTTGGTGTTGCCCCATCGTGGAAAAACAGGCGGCAGCCGGGGCCGGGCTGTACCCAATGAAAAATTTATTCAGACTCGCGGTATTGCAGACCACTGCGGCCCGCCATGGCAGGCTCCGGGTCTACCGATTTGCTGCCGATGCGCAGCTCAAAGATCAGGTCATGGTCGGTGCCCGCCGTGCCTACGGGGGAGCCGGCTTCGATCGTCTGGCCGCGCTGGGCGGTGACGGTCTTTAACCCGAACAGATAGCTTTTCACGCCGCAGCCGTGGTCGATGACCACCGTGCCGCCGGTCAGGGTCAGGGTATCCGCCAGCACGACGGTGCCGCTCTGGGGTGCGGTGATGGTCTCGTTGTCGGGGGCGGAGTAGGTCAGCCCGGTGGATTGGCCGCTGCGCTGGCCGTCCCGCATCTGGATGTCGCCGTAGTGCACGGCAATGGCGCTGCTGCTGGGGGCCACGAACAGCCCGTTCCACAGCTTTTGGCCGGTGCTGTTGGTGTACAGCGGCCAAATGGCGTTGCGGTACTCCTCGGCCCCGCCCACGTCTTCCTCGGCGGGCAGTTCCACCGTCTTGTGCTGGGTGTTGGTCACGGTCAGGGTCAAGTCGCGGGTCAGGCTGCCGCAGGTCAGCTGCAGGGTATGGTCGCCGCCCTCGGCATTATAGGTGATAGGGATATACCCCATGTAGCCGCCGGCGGTGCGGCGGAACCAGACGGTGCCCAGGTCGGTCTCCAGGCTCGGCTCACCATCCAGAATACCGGTGAGATACAGCGCCACCACGCTGCCCTGGGCGGCGCGGTCAATGCTCAGGGTCACGGTAGGGGCCATCGACATGGTGTACCCGGCGCGGTAGGCGTACCAGCCCTGGGCGTCGGCGGGGGGCTCGTTCTCCTGGTGGTAGGCTTTTACAATAATTTGGTAGTCGCCGTTGGCGGCGTAGGTATAGGTGTTGCAGGTGGAGGCATCGCCGGTCCAGGCCGTGCCGTCGGGCGCGGTGATGGTCACTTCGGCGCGGGTGACCCAATCCGGCAGCACCAGCTGGGGCGCGGTATCGGTAAAGGTGCCCAGCTTTTGCACGGTCAGGTTGGTAGGGCTCTGGTAGTGCTTGCTTACTTTGTCGCCCAGCACGGGGATGGTCCAATCCCACCCGTTGGGGGTGAGGGCGGTGTCCCCGAAGGTAACAGCCTCCTGCGGGAGGTCTTTTTCGCCGGTGCGGCTGTAGAGAAACGCGGCGGTGCCGCCTAAAATCAGCGCGACCATGGCAATGACCATAGCAAGCCAGAGCAGCAGTTTGCGCATAGTTTTCTCCTATAGGCAGTAGCGATGGAAAAGCCGGACGCACAAGGCGGCGCCCGGCTGAGAGACTCAGTTTTTACTCGGCGTCAGGGGCGTCAGGGGCGTCAGGGGCGTCGGCTGCGGGCTGGGCGGGGATCTTTTCGTAGACGGTGTCGTCCTGGAAATCGTCATCATCGTCGTAATCGTCACCGTCATCGCTGAACAGCAGGCGCTCGTACTCGTCCAGCTCTTTCTCGCGGTGATAGAGGTAGAGGGCGGCGGCGGTCAGGGCACCGGCAGCAGCAAAGAAAAAGGCCAGCACAGCACCGAACGTGGATTTCTTCATCATGGGGAAAACTCCCTTCCTGGCGGTAAGAATACCGTTGATTCGTAATTTTTTCTTGCGGGCGGTCTGCGGGGCAGATACCGCTATGCCCCTATTATACCCGACCCGGGGCCGGAATACAACACAAGAATTGTAAAATTTGAAAGTTCCTTGGCTGTCTCATGCCTGCTTTAGCGATTTAAAGAGCTGGCTTGACATTCGTGGGAAAATGGGGTTTACTTTATATAGGAAAAAGGCTCCCCTTGAGGGGAGCTCCCGCGCAGCG
>OGEZ01001572.1_pt1 | contig 10715 bp, 8 predicted proteins | sample 1570831 | NCBI WGS metagenome assembly OGEZ01 (sample SAMEA2582059, study PRJEB24529) | metagenome | biome: Human gut stool | place: China | collected 2011
TAAGGCGGGAATTGTGCGGTGTTGCCTTAAGATTTCTCTCAAATTTCGATGTCCAGGCTTACGGGGCAATGGTCGCTGCCCATGATGTCCATTAAGATACCGGCCTCTTTGATGTTGGGGGCCACGCGGTCGCTGACGAGGAAATAGTCGATACGCCATCCTGCGTTCCGCTCACGGGCGCGGAAGCGCATGCTCCACCAGCTGTACATGCCGGTGTCGGCGGGGTGTAGGCAGCGGAAGCTGTCGGTAAAACCGGCGGCCAGCAGTTCGTCCAGCTTGCCGCGTTCCTGGTCGCTGAAGCCCGCCGCGCCGCGGTTGGGGCCGGGGTTCTTCAGGTCGATGTCCTCGTGTGCGACGTTGAGATCGCCGCAGAGGATGACAGGTTTAACGGCGTCCAGCTTCTTTAAATAAGTACGCAGGTCATCCTCCCACTGCATGCGATAATCGATGCGGGCCAGCTCGTTTTGGGAGTTGGGCACATAGAGGTTGACCAGGTAAAAGTTCGGGTATTCCAGCGTGATGGCGCGGCCCTCATGGCTGTGGGCTTCGCAGTCGATGCCATAGTTGACCGATAATGCCGGAGTCTTGGCCCAGATGGCCGTGCCGGAGTAGCCTTTTTTCTCGGCGCTGTAAATATAGTCTGTATAGCCTGCCGGGGCGAAGTCCGCCTGGCCGGGTTGCATTTTGGTCTCCTGCACGCAGAAAAAGTCGGCATCCAGGGCGTTGAAGGTATCCTCAAAACCCTTTTTCAGGCAAGCCCGCAGGCCGTTGACGTTCCAACTGATGAATTTCATGAGGTAAGCCTTTCTTTTGTTTTACGTGGGTGCATGGGCGGCTTTCGGTGTTCCGCCTCCATGCGGCGGGGCCGGGGCGGCATCCGCCAAAGCCAAAAATCAATTCGGTATCTTAACCGCTTTTTTCTTCCAGACGCCGCTGACGAAGCGGCCGACAAAGCAAATGCTGCGGCAGACCCAGTCAATGACCATGGCCCACCAGACGCCGACGGCGCCCCAGCCCATGTTGACGCACAAGATCCAGCTGAACGCCAAACGCCAGACGAGCATCGAGACCACCGATGCGACCATCGTAAACTTTACGTCGTTGGCGGCGCGCAGAGCGTTGGGCAGCACAAAGGCCGCCGGCCAGATCAGGATACCCATGGCGCAGTGGATGATGACCAGTTCCGCCGCCAGGCTGCGGGTCTCCGGCGATAGGGTGTACATATTCAGCACCACCCCCAGCGACAGGATGACCGCCGCATTGGCAATGCCCTGGGCAATGTAGTCCCACAGCATCAGTTTTTTGGTGTAGTACACCACCTGCTGCATGTCCTGTGCGCCCACGCAGCGGCCCACTACGGTAATGACCGCCAGGCCCATAGCCTGGCCGATGATAGCGCCCACGGCGTCCAGGTTATTGGCCACCGCGTTGGCCGAGATATGCACCGTGCCGAACAGCGAGATCATCGACACCACCAGCACGCGGCCCAGCTGGAACAGGCTGTTCTCACAGGCCGAGGGGATGCCGATGCGCAAGATGCTTTGCACGGTCCCCCTCTCCAGGTGGGTGACCGACCGCGGCGTAATGTGCAGCACATACTCATGCTGAGCGGCCAGCGCCAGGATGATAAACGCGCCCACCGCACGGGAGATCAGCGTGGGGATGGCCACGCCCTCGACGCCCATGCCCAGCAGGTAGATGCAGATGGCATTGCCGCCAAAGTTGATGGCGTTAACGATGACTGACACCTTCATGGACACAGCGCTGTTGCTGGTGGAGCGGAAAATGGCCGCACCTGCGTTATACAGCGCCAAAAACGGGAAGGACAGCGCCGTGATGGTAAAGTAGATCACCGCCGCGTCCATAACGTCATCGGTGATGGCGCCAAACAGCAGGCGCAGCATCGGGCGGCGGGTCAGCAGGCAGAACGCCGCCACCGCCAGACCCAGCAGGGCACTTAACCCCACCAGCTGTCCGGCACTGCGGGCGGCCTGCTCTGGCTTTTTGGCACCCAGATACTGGCTGGTGACCACAGCGCCGCCGGTGGCCAGCGCCGCAAACACCGTAATGATGAGCTGGTTGATCATATCCACCAGCGAAACGCCGGAGATGGCGGCCTCGCCTACCGACGAGACCATGACCGTATCCGCCATGCCCACCAGCACGCTGAGCGTCTGTTCGATAATCAGCGGCCAAAGCAGCGTGAGCAATTCGTGATTGGCAAAAAGTTTTTCCCTTTGTAAAGGCTGCATAGCAGCGCGTCCCCTCTTTATGTGAACATATAGTAAAGTATATCACAAAGCCGGGGTGCGTGCAATGCGCAAACGAAGTTCCATCTTGCACAGCGGAAAGCTTTGTGCTATACTGGCGGCAGATAAAGTTAGAATAATCAAACTTTTTATAAGAGGACTGGAAAATATGACACTGGCAGAAATCAAAGTTGGGCAGGATGCGGTACTGCGCACCATCGGCGGCCAGGGCGAGCTGCGCCACCACCTGTTGGATATGGGCCTGACCCCGGGCACCGAGGTGACCCTGCGCAAGGTTGCCCCCATGGGCGACCCCATCGAAGTAGAGCTGCGCGGCTACGAGCTGACCCTGCGGCTGGCTGATGCCGCCAAGATCGAAGTGGACAATGTCCACGAAACGGACCGCGCTGCCCGCAGCGAGACACGGCACGCGCCTGTGCCCCACCCCGGCGTGGGCGAACTGCGCAAGGCCGCCAGCTACCACGACCGCAAGGCGGGCAGTGAGATTGCCAAAGGACAGCCGCTGCGTTTTGCCCTGGCCGGCAACCAGAACTGCGGCAAAACGACGCTGTTCAATCAGCTGACCGGCTCCAACCAGCATGTGGGCAACTTTCCCGGTGTCACGGTAGACCGCAAGGACGGCATGATCCGCGGCCATGCCGAGGCCACCGTCACCGACCTGCCGGGCATCTATTCCCTGTCGCCCTATTCCAGCGAGGAGATCGTCACCCGGGACTTCCTGCTGAACACCCACCCAGACGGCATCATCAATATCGTTGATGCCACGAATATTGAGCGCAACCTTTACTTAACCATGCAGCTGATGGAACTGGAGATTCCGATGGTGTTGGCGCTGAATATGATGGACGAAGTGCGCGCCAATGGCGGCACCATCATGGTCAACGAACTGGAGGAACTGCTAGGTGTGCCGGTGGTGCCCATCTCGGCCGCCAAGAACGAGGGCATCGACGAGCTGGTGGAGCATGCCCTGCATGTGGCCCGCCACCGCGAAGTCCCCGGCCGCATCGATTTTTGCGATGCCACCGATGGCAAGGACGGCGCGGTACACCGCTGCATCCACGCCGTGGCCCACCTGATCGAGGACCACGCCCAGCACGCCGGTCTGCCGCTGCGGTTTTCCGCCACCAAGCTGGTGGAGGGTGATCAGCTGATCGAAGCTGCTTTGCAGCTGGACGAAAACGAGACCGAACTGCTGGGCCATACCATCGCCGAGCTGGAAAACGAGACCGGCCTGGACCGCGAGGCTGCCCTGGCTGACATGCGCTTTACTTTTATCGAGCGCCTGTGCGACAAGACCGTGGTGCGCCCCGGTGAAAGCCGCGAGCACAAGCGCAGCGTGGCTATGGATAAGGTCCTGACCGGCAAGTACACCGCCCTGCCCTGCTTTATCGGCATTATGGCGCTGGTGTTCTGGCTGACCTTCGGGGTCATCGGCGCGGCACTGTCTGACCTGCTGACTTTGGGTATCGACGCCGTGACCAACGCCGCTGACCATGCGCTGACCGCCTACGGCATCAACCCGGTGGTGCACAGCCTTGTCATCGACGGCATTTTTGCCGGCGTGGGCAGCGTGCTGAGCTTTTTGCCCGTTATCGTCACTTTGTTCTTCTTCCTTTCCATCCTGGAAGATACCGGCTATATGGCCCGCGTGGCGTTTGTGATGGATCAGCTGCTGCGCCGGGTGGGGCTTTCGGGCCGCAGTTTTGTGCCGATGCTGATCGGCTTTGGCTGCTCGGTGCCTGCTATCATGGCCACTCGTACTTTGTCCAGTGACCGCGACCGCAAGATGACCATTCTGCTGACACCGTTCATGAGCTGCTCGGCTAAGCTGCCGATCTACGCACTGTTTACCACCGCGTTTTTCCCGCGGCAGTGGCGGGCCGTTGTAATGGTGGGGCTGTACCTGACCGGCATCGTATGCGGTATTTTGTACGCGCTGGTGCTGAAACTGACCCGCTATAAGGGCGAGCCTGTTCCCTTCGTCATGGAGCTGCCCAACTACCGCTTTCCCTCGGCCCGCAGCGTGGGCCAGCTGATTTGGGAGAAGGCCAAGGACTTTTTGCAGAAAGCCTTTACCATTATTTTTGTAGCCACCGTGTTGATCTGGTTCCTGCAGACTTTTGATACACGGCTGAATGTTGCAGCGCCGGATACCAGCCTGCTGGCATTGATTGGCAGCTGGGTAGCGCCGATCTTTAAGCCGCTTGGCTTTGGCGACTGGCGTGTTTCTACCGCGCTGATCACCGGCTTTACCGCCAAGGAGAGCGTTGTTTCCACCTTGACGGTGCTGCTGGGCGGCGATACGGCAGCACTTTCCACGATGTTTACCCCGTTTACCGCCGTGGTATTTTTGGTGTTTACCCTGCTGTATACCCCCTGCGTGGCCGCTGTGGCCGCCGCCAAGCGCGAACTTGGCAGTGCAAAAGCCGCCGCCGGGGTGGTTGTGATGCAGTGCGGTATTGCATGGGTGGTTGCCTTTGTGGTACACTGTATAGGTACACTGCTGGGGTTTGTGTGAACCCTTGTCCCGGAGGTAATTGACTATGGCAAGTGCGATCATTGTAGTGGTAATTTTTGTGCTGCTGGCGCTGGCGATCCTGTTTATCTGCCAGAACGGCGGCTGGCAGGGTGGCTGCGGCGGCAACTGCGCCAGCTGTCACCAGCATTGCAGCGATAAAGAGAAACAGGAAAAGAAGAAGTAACCAGCGCATAAAAATGCTCCCCTCACGGGGAGCATTTTTTGTGTGTATGTATAATTTACTGGCCGGCAATGGACTCCAGCCGGTAAACCGTTCTACCATCCGGGCCGGCTGTGCAGGTGAAGTGGTAAACCAAGACCCTGCTTTGCCGGGTGGAATCCTCGAATTGGGTATCCCCTGCTTCCGCAAACACCTGTGCTTTTGACGTCGCGGTATCAATTTTCACATCCGTTACCGTAATATCACCATACGGGAGAGATGTCTCCTGACTATAATAGCAGATCCCGTTTTGCGGCTCGCCAAAAGGCCATTCGGTTATATCCGAAATAGAAAGGTCCGAAAGCCCCAAATATATCGTAGCCGTTTGCAGCAGATCACTTTCCGGAATTTCCCAAAAGTAATTATCATTTTGTGTATAGGTACTGCCTTCGCCCTTGCTTTCAAAGGTTTGGTACAGCAAAAAGAACGATAAATTGTAATCCTGCGGAAGTTCTTTCGTGCTTTGCAGGGGCGTATTAAAGAAACAGCCCAGCGTTTGGGTATACGATGCAAGCTCGGATTCCTGCGCCGCCTGGTCAGGGGCCGCAGGCATCTGTTCGCCTTGCGCCGGTGTACTTTCGGGCGCTGGTTCAGACGATGCCGCGGGTTCCTCTACCGGCGCAGTACTTGCAGTCGTGGGTGCCGGTGTCTCGACCGGGGTATCGGTGGGCTGGGCGGTCTGCGCTGGCACATTCTGTACCCCGCAGGCTGCAAGGGCCAGGGGCAGGGCCAGCAGGCAGGCGATGCCTTTTTTCATAGGGAGTTCTCCTTTCCTGCTTATATTTATTCGCCCGTGTACATCGTTACCGGGGTATAGTCGGTGCTGCCGGAAAGGTAGGCGGCGCGGTCCTGGGTGGCGTAGGCGATCTTATCCAAAAAGTCCGGGGCATCCATGCTGCCGTGGGTGACGAATACCTTCCCACCGGGCAGCAGCATTTCCGGGTAGCCTGTGGAGGCATACTGGCTCGATTCATTTACAAACGCCGGGCGGTAACTTTGCCCATCGTTCAGGTCATATACCTGTACCGATTCGCCCTCATCCAAAACGATCCATTGCAGCTCGCCCTGTTCGTTCTCCAACATCTGCTCACTTGTGTACGGGTCGTCCCGTGCCAGCACTTGTACCATTTCGCCGTTTTCCAGCTTACCCACACCGGTTGGGTAGCCATCCTCCCCATACAGGTCGAAATACAGTGTGCCGTCGCGTTGGCCGCGATACCAATAAAAATCCTCACTTGTGGGATAGCTGTAGAGTTTTTTCATTTCGCCGGTGGCAGCATCAAAAAGGTCATACTCATACTCTGAGTTCTGAAAAACGGCATTGTACTCATCCCCGTCGACATTGCTGGGCAGCGGGCTGGGGCTGACAATGCGGTGGATGACCCATTTATCGCCCGCGCCATATACATTTATGGTCTGTTCCGGCAGGTTGATATAGCTTACCTCGTTCGTGGTGCGGTCCCGCCGGATGATGCGCTTGCCGCTGGCATAGTCCAGCTCGTACAGCGCGGCATCATCATACCATGCAGGGTAGAATTCCTCTTCCACAGGCAGGCGCTCCACACTGCCGGTGGAAGTATCCACGATGTAACACCATTCGGTGGGGTTGTCCTTGTCCATATTTTCAAAGCAGTACAGCTCTACCATGTCGTCCCAGGCGGCCATGCCACAGGTCTCTCCGCCTTGCAGCTCGATCTCCGCCAGCTTTTGCTGCGTGGCGGTGTCGCAGTCGGTTTTTATCAGGTAAAACGTATTGGTGTTGGTGGCTTCATCGTATTTCTGGTTCATGCTGTACAGGCCGGTGTTGGTATAAAGCCTGTACGCTGTGCCGCGCAGCTTGCCCGCAGTGCCAACCGCCGGGGCGGTCGTTTCCTGGGCGGTCTCGGTGGTCTGTTCGGTTTCCGTGGCCGGCTGGCTTTGGGCGCTATCCGCACCCTGCGCTCCGCAGGCGGCGAGGCTTAGGGACAGGGCCAGCAGGCAGGCGATGGCTTTTTTCATAGGGTGTTCTCCTTTCACGTTTATTATTTAGTCTCCTGTATACATTGCAATCGGGGTATAGTCGGTACTGCCCGCCAGATAGGCGGCGCAATCCATTACGGCGTAGGCTTTGCGGTCGATGCCATAGACATTGGTGTAGGTACCATTGCTGACCAAAATCTTATCGTTTGCCAGCAGTTTTTCGGGGTATCCGGCGTTCCATCCTTCCACTTTATCCCACTCAATTGCCCGCGTGTAGGTCTGGCCGTCTGCCAGATCATAGATTTTGATGGCTGCTTCGCCCTTTTCTGTCAGCTGGGTGACCCAGCGCAGTTCGCCCTGCTGCTGTACGGTGGATACACTGATACTGCTGAAGGGCAGCGTCCATACGGGAGTCATTACGCCGTTTTCCAGTTTGTCCACCGTGGCCGGAGCTGTGTCACCGATGCCGTTCCCGTTCGTTTGCCAATGTATAAAGTAAAGGCTGCCGTCCCGCTGACCGCAGTAGTCATAACTATCACCTGTCGTAGGAAATTCGTAAAGTTTTTCCATCTCACCGCTGGCGGGCTCGTACAGGATAATTTCCGCCGTGGAGTTCTGCCAGGTGGCGTCGAAAGCGTCCTTCTCGCTGGTCGGATCCGGCATAGGAGACGGGCTGCTGACGCGCACCAACAGCCAGCAGCCATCCACCGAACCGCATACAGTATAGGTCTGGCCCGGCAGGTTCTGCAAGGTCACTTCACCGGTGGTGCGGTCCAGCCGGGTAAGGCTTTCGACCCAAAGGTTTGAGCGGTTTTCCTGGTAAAGGGCAGCGTCATCGTACCAGGTTGGGGCAAACGCGCCATCCATCTGCTGCTTTTCCACGCCACCGGTGGCCGTGTCAATGGTATAGCGCAGGCTGGGCCGCTCGCCCTCAGCCGTGTTTTCCTGCAGGTACAGGTCTACCGCATCATCCCAGACGGCCATACCGTAGTAGCCGCCATCCAACGTGATGCTTGCCACCTTTTCCTGCGTGGCTGTCTCGATGTCCGTTTTGACGACACAGTAGACATCCTCATTTGCAGCTTCGTTGAAAAGCTCATGCAGGGTATACAGACCTGCGGCGGTTTCCACCTCGGTACTGCATGGCCGCACCTGACCCGTGATGCCCAACTGGGCAGTGTCCTCTGCCGAGGTAGTTTCTCCTCTTTCTGCAGTCGCTTCAGTGGTCAATTCCGAGGGTTGGGTCGGCTCAAGCTGTGCTGTCTGTGCCCCGCAGGCGGCAAGGGCGAGGGGCAGGGCCAGCAGGCAGGCGAGGAATTTTTTCATAGCGCTTCTCCTTTTTATTCTCCCGTGTACATTGTTACCGGGGTATAGTCGGTGCCGCCCGCCAGGTAGGCGGCGCGGTCGATAGCGGCGTAGGCGGTCTTGTCAAAAAGGTCTGTGTTTCCCATGCTGCCGTGGGTGACAATTACCCGCCCATCGGGCAGCAGCATTTTCGGGAAGCCCGTGGATGCAGACTGGCTCGTTTCCTTTATAAACGCCGGGCGATAACTCTGCCCACCATCCAGGTCATATATCTGCACCGTTTCGCCCGCATCCCAGACGATCCATTGCAGCTCGCCCTGCTCGTCCTCCAGCAGCTGCTGGCTTATATAAGGGTCGTCCCGTGGCAGTACCTGTACCATTTCACCATCTTCCAGCTTGCATACACCGGTCGGGAGTGCATCCTCATCGGAACAGGCGAAGTACAGTGTACCGCTGCGTTGGCCGCAATAGTAGTAATCTTCCCCTACCGCCGGGTAACTGTATACTTTTTTCATCTCGCCGGTGGCGGCATCAACAAGGTCAAATTCTTTTTCCGAGTTCTGCAAAACAGCGTTGTACATATCGCCGTCCTCTGGGCTTGGCAGCGGACTGGGGCTGACGATGCGCTGGATGAGCCATTTATCACCCACGCCGCTTATCGACTGCGTCTGATCCGGCAAGTTGATATAACTCACCTCGTTCGTGGTACGGTCACGCCGGTTAATGCGCTTCCCGCTGTCATAGTCCATCTCATACAGCGCGGCGTCATCGTACCACGCGGGGAAAAAGAGTCCCTCTATGGGTACACGTTCCACATTGCCGGTGGAAGTATCCACGATATAGCGGCATTCCGTGGGATTGCCCGTATCCGCATCCTCAATCAGATACACCTCTACCGTATCATCCCAGGCGGCCATGCCATAATACAGGCCGCCTGGCAGCTCGATTTCTGCCAGCTTTTCCTGTGCGGCAGTGGCGCAGTCCGTTTTTATAACATAAAAAGTGTCTGTGTTGGTGGTTTCGTCATATTTCTGGTTCATGCCGTACAGCCCGGTGTTGGTATACATCATATAATACGACGCTGTGCTGCGCAGTCTGCCCGCAGTGGCTGCCGCCGGGGTGGAAGTCTCCGGGGCGGTCTCGGTGGTCTGGGTCGGTTCAGTGGGCGGTGTACTGGCGGTGTCCGCTGTCTGTGCCCCGCAGGCGGCAAGGGCGAGGGGCAGGGCCAGCAGGCAGGCGAGGATTTTTTTCATAGGTGTTCTCCTTTCGCGTTCGGTTTAGCTGCAGGATACCCCACAGTTGTGACAGAGTTGTTTCAATTCTGCACTTTTTCGGGAGAATTTACAACTTTTTTCTCTGGTATGTTCACTATATAAATACACTTGACTTTCTTATGAAAGCATAGTATAGTAGTTACATTGTCCGCGCAAAGCGGGCATAGGTAAGTGTATAAAAGACAAGATGTAAGAAGAGGGGTATTTTACATGACAATTTTTACGGCGGCCATTGAGCAGGCCAGCGATATTCTGTGGAATTCACTGCTGTTGTTCCTGCTGGTCGGCACCGGCGTGTTTTTCACCATCCGGCTGCGGGGCGTACAGCTACGCCGCTTTGGCGAGGGGTTCCACCGCGTTTTCGGCAACTTCACCCTGCGGGGCAAAAAGGCCGATGACCAGGGAATGAGCAGCTTCCAGGCATTGGCCACGGCCATTGCGGCCCAGGTGGGCACCGGCAACATCACCGGCTGCGCCACGGCGCTGGTCAGCGGCGGCCCGGGCGCGCTGTTCTGGGTGTGGGTATCGGCGTTCTTCGGCATGGCGACGATTTACGCCGAGGCCGTGCTGGCCCAGCGTTATCGCACCACCGTCAACGGCAAAGTCACCGGCGGCCCGGCGTACTACATCCGCGCGGCGTTCAAGGGCACCTTTGGCAAGGTGCTGGCGGGCGTATTCTCGGTACTTATTATTCTGGCGTTGGGCTTCATGGGCAACATGGTACAGTCCAACTCCATCGGTGATGCGTTCCATAACGCCTTTGGCATGAGCCATCTGGCCGTGGGCATTGTCGTAGCCGTGATCGCAGCGTTCATCTTCCTGGGCGGCGTGCAGCGCATTGCCGCTGTGACCGAAAAGATCGTGCCCATCATGGCGGCGTTTTACATTGTGGGCTGCGTGGTGATCCTGGTCATGAACTACAAGACGCTGCCCAATGCCTTTACGCAGATCTTTGTGCTGGCGTTCAACCCGCAGGCGATGGCCGGCGGCGTGGCCGGTGTGACCGTGCAGCAGGCGATGCGCTTTGGCGTGGCCCGCGGCCTGTTCTCCAATGAGGCCGGCATGGGCTCGACCCCGCACGCCCACGCGCTGGCTAAGGTCAACCACCCGCGTGAGCAGGGCGCCGTGGCCATCCTGGGCGTGTTCATCGACACCTTCGTGGTGCTGAC
>OGEZ01001577.1_pt1 | contig 10709 bp, 10 predicted proteins | sample 1570831 | NCBI WGS metagenome assembly OGEZ01 (sample SAMEA2582059, study PRJEB24529) | metagenome | biome: Human gut stool | place: China | collected 2011
AGTTATCGATCGGATTATCTTAAAAGAAATATTATGCGGATCTTGATGGAATTATTGAGTGGCACGAGGGTGAAAATAAGTTAGAAATACGAAATTTATATACGGTTCCCGGTAATGTCGATGCCGCAACCGGAAACATTCGTTTTAATGGTGATGTAAATATCATGGGGAATGTGACGTCCGGATTTTCTGTGCAGGCGGCTGGAAACATTGTAATTGACGGACACTGTGAAGCGAGCCAGATTGAAGCCGGTGGCGATGTAATTATCCGAAAGGGCTGTCAGGGAAAGGGGCTTGGAAAGATTATCGCAGGAAAAAGTATTGTGGGTCAGTTTTTTGAGTCGGCAGTTCTGACGGCGGGAAAAGATGTGCAAGCAACATATTTGCTGAACTGCCAATTAAAAGCAAACGGAAAACTTCTGGTGGAAGGAAGAAAAGGTGTGATTATTGGCGGAAAAACCTGCGCAAAATTAGGTATTTCCTGCAATGGTATTGGCAATATAGCAGAAATTGCAACCGTTGTGAGTGTAGGAATTGACAAGGAGGATATGACGGCATATCAGGAATTGCAGAAAAAGATTGAGCAGACACAGGCGGAATTGCAGACGTGTGAAAATGGATTGAATAAATTAATGGCGAATCCGGTGCATGATGAAAAAGTTTCGATGATGATACAGCGGCTGACACGAGCAGTATATACGTTAAAGAGCAGCCGTAAGGAGCTTTTTTCAGAACGGAATGCCCAGATGGAACAGATGACAAAGCAAAAAGAGGCAAGGATTCAGGTGTCCGGGCGGGCTTATCCGGGTACGTTACTGTTTTTGAATGAGGATCCATTTGCAATTAAGGAAATATACAACAATGTGGAATTTGTAAAACATGATAACCGCATTGATACATTGGCTCATTAGGGGGTGAAGATATGATACAGGGAAAAGATATGTTGTTTAGTTATGTGATTTCTGTTATCGAAAACAGAGATTTTTATGCAGAGTATCATTGTGAAAAAGTGCAGCGTTTTACGAGGATTTTGCTTGAAAAAGTGATTCGGTTCTGTCCGGATTATAAAATATCGGAAGAGGATGTGGATACAATCTGCTTTGCGGCAATGTTGCATGATGTCGGGAAAATTGTCGTTCCGGACCGGATTTTACATAAGGCAGGAAGGCTTGATTTTAATGAATTGGAAATTATGAAAAATCACACGAGAAAGGGCAGACAGATTTTTGAGCGTCTGATGAAACTTACAAGAGAAGACAGTGCGGATTATGCACTGTATAAATGTTGTGCAGAGGTTTGTATGTATCATCACGAGCGCTATGATGGTGATGGCTATCCGCTGGGATTAAAGGGAGACGAAATTCCGATTGCAGCTCAGATTGTGGGGGTGGCAGATGCCTATGATGCACTTATCAGTGAGAGAATTTACAAGCCGGCATACAAACCGGAAGAAGCATTTGAGATGATTATTGAAGGTGATTGCGGTGTGTTTAATCCGCGTCTGATTGATTTGTTTTCCATGATGCGTATGGAGTTGGAAGAAGTACATGAGGAAATAATGCGAAAGAAAGGTTGACAGATTACATAGATGTTGCTATAATTCTTAACAAATGTAACAATTTCGTAACAATTACAATTTGTAAACAAGAAGGTAATAAGATGAAGAAATATGGGAAGAAACTTTTTGCACTTGCATTAGCGAGTGGTTTGATTGTAGGCAGTGTATGTTCCGTGCAGGCTGCCATGGTAGGTTCAGAAGAGCAGGTAGAGGGTGCTACCGTATTGCTAGAGCAGTATTGCAGCAATGTGGCAAATGGTAGTGTAGATGCAAAGGCATCTGAAGTATTAGTAGCATCGGAGCCAAATGTGACAGCTGTACCGACTGCAGCACCAGTATCAGAACAGACAGCAGATACAGCAAAGGAAACGGACAAGGATACGCATGTAGAACTGAATTTAAATTATTCAAGACTAGGTGTTGCCAATAAAGTGGATACCTATTTGAATGTTAGAAAGAAGCCATCAGAGAGTGGAAAAATAGTAGGAAAGATGACAAAGAATGCCGGATGTCATGTATACCACATCAAAAAAGGCTGGGCTAAGATTGTTTCCGGTAAGGTAAAAGGCTATGTAAAGGCGTCTTATCTGACAACAGATGAGAAAGCTGAAAAACTGGCGACGAAAGTAGGCCGTGAGTGTGTAGAAATCCAGACAGATTCACTCCGTGTACGTGCTCTTCCATCGACATCTGCTCCGATTTATTCCGTTGTATCGGAAGGCGAGGAGTTCACCATGAAAGAGGGCGAACTAACTTTAGATTATGTGAAAAAAATTGTGAAAAAACAGAAAATATCCAAAGATGCGATTAAGAGAGCCGGCGGATATGAGGCAATGCAGGAACAGTTGAAAGACTTTATCTGCATTTATGTGGATGATGATTATGCATTTGTTGCAAAAGATTTTGTGAAAGAGCAGTATACACTGAAACGTGCGACAAAGGTAAGCACCGTGAAAGCATCTTCATCAAGCGGTGTATCGTCAAGTCAGGCATCGATTGTGGAATATGCAAAACAGTTCTTAGGTAACCGTTATGTTTGGGGAGGCGCAAGTCTTACAAACGGAACAGACTGTTCCGGATTTACAATGAGTCTGTATGCGAAGTATGGACATTCCCTGCCGCATAACGCTGCAGCACAGGCTGGCTGCACAAGAAAAGTTTCGTCACCAAAACCGGGCGATTTGTTCTTCTACAGCAACGGAAGCCGTATTAACCACGTTGCGATGTATATTGGCGGCGGTATGGTAATTCATGCCAGCAACCCTCGTGATGGTATTAAGATTAGTAATGCTTATTATCGTCATCCGGCTAAAATCGGACGAGTTATGAATTAGTTTTATAAAACAGTAAATGTTAAAAGCACAAAGCAAAGGCGTTCGCGCAGTTGTTTTGTGCTTTTTTGTATAAAGGCAGATATTTTTGACGATACTGTCCCTAAGAGCAACGATTGATTGAAAAGAATGGATGGTGGACAACATGAATCGAAAATATATTGTGATATGCAGTTTTTTTGTGGCGTTTTTTGTATTGTCGTTATTGTGTTACGGAAGTTTTGAGTATGCAAAAAAGCAGGAACAGAAAAAAATGGCGCAGCAAAATGCAGCTCAGACAAGCACCAAGCAGGAGCAGCGGGTTACAAGCGAGACAAAATTAGTGATTGAAAAGTGGGAAGAAGAATCCGAAGAACTGGTAAAAGAAGAAAGAGACATGCCACCGGAGTATGCCGGTCTTACAAGGGAAGAACTGGAAAAGCAGCTGACTGTAGAAATTAAAGATAAGTCATGGGAGGAAGAAAAAGAAGGTCTTGTAAAAATTACACTGGAGTCATTTTCGGAGGATAAAATTGTTATTCGCAAGGTATATAACAAATCGAGTGAGCAGGGATATATTTTACGATTGAAGGATGGCGAAGTGGTTATCTACCGAAAGGACGAGAAAGAACGGATACGCCGTGCGGACAGAAAAAGAGCTGTATTCCGTCCTTGAAAACTTTTCCAGTTAAGGTATAATAGAGAAGATAAAAGGAAGAGACGGAGGATGTCATGAAGACACAGTGTGATGTGATTGTTGTAGGAGGGGGAGCTTCTGGTTTATTATGTGCTGTCATGCTTGCTAGGAAAGGCGTGCAGGTGACAGTTTTAGAAAAGAATCATCGAATTGGTAAAAAACTATCGGCAACCGGAAATGGCAGATGCAATTTTACCAATTTACATATGAATGAGAATTGTTATTATGGAAATTCGGAATTTATTTCTCATCTTTTGACAGAGGTGCCTGCAAAATGCGTGATTGCAGAGTTTGAAAAATATGGTATTTTGCACCGGGAAAAAGATGGCTATGTTTATCCGCATACGAATCAGGCTGCGACTGTTGTGAATGGGCTGTATCATGCCTGCACACAGTTTGGTGTAACAATTTATGAAGACTGTGAAGTAGAGCAGATTACAAAGAAAAAAGAATTTCTTGTCCATACATCAAAAGGAGATTTTAATAGTGCCTATGTTGTTTTAGCAACCGGCGGAAAAGCAGGGAAAGAGAGCGGAGGAAGTGAAAGCGGTTATTCGCTGGCAGAAAGTTTCCACCATACAGTTACTAAGTTATATCCCGGATTAACCGGTCTTGTATGCGATGGTGTGGTATGGAATAAGACGGCGGGAACGAGGGTTCAGGGAACAATTTCGTTGATGATTGATGGGAAGACGGAGGCTTTTGAAACCGGAGAAATCCAGATTGTAAAAAACGGCGTATCCGGCATCCCGGTTTTTCAAATGTGCCGTATCGCAGCAAAAGCACTGGATGAAAACCGGTTGGTGGAAGGTGTGATTGATTTTGTTCCTTCCCTTTCTAAGGAAGAAGTAAAAAACTGGATTAAGAAACATGGCGTGGAAGGATTGCTGCCACAAAAATGGGTGCCGCTTTGCAAACGGGCAAAAAATCCGGTGGAATTTGTAAAAACTTTCCGGTTTGTAATCCGTGATACCTTTGGCATGGAGCGTGCGCAGGTGACCGCAGGCGGTGTGCCGGTAGAAGAAGTGGTGCAGGATTCCATGGAATCAAAAAAGGAAAAACAGTTGTATCTTTTGGGTGAACTTTTGGATGTGGATGGAATTTGTGGCGGCTATAATCTGCATTTTGCATGGAGTACCGCAATGATAGCAGCAAAACATATTTTGCAGTTGAGGAAGGAGAATGAAAAATAATGCTTCAATTATCTCAGTGTAAATTGTCGTGGCAGGAAGATTCTTTTTCTAAACTGCAAAAAAAGGCAGCTAAACTGCTTGGAATTTCGGTGGAGGATTTTACACAGTTTACAATTGTAAAACGCAGTCTGGATGCCAGAAAAAAGCCAAATCTTTTTGTATTATATACTGTGAGATTTTTGTGCCGCAGGGAATCGGAAGTTCTGAAAAGAAATCGAAAGAATAAAAATTTAACCATTGCCAAAAAAGAACCTTCTTTGTGGCGGCAGATAGAAGAAATTAAAAATCCCGAGCGTGTTGCTGTTGTGGGGGCAGGTCCGGCAGGACTTTTTAGTGCCTACTATCTGAGTCTGTGCGGTTATTCCCCGATTGTCATTGAGCGGGGAGCAAAGATGGAAGAACGCCATGATGATATTTTGAAATTCTGGCAGGAGGGTGTCTTAAAACCGGACTCCAATGTGGCGTTTGGCGAGGGAGGCGCCGGTACATTTTCGGATGGAAAATTAAATACCGGAGTGAAAGACAAAACCGGAAGAAAACAGTTTGTTTTACAGAGTTTTGTGAATTTTGGTGCCCCCGAAGAGATTTTGTATGATGCAAAGCCACATATCGGTACGGATGTTTTGCAGACGGTGATTACGAATATGAGGCTTGCAATGGAAGAAAAGGGCTGCCAGTTTTTATTTCACACGAAAATGACAAAAATTTTAGAAGAAAATGGACGTGTGTGTGGCGTGCTTACACAGAATGGAGAAAAAGAAGAGACTATTTTGTGTGAGCGTGTGATTCTTGCCATTGGACACAGTGCCAGAGATACGTTTGAACTCTTAAAGAAAGAACATATCACGATGTCGCAGAAACCATTTGCCATGGGCGTTCGTGTGCAGCACAGGCAGGAAGATATTGATCGTGCACAGTATGGATTTAATGATGAAAAACTGCCGGCATCGCCGTATAAACTGACGGGAAAGACAACAGATGGAAGAGGTGTCTATTCTTTTTGCATGTGCCCGGGCGGTTATGTAGTAAACGCATCCTCCGAAGAGGGTGGACTTGTCGTGAATGGAATGAGTAATGCTGACAGAGCATCCGGATTTGCAAACAGTGCGATTGTTGTTTCTGTTTCGGAAGAAGATTTTGAAGGAGACGATTGTCTGGCAGGTGTTGCATTACAGAGAAAGTATGAAAAACTTGCGTATGAACTTGCTGATGGGAAAATTCCGGTACAGCGCTATGAAGATTTTTGTAACAATCAGCCGACGAAAGCACTTGGAAAAGTTGTGCCGTGTGTTGAGGGAAAATGGCGGTTTTCAAATATCCGCTTAGCGTTGCCAAATTTTATAATCAATGGTATAATTGACGGAATGGGGCAGTTTGCGGAGAAAATTCATGAATTTGACCATCCGGATACATTGTTGCTTGGTTTGGAATCACGCACCTCATCACCGGTTCGTATTGAAAGAGATGAGGATTTTGAAAGTGTTTCTCTGGCAGGCCTTTATCCCTGCGGGGAGGGCGCCGGATATGCCGGAGGAATTATGTCGGCGGCAATGGATGGATTACGGATTGCAATGAAAATACAGGAAAAAAAGAAAGAGGAATCAAATCATGCGTGAGAATTTAAAGGATAAAAAAAGAATTGTATTTAAAGTGGGTTCTTCCACATTGACGCATAAAGAGACAGGAGCACTTGACCTTGTCAAGATGGAGAAATTTGTGCGGATTCTTACCGATTTACATAATCAGGGCAAAGAAATTGTTGTCGTTTCTTCCGGTGCAATTTTGGTAGGAAGAAAGGCACTTGGCAATATGGAAAGACCGACAGAGCGTTCGGTGAAACAGGCCTGTGCAGCGGTTGGACAGTGCCGCCTGATGACAGTGTATCAAAAACTTTTTTCGGAATACAATCAAAATACCGCACAGATTTTGATGACTAAAATTACGATTGCCAATGATATCAGCAGACACAATGCGCAGAATACATTCCGTGAATTATTAAACTTAGGAGTCATTCCGATTGTGAATGAAAATGATACCGTGGCAACCGATGAGATTGATTTAAGTTTTAGTGATAACGATTTTTTGTCTGCGATTGTGGCGGCAATTATTGGCGCAGATTTGCTTGTTTTATTAAGTGATATTGACGGACTGTATACCGATGACCCGAATAAAAATAAGGATGCCAAATTGATTCCTTATGTAGAGCGGATTACGGATGAAATGTTAGGCATGGCAAAAGGACCTTCGACCGATATGGGAACCGGCGGTATGAGTTCTAAAGTCGGAGCGGCAGGTATTGCAAATGACGCCGGAGCGGATATGGTGATTATCAATGGCGATGACATGGAACACATCAATCAGCTCCTTGCCGGTGAGGAAATTGGTACATTATTTAAGGCTCATAAGACAACACATTTTCATTTGAAAAATTATTTAGACCGATAGAAAATAGGAGAGACAGAATGAATCAGGAAAAGATTAACCGTATCAATGAATTGTATAAAAAGCAGAAAGCAGGGACAATTACGCCGGAGGAAAAAGACGAGCAGTCCCTTCTTCGAGCAGAGTATCTTGCTGCAATTCGCAATAATCTGCGAAATACATTAGAGCATACCTCGATTCAGGAGCCCGATGGCACCATTCGTAAATTGAGAAAAAAGGAAACACATTGATGACAAAAAAAGAAATGCGAAAAAAGATGCTTTCTCTGCGGGATTCTTTATCGGAGAAGGAGCGCATGGAAAAAAGCAGAGAGATTGCAAAACGACTATTTACATTGGAAGAATTTCAAAAAGCAGAGGTGGTTTTGTCATATCAATCATTCCGCTCAGAAGTGGAAACGACGGAAATGAATCAGAAAATTCGTGAGAGCGGCAAATCTCTTTATCTGCCAAAAACGTATGCGGACAGAAAAGAGATGGCGTTTTACCGGGTATATTCGGATGCGGATTTAATACCGGGCTATCAGGGGATTTTAGAGCCGCAGGAAAAAGAGCCTTTTACAGAAAAACTTGCGTCATTGAAACCGGAGAAAGTTCTGATGTTGATGCCGGGGGCTGCCTTTGATGATAAGGGAAACCGCATTGGCTATGGAGGCGGTTATTATGACCGCTTTTTATCGCAGATGGGGAGATATATTGGAAACCGTTTTATGCTGGCATTTGAAATGCAGTGGGTGAAAGAAGTTGAAGCAGAAGCATGTGATATTCGGGTAAACCGGATTTTGACAGACAGGAGGTAAATCATGGAATCAGCTGAAAAGATGTTAAAAGAGCTTGGAGTGCGGGCAAAAAAAGCGTCCCGTGAGTTAAATAGACTTGGTGTAAAGAGAAAAAATGAGGGGCTCGAAGCGGTAGCGAAAGCACTTATTTTACATCAGGATAAAATCCTTGCTGCAAACGAGAAAGATGTGAAAAAGGCAAAAGAGAATCAGATGAAGGAATCGTTAGTGGACAGACTTTCTTTGACAGAAGAGAGAATCGAGGCAATGGCAGAGGGACTTACCCAGATTGTGGCACTCGAAGACCCGGTTGGCGAGGTGTCGGAGATGAAGACATCACCGCTTGGTATGCAGATTGGACAAAAGAGGGTGCCTCTTGGTGTGATTGGTATTATTTATGAATCCAGACCAAATGTAACAGCGGATGCGTTTGGGCTTTGTTTTAAAACAGGAAATGCTGTCATTCTGCGGGGAGGAAGTGATGCCCTAAATTCAAATCTTGCGATTACAAAAGTGATTGCAGAGGCACTTTCTGCGTGTAATTTGCCGGCAGACAGTATTCAACTTTTGACGGATACTTCCCATGAGACAGCAGAGAAGTTTATGCGTCTGAATGAGTACATTGATGTGCTGATTCCAAGAGGCGGTGCAGGACTTATTAAGACGGTTGTGGAAAAAAGTACCGTACCGGTCATTGAAACCGGAACCGGAAATTGTCATGTGTATGTCGATGAGAGTGCAGACATTGATATGGCAGTAAATATTATTGAAAATGCAAAGACGCAGCGTTATGGTGTGTGTAATGCCTGTGAATCGCTGGTTATACATAAAAAAATTGCAAAGGACGTATTGCCAAAAATTGCTGACCGTTTAGCAGAACATGGTGTGGAAATGCGTGGTGATGAATACTCGATGCAGTGTGATCGTAGAATTATTAAAGCGTCAGAAGAAGATTATGGAACCGAATATCTGGATGCCATTATTTCCATCAAAACGGTAGGTTCCCTGGGGGAAGCGATTGAGCACATCAATCACTATAATACCGGACATTCGGAAGCAATTGTCACATCCGACTATCACAATGCGATGACATTTTTGAATGATGTAGACGCAGCGGCGGTTTATGTCAATGCCTCGACAAGATTTACCGATGGTTTTGAGTTTGGCTTTGGTGCGGAAATCGGAATCAGCACCCAGAAACTCCATGCGAGGGGACCAATGGGGCTTAAGGCACTGACAACGACTAAATATATTATTTTAGGAGATGGACAAATCAGGCAGTAAAAAAATGAGTTTTTGAGGTGACGTATGAAGATGAGAGGAAATGGCTTGCGGTTAATTCGTGTGTTTTTTCGACTTGTTTTTGAAATGATACGGAATTATAAGAAGTTGAACAATGACCCGGACCACAATTTCCTAATATGCAAAGAAATTTGTCAAAAGATTGTAGAATCTGCCAAAATTCAATTAGAGATTGTTCAAAAAGAGGCATTTCCAAAATTGGAAAACTTTTTGCTTGTGTCAAACCACCGTTGTTTTTTTGATGTGGTTTTTCTACTGGCAACAATTGAAGATACAATTAGTTTTGTGGCGGCGAAAGAGCTTTGGCATTATCCGATTCTATCCCGTTATTTGGATTCAATTGGGTGTGTGGCACTCGAACGGGGAGCAAAAAAACTGGAAACGATAAAAAGCAATATTGTTTCCATGCATCAGGCACTTGCCAAGGGAAATCTTGTCTTATTTCCGGAAGGAGAATGCAGCTATTACGATGAGCAGATGCACAAGTTCCGAAAGGGCGGTTTTATCGGGCTGGATGCAAAGCAGCCAATCGTTCCGGTTTATATAAAACCGGAACGACTCTCAAGCATTGGAAGATGGATTGTCCCAAAGGGGAGAGTGGCTGTTTTTATCGGCTCGTTCTTTTCACCGTCCGAGGTTGAAAAAGGAACCCCGACAGCCGCCAAAATTGCAGATATGGCAAGAGACGAAATTCTTGCACTCAGACAAATGTCAGAAGGTTGACATTTTGCTACAAAAAAATTATAATTGTGCTATTGAAGACACATTTAGGAGGCTAGTGGCGTGAAATCATATGGATTGAATGAATTAAGAAAAAAATATTTAGAATTCTTTGAAAGTAAAGGACATTTGGCGTTGCCAAGTTTTTCACTTGTGCCGGAAAATGACAAAAGTTTGTTGTTAATTAACGCCGGCATGGCACCGCTGAAACCATATTTTACCGGACAGGAAATTCCTCCGAGAACACGTGTGACAACTTGTCAGAAGTGTATCCGAACCGGAGATATTGAAAATGTAGGAAAAACGGCTAGACATGGTACTTTTTTTGAAATGCTTGGTAACTTCTCCTTTGGTGATTATTTCAAGCATGAGGCAATTGCCTGGTCGTGGGAATTTTTGACGAAAGTTTTGGGGATTCCGGAGGACCGTCTGTATCCGTCTGTATATTTAGAAGATGATGAGGCATTTGATATCTGGAATAAGGAAATTGGGGTGGCAAAAGACCGCATTTTCCGTTTTGGAAAAGAAGATAATTTCTGGGAACATGGTGCCGGTCCTTGTGGCCCTTGTTCTGAGATTTATTACGACCGTGGAGAAAAATACGGCTGTGGAAAGCCCGGTTGTACGGTTGGCTGTGAGTGTGACCGCTATATCGAGATTTGGAATAATGTATTTACTCAGTTTGAAAATGACGGCAACGGCAACTACA
>OGEZ01001578.1_pt1 | contig 10697 bp, 6 predicted proteins | sample 1570831 | NCBI WGS metagenome assembly OGEZ01 (sample SAMEA2582059, study PRJEB24529) | metagenome | biome: Human gut stool | place: China | collected 2011
GCTGCCGTAATGCCTTATCGCGTGAAAACAGAAGGTGGTGAGTTTTTAGATGGTGTCGAAACGGAGACAGACGGAATCCTTGCTTATATGAAAGAACGCGATGAAATAGTGCAGTCAGTGGCACCAAAAGTAAGTGATTACGAAGAGTTTTTTGCCGAACAGCTTACGAAAGCGCAGTCTGTTGTCCATATTTCCATGGCAGAAAGTGTTAGTCCCGGATTTGCAAATGCACTGGAAGCGTCAAAGGCGTTTGATAATGTTATGGTTATAGATTCCGGACAATTGTCAAGCGGTATGGGACTTATGGTTTTGTATGCCCTATCTTGTGCTACCGGCGGAATGGGAGCCGGGGATATTGCGCAGAAACTTAAGGCTTATAAAAAACAGATTCAGACAAGTTTTATTGTAAGCGAGACGGGATATCTGATGCAGGCAGGAAAAATTTCGGAAAAGGTTCATAAACTATGTCAGGCATTTATGCTCCATCCTGTAGTTGTTCTAAAAAATGGCAGGATGAAAATAAAGAAAATTTATGTTGGCAGAAAAAAAACGGCATGGAAGAAATACATTACTTCCACGTTTAATAAAGAGCTTCATATGGATAAAAAGATGCTGTTTATTACCTATGCAGGACTAACGAATGATGAGTTAAAGGAAATTACAAAAGAAGTAAGAGAAAAAGATGCAATCGAGAACATTATTTATCAAAAGGCATCTCCGGCGGTTGCCATTAACTGCGGACCGGGTACCTTTGGACTGTTATTTGCAAAGATGGATGATGAATAAAACGTATGAGGTGATAGCAAGATGAAAACAATATTAGTTGTAGATGATGATAAACTAAATCTTTCGGCAGCGCGGAAAGTGTTAAGTGGCGAATATAAGGTAATCCCTGTTGTGAGGGGAACACAGGTATTGTCTTATTTGGAAAATGAGGAATGTGACATGATTCTTTTGGATATCAGTATGCCGGAAATGGATGGCTTTGAACTGCTTAGAAAAATTCGGACGATGGAGAACGGTAAGGACATTCCCGTGATTTTTCTTACGGCTGACAATGATACCGAGACGGAGACCCGCTGTTTTAAAGAGGGGGCCATTGATTTTATTGTAAAACCTTTTGTGCCGGCTGTTATGCAGTCAAGGATTGGAAGAGCACTTGAACTAGAAGAACTTCGGCGTGGTCTTGCGGATAAATTAGAGAAGAAAACCCGTGAAGTATCGGATATTAAAAGTAAATCTTATCAGGATGTCCTAACCGGTCTTTGGAATCGCGCCTATACAGAGAATGCTGTAAATGAAATGATTTCACAGGGGAAAAAAGGTGCTCTTTTTATGCTTGATATGGATAATTTTAAAGCAGTTAATGACAATTACGGTCACATTGCCGGGGATGAAACACTTAAAATATTTGCCGGCACTTTAAAGAAATTTGCAGGAGAAGGGGATGTTCTTTGTCGGATTGGCGGTGACGAGTTTATGATTTTTGTAAAGGATGTTACAGAAAAAAGTGAACTGGGCAGCCGTGCAGCAGAGATTATTTCCGGTTTTCAAAAGAAATTTGCCGAATTTGATTTTGAAACCGAGTGTTCCGTTTCGATTGGCATTGCGCAGACACCGGAAGACGGAATGGAATTTAATAAACTTTACAACTCAGCAGATAAAGCGTTATACTATGTGAAGCAGAACGGAAAAAACGCATATCATTTTTTCAGTGATAAGTTACAGAAGGAAAAAAGCCGTGCCGGAAAAATTGTTGATCTGAAGTATATTAACAGTTTAATGAGCCGTGCAGATGATGGACAGGGCGCGTATTTTCTTGATATAGACAGTTTTCATCATGTTTATAATTTTATCTGCCGTTTTGTAAAGAGAAACGAAAAGGATGTTCAAACCGTGTTATTTACGGTGAATGAGGAAAATCAGGAAATTGATGTGACAGAGATGGAATTGATTTTGGAGACCTTAGAGAAAGCAATTTATACGTCTTTACGCAGGTCGGATGTATCGACAAGATATTCCAGTAAACAGATTGTGGTAATTCTTATGGATACGGACGAAGTAAATGGAAGTATGGTTGCGGATCGTATTTTGGATTGTTTTTATAAAATGTATTCGCATCAGGAGGTGCAGATCGATTATGACATCGCGTGCATCAGTCGATAGAACTTATATTGCAATTGATTTAAAATCGTTTTATGCTTCTGTGGAATGTAAAGAACGAAATCGTGACCCACTTACTACAAATCTTGTGGTGGCAGATCAAACAAGAACAGAAAAAACAATTTGTCTTGCTGTTTCACCCGCTCTTAAAAGTTATGGAATACCGGGGCGGCCACGGCTTTTTGAGGTCGTTCAAAAGGTGAAAGAAGCAAATTATAAACGCCGGTATCAGGCACCGAATCGAACATTTCTAGGTGCCTCGGATGACAGTGTGGAACTAAAAAAAAATAAAACTCTTGCCATTGATTATATTGTGGCACCACCCAGAATGGCATATTATATGGAGTACAGCACAAAAATTTACGATATTTATTTGAAGTACATTGCACCGGAGGATATGCATATTTACTCAGTGGATGAGGTGTTTGTGGATGTGACCGATTACCTTTCTACCTATGAAATGACGGCAAGAGAACTTGCCATGACAATGATACAGGATGTTCTCAAAACAACTGGGATTACAGCGACAGCAGGAATTGGTACCAACATGTATCTTTGTAAAATTGCGATGGATGTGGTGGCAAAACATATGGATCCGGATAAAAACGGGGTGCGGATTGCGGCGTTAAATGAGATGTCGTATCGGAAACTTCTCTGGAATCACAGACCGCTTACCGATTTTTGGCGTGTAGGTCCCGGCTATGCAAAAAAATTAGAAGCAAATGGTCTTTATACGATGGGCGATATTGCCAGATGTTCCATTGGAAAACCGGATGAGTTATACAATGAAGAACTTTTGTACCGGTTGTTTGGTGTGAATGCGGAACTTTTGATTGACCATGCATGGGGGTATGAGCCGTGCACAATTCAGGATGTTAAGGCGTATAAGCCGGAGACGAACAGTGTGAGTTCCGGTCAGGTTTTGCAGTGTCCCTATGATTTTGATAAAGCGAAACTGGTGGTAAAGGAAATGACGGATTTGATGGTGCTTGATTTGGTCGACAAAAGACTTGTTACAGATCAGATTGTACTCACGATAGGGTATGATATTGTAAACTTGACAGACCCATCAAGAAATCGAAGCTACAAAGGAGTTGTGACAACGGACCGTTATGGAAGAAAGGTGCCAAAACATGCACACGGGACAACGAATTTAAAAAGGCAGACTTCATCCACTGCTATAATTATGGATGCAGTAATGGAATTATATGACCGGATTGTAGATAAAAAGTTATTGGTTCGCCGGATTACCATTACGGCGAATAAGTTAGTGAGTGAGGATTTGGTGCAGGAGAAAGAAAGCTATGAGCAGCTACAGCTTTTTACGGATTATGAAGAAGTAAAACGGGGGCGCGAGAAAGAAGCGGCTGCTCTTGAAAAAGAAAAACGAATCCAGCATGCGATGCTTGATATTAAGAAAAAGTTTGGAAAAAATGCAATTTTAAAAGGAATGAATCTGGAAGAAGGTGCAACTGCCAAAGATAGAAATTCACAGATTGGTGGACACAAGGCATAATCGGATCAGAAAAAGGAGGTCAGGAAATGCTGAATAATGAAATTAGTCATAAATACGATGACATTCTTTCTATGCCGCATCCCAATTCCAAAAATCATCCGCGCATGGCAAGAAGAGACCGGGCGGCGCAGTTTTCCTCATTTGCGGCACTGACCGGACATGAGGAGGCAATTTCCGAGACGGCTCGTTTGACGGATGAAAAAGCAGCACTTGGTGAAGATGTGATGGAGCGGCTTGATTGGATTTTTATGCAGATAAAAGCCAAAATGAGTGAAAATCCGGAGGTGACGATCACATATTTTCTGCCGGATGAGAAGAAGGCAGGCGGGAGATATGAAAGTTATGCCGGTGTGGTAAAGAAAATGGATGAATATAAACGCGAATTGGTTTTTAACGACCATACGGTCATACCAATGCACCAAATTGTAAATATTGAGGCCGACTGGCTGGAAAGGAGTTCAAATGAAGACATTACTTGTGATTGACATGCTTTAAATGCAATGGGATTAAAAACTGTATTTCCGGAAACTGTTATTTCCGTGGACGCAGCGTGCTGCGCGGGAGTGACAAAAGAGTCCCACGAAAACGCGCTGGCGTCCATGAAAATGTGTCAGATTCAGATAAAAAATTCACACTAAGTGATTATGAAAGAATCTGTTTTAAGTCTTCCTCCGGGGTTGATACTTTGGAAATGTGATACTCATCAATCAGATATTGCAGCACATTTTTTGAGAGGAAGGCTGGCAGTGTTGGTCCCAGATAAATATTTTTGATACCAAGGTGTAACAGGGTCAGCAGAATGCAGACAGCTTTTTGCTCGTACCAGGACAGAACCATCGACAAAGGAAGTTCATTGACATCACAATCGAATGCCTTTGCCAGTGCGATAGCAACCTGAATGGCAGAGTAGGCATCGTTGCATTGTCCCATGTCCATGATGCGGGGAAGTCCGCCAATTTCACCAAGGTCTAAGTCATTGAAACGGTATTTTCCACAGGCAAGTGTCAAAATAACGGTGTCTTTTGGTGTCTGTTTAACAAATTCGGTATAATAATTTCTTCCCGGTCTTGCGCCGTCACATCCCCCGACTAAGAAAAAGTGCCGGATGTCGCCGTTTTTTACAGCATCAATCACCTGGTCTGCAACACCAAGGACGGTTCCGTGTCCGAATCCGGTCATGACATAGTGGCCGCCATTAATTCCGGTATTTTCTTTGTCTTTTGAATAGCCGCCAAGTGCCAGTGCTTTTTCGATAACCGGTGTAAAATCTTTGTCTTCACCAATGTGTGTGACATTTGGGTAAGAAACGACTTCGGTTGTGAAAACGCGGTCAGCGTAACCAGGTTTCACAGGCATTAGGCAGTTGGTTGTAAATAAAAAGGCTGCCGGAACATTGTCAAATTCTTTTTGCTGGTTCTGCCATGCTGTTCCAAAATTTCCTTTCAAATGAGGATATTTTTTTAATTCCGGATAAGCGTGGGCAGGGAGCATTTCTCCGTGGGTATAGATGTTAATTCCTTTTCCTTCCGTTTGTTTAAGAAGCAATTCCAAATCTTTCAAATCGTGACCGCTTACAACGATAAAAGGTCCTTTTTCAACAGTCAGAGAAACCTTTGTCGGAACCGGAGTGCCATACGAGGTTGTGTTCGCACGGTCTAACAGTGCCATACATGCGAGGTTTACCTCACCCGTTTCCATAACAACCGGGAGAAGATGCTCCATATCAAAATCATAGCTAATTACACAAAGTGCTTTATAAAAGAACTGATTGACGGTTTCATCTGTATAGCCAAGCATTTTTGCGTGGTATGCATAGGCTGACATGCCACGGATGCCAAAGAGGATAAGGGATTTTAATGAGCGGATATCTTCATCTGCTTCCCAAATTCGTTTCATGTCATAATTGTCGGTGTTTCCACATGGATTTTTGCATACGCTGCAATCCGGTACAATGATGTGTTTTTCTTCATTTACCCGCTGAATCATTTCGCGCAGCGTATCATCGTTAAAGTTTACATTTGTAATGGTTGTAAAAAGACCTTCTATAATAATCTGATCCGTATTTTCCGTTTTTTTATTGTTTTCGCAGGCACGTGCCAAGCCAATCAGTGCTCCGGTTAATTCATCCTGAAGATTGGCAGTTTCGGCAGTTTTACCACATACGCCTGCACAACCGGTGCATCCGGCACATCCTGCGGTCTGTTCACATTGAAAACAAAACATTGAATTTGTCATGCGTTTTCGCTCCTTTGATTTGTTATTGTGAGCTTATTATAAAAAAATTTAATTAAGAAATATGTTGTTATAACCACGTTTTTTTGACGCTTAACAGGAAATATTTGGATTACGGTTTTGTCGGTGGCTGGTGTATCGGCGTATCGATTGGACAGTGGCTTGGCTTTGTGCTGGAAACGCTGCCGGATACTTTACGATGCTTTGTAAACGTACGGCAGGAATGCTTTCAAATTTCAGCACAAACACATCAGAAATTGATAGCATGAATGAAAGCACACAAGATGGTAGCACGTATCCGTACCTTGGCAAAGCAATTACAGGATGGGCTTGCAATGTAAGGTAAGAGGAAAAGAAACTGCCGGTTCTAAGAACAAGAATTCTAGGAATCGGCAGTTTTTTGAGGGTATTAGAAAATATCGTATTTATATTTCATCACGCGGTAGGCGTAACGTTTGGACTGGTAAGTGAAGGTGCGAATCATTTTTCCGTTTTTGTCATACTCGCCGTAGGTGTGGTTCATGCCGCTGCTGAATGTGATGTTTTCATCAAAATGCTGGACACTGCTGACAACACTGGAATAAGGAACAGCAAATTTTTTTACAAGCCGGTAGGTCTTTTTCTTCTCATCCACCAGATATTTGTAGTAATAAGAAGCCTTTCCTTTTTTGTAGGAGCCGACGCCTTTATAACTTTTCCAACTGAATTTTGGAAGTGTTTTTGCACTGCCGAAATTGTTGTTGTACAGGTAGAGGTAATACTGCCCATTTGGGAGGGTATCATCTTTTTCTACAGTAATCGTATGCTGACCGGCATGTCCGACAAATTTGACACCGGTCCGCTTGAGAAGATACTTTGCAAGCGATGTCTTTTTGTAGAGGGAGCCGGAGTGGATGATGTACTTGATTTTCGGCTTTTTGTAAATATTGCTGACCTTTACCAAAGAACTTTCTTCCCGGCTGCTCACAATTAGTTCTCCATCATTAATTAAATCTAAGGAATTTAAATGGAGCCAGTCAAGTTCAGTTCCTCCGTAGGTGTTTTTACCACCCTTTCGCTGAACATGTTTTTTTCTGGAAGCCGACATAAGTTTTGCAAAATCAACTAATTTTTTTGTTTTTTTAGTTTTAATATCAACAGAAATAACAACGTCTTCAATTGTTTTTTTCTTCTTATCATTTACAAGACACAGTAATTTTTTATGAGCCGCATCATACATAAAATCGTGGTGGAGTTCGTAACCTTTGAGAGAGATTTGTCTCACGATATGCCCTAAGCGGTTCATGACGGCAAGTTTGTCAATATCATAAGAGAAAATCCAGTTGCCGTCTACGGTGAGAATTCGGTCGGTGCGGTAGCCATTCAGTGGTGTCAAGCCGCGGCTTGCACCGTTGTTATCGTAATAGTAAATGTTGGTGGCATCTGATTTATCGTGTCCAAACATGGCATAGAAGCCGAGCGAGACGGCAGTTTTGCTTTTTCCGTTTTTCACTTTTTTGATTTTCGGAATCGCTTTTTCCTTTTTTGGTGTCGTTGAAAAGCGAACAGTCTTTTTCCGCTCATTTGCTGCATTGTAGAAATTAATTTCTACTGTATTTTTTCTGCCGGCAGCGAGTCCCGGAATCAGATATTCGTGAGTTAGGCGCACATTTGCTTCCGATCCGCCTGCTAAAGTGCCAGAAACCGTTTCCGCACCTTTGGCTGTAATGGTGTACTTGGCGTAAAGTGGTTCTGTAGAAACCGCATAAAAGTAAATAGAGGTACTCAGTGTGCCATATGGATTTTTTACTAACAGAGGGGCATCCAAAGTTCTTTTCCCCTTTTTCCATTTGGTCAGATAAGAAGTTGCTTCTCTTTGGTATTTGGTTGTATAAACGTTTTTCGTACTGTGTTTGATAGTAAGTATTTTTGCCTGAGATTTTGTGGCACAAACGAGGGTGCCGCAAAACAGAAGGAAAAACATACTTACCAGTAGTTTCTTTTGTTTCATTGGATGGTCTCCTTTTCATAGTATACATCAGTAAAATCATATTTTATTACGCGGTAAGCGTATCGTTTTGCGGCATAAGTATATGTACAAATCATGTTTCCTTGTTTATCGTATTCGCCATAAGTGTGATCCATGCCGCTGCTGAATGTGATGTTATTTCCAATATAATTCACTCCGCTGACCACACTGGAATACGGAACAGAGAACTGCTGAACCAATTCGTATGTTTTTTGGTTTTCATCGACTAAATATTTGCAAAAATAGGAGGCAGTTCCTTTGCGGTAAGTGCCGACGCCCGGATAGAGGCTCCAGTCAAATTGAGGGAGTGTTTTGGCACTGCCAAAGTTATTATTGTACATAAACAAATAATATTGTCCGTTTGGCAGTGAAGCATCGTGTTCTACTGTAATCGTGTGCTGACCGGCATGTCCGACAAAGTTCCCTTTTTGTTTTAATAGCAGTTTTTCATATTTGGTTCCTTTATAAAGAGAGCCGCTGTGGATTAAGTAGTCAATGGAAGGATTCTCGTAAATATTATTGATTTTAATAATTACGCTTTCTTCCCGGCTGCTGAATACGGCATCTTTATCATTAATCATATCCAGAGAATTCAAATGAAGCCAGTCAAGCTCGGTTCCGCCATATGTATTTTTTCCGCCTTTGCGTTGTATGGAGCGCTTTCTCATGGACTTCATCATTTTCTCAAAATCGACCAGTTTTTTTATTTTTCCGGTTTCAATATTGACAGAAATCAAAACATCTTCAATTGTGTCTTTGTCGGTATCGTTGACAAGACATAAAAGCTCATTTCGTTTTTCATCGTACATAAAGTCATGATGAAGTTCGTATTTGCCAAGAGAAAGTGTCTTTTCGACTTTTCCCAGTCGGTTGACAAATGCAATGTCTGTGAGGCTGTAGGAGTAGACAAGTTTACCATCAATCGTTAAAATACGGTCGGTGCGGTAGTCATTCAATGGTGTTTTTCCCCGGCAGATACCGTTATTGTCATAATAATAAATATTTTTTGCCTTAGATTTATCATGTCCCAAAACGGCAAAAAGTCCATCGGTCAAAGAAGATTTGCTATTCCCCTTTTCCACTTTGGTAATGGCAGGAATCTGTTTATCCTTTTTAAGTGTAACAGTATATTGATAGGTATGAATCAAATTGTTTCCTGCGTCATAAAAAGCAAGGGAAAAATGATTTTCAAGTCCCGGTGCCAGTCCGGTAATTAAGTATTCATGTGTTTTTGTTACGCTGGAATCGGAATCATTTTTCAAGCGGTGTTTTATCACGCTGCCATTGTTACAGGTCACTTCACAGACGACATAACTATCTTGTTCCGATACGCCGTAATAATAAAAGGAACCGGTATTTGTCCCATATGGATTCCAGACAACAAGTGGATCTTCGATTGTGTAGGAATTATTGTTTCTCATATTTTGAAGCTGGTTGTCTGCTTCTGTCTGGTAAGCATCCTCATAAATATTTTTGCTTTGGTGTTTGATATCCTGAACCGGAAAATCTTCACTGACTAAACCGGTATGTTTTTTTTGCTCGATTTGTTTTTGTCTTATATAATGCCGATAGCAGAATAGGCAGACGAAACCGATTAAAAGAATACCAATGATGCTTATCCAAAGTGCTTTTCTTTTCATGCGTGTACTCCTTTTTATGTAATGATAGATTTAGTGTAAAAAATAATTATGTCAAAACAATTTCAGGTGGGTGGTACTTTATTAGTTTCCGTAATTCGTCAGAATATCTTTATGTTTTGTGGGCGCTTTCGCTCGTTGAGTACGTAGCGGTATGGGCACTGAAACTACCAGTGGTCTCCGCTCCGCTTCGGTCGTTGCAGAACAGAAGTCCACTGGACTTCTTGCAACTCATACCGACGTACTCAAAACCCACAAGACCTAAAGATATTCTGCCGAATTACTGGAATCCTAATAAATACCAGCAACCACTTGATACAAACTTTTTCATTTAATATCTTGCATGTCACCCATTTTTTGTCTACAATTAGTTCTATTACAAAAAAGATAGAAAGAAGGAAATATAACAATATGAAACAGGACAAAACTTTTCTTGGAACGGAGCCGGTGGGAAAACTGCTTTTTAAACTGGCAGTGCCAACGGTTATTGCACAGCTTGTGAATATGCTCTATAACATTGTTGACCGCATTTATATTGGACATATGCCGGGAGACGGAAGCCTTGCACTGACCGGGGTTGGTGTGTGCATGCCATTGATTATGATTGTGTCAGCGTTTGCAGCGTTAATCAGTTCCGGTGGTGCACCGCGTGCTTCGATTGCGATGGGAAAGGGAGAGCATGAGTCGGCAGAGAAGATTCTTGGCGGCTGCGTTACGGTGCAGGTAGTGATTTCTCTTATTTTGACGGTAGTTATTCTGGTTTGGAATAAAGATTTGCTTCTTGCTTTTGGAGCAAGTGAAAATACAATTTCGTATGCAAATTCATATATGAGTTTGTATGCATTTGGCACACTTTTTGTACAGCTGACCTTGGGAATGAATGCATTTATTACGGCACAGGGATTTGCAAAGACCGGTATGTTTACGGTAATGATAGGTGCAGTGGCTAATATTATATTGGATCCTGTTTTTATTTATGGGTTTCATATGGGAGTAAGAGGAGCTGCACTTGCTACTATTTTATCGCAGGGAATTTCTTGTGTGTGGGTAATTCATTTTCTATGTGGTGAGAAAACGATTCTCCGCCTCAAAAGAAAAAATCTTCGAGTGGATTTTGAGGCGGAGAATCGTTTTCTCACCA
>OGEZ01001582.1_pt1 | contig 10652 bp, 13 predicted proteins | sample 1570831 | NCBI WGS metagenome assembly OGEZ01 (sample SAMEA2582059, study PRJEB24529) | metagenome | biome: Human gut stool | place: China | collected 2011
CTGTGACGGCTTTACCGAGGTGCCCGACCAGCGGGTGCTGTTGGTAGAGGGGAAACGCATCCTCATGATGCACGGCCACCGGTATGAGGTGAAGCTGGGGTATTCCCGGGCCATGTGGGCGGCCCGGGAGGCCGAAGCGGATATTCTCCTCTGCGGCCACACCCATATCGCACTGGACCGGGACCTCATGGGGTTGCACCTGATGAACCCTGGCTCCTGCCGGGGCAGTCGAGGAACCTATGGCGTGATCGAGCTGGGAGAGGGGGAGCCCCTCTTCCGCATCGAAGAGAACAGAGCCGGCGCGTGACCGGCGGAAGGAAGTGACGGATATGTTGTTGACCATCGATGTGGGCAACACCAATATGGTATTCAGCGTATTCAACGGGGAAGTCTTAAAGGGAAGCTTTCGGCTGACCACAGTGGCTGGCCGGACTTCTGACGAGCTGGGCATGGACATTTGGAACCAGCTCTCCCGGCTGGGGATCAAGCCGGAGGATATCGGTGGCTGTAAGCTTGGAGCACTCGGCGTGCCGGAGTTTGGTACGGATTTCGCAATGCAGATGCTTATTGATACGAAGCCGAAGTATTTTTCGGACCTTGTGCGTATTGCGGGTCTTGCCCATGGTACGGATGTGTGGCTGGGGAACGCCCAGACGCTTATCCAGGAGGGGAAGGCAACGATTCAGACGGCGATCTGTACGCGTGATGATATTATGATCTATCTGATCCAGCAGGGGCTTGAGGAAGGTCTTGCGTTTACGATCATGGAGGCGGTTCGTAAGGGCAAAGGCTTAAAGCCTGAGTGGGAAGAGGAGATGACGAAGCATGGAGTTCCGGACTGGTATATCTGGTCATGTAAGAAGATCAAATATATGTTCCCGAAGGCTCATGCAGCGGCGTATGTTATGATGGCATGGCGTATTGCTTATTGTAAGGTGTTTTATCCGTTGGCGTATTATGCGGCGTTTTTTAGTATTCGTGCAAGTGCGTTTTCTTATGAGATCATGTGTTTGGGGCGTGAGAAATTGGAATATCACTTGGCGGATTATAAGAAGAGGGCGGATACGCTTTCGAAGAAGGAGCAGGATACGCTCAGGGATATGAGGATCGTGCAGGAGATGTATGCGCGGGGGTTTGATTTTCTGCCGCTGGATATTTATACGGCGAAGGCCAGACATTTCCAGGTTGTGGGGGACAAGTTGATGCCTTCCATTAACAGTATTGACGGTCTGGGGGAGAAGGCTGCGGACTCGATCGAGGAGGCGGCGAAGGATGGGAAGTTCCTGTCCAAAGAGGATTTCAGGAACAGGACGAAGGTCAGTAAGACGATCTGCGATCTGATGGAGGAACTGGGGATCTTGAAGGGACTTCCGGAGTCGAATCAGTTGTCGTTGTTTGATTTCTAAATTTTATAGTGGCTGGGGGGACGCGCCGGTGAGACTGCGGGCGCGGACACTTCACGGGATTCCGGGAGGGTTCCTCTAAGCTCCCAGAAAAATGCTAAGGGCGGAGGCCCGGGGACACAACTCGCAACTTGCGTTGCTCAGACAAGTGTCCCCGGGCCTCCAACGCATTTTCCTGCGAGCCAAGAGGAAGCCAGCTCCCTCCACCCAGGCGGTCCGTGCCCGCAGTCTCACCGGCGCTGTGTGTTGGCGGGAGTGAGGGATGAAGGGAAGGTTGTGGTGGGAGAGAGGAGGTGGCGGAAGCTGGACGATGCGCGGGGGCCCTTTGGGCGCCGCGGCATCGCGAGGTTGTTGTGGCGGTGTGAGGAAGTTGAGGGATCGTGAGGATGTGGGCAGTATGGGGACGTTGGGGGATCGTGAGGATGTGGACAGTATGGGGACGTTGGGGGATCGTGAAGCATCTGAGGTTTTTATTCCTCTTGGAGGAGACTGTCCAGGTATTGCTGGGTGGTCATGAGTTTGGTGTGGAGAGGGGACAGGTAGGAAAGGATATTTTCGGCTTCTTTTTGTGAGGTCGCATTGAGCCCTGCTACAGCATCGGTGAGGTAGATGACTTTGCATCCGGCATCGATGGCGGAGAGGGCGGTGGAGAGTACGCAGCATTCTGCTACTACGCCGGAGATCACGACGCGGGAAGCGTGTTTTGCGAGTTCACGTACTTGCGGGATGACGAAGGAGGAGTAGACGCTTTTTGTGTATACAGGGTATTTTTTTGTGTAGGGCAGAAACTCGGACATCATTTCGTTGAGCCAGGGGTCTGCGTTTACGGCGGCGTTGACTTTGTTGTATTCTTTCCATACGCCTTCCGGGTGTTTTGTGGCGAGGTACTGGGTGAAGATCACCTGGGAAAGGGCGCGGCTGTTTAGAAGGCGGAGAATGGAGTCGGATGCTTTTTCGACTTCTTCGCAGGCCCATTCCTGACCTTTAGTGTAGACATTCTGCATGTCAATGACAAGTAATAGATCCTGATTTGTTTTTGCTGTTTGATCCATAAAGAGATTCCTCCTGATTCTTGGCGGCCTGGTGAGAGAACCGTGTATCTAAAGTTTAGTATAGTTTTGATGAGGAGAATTTACAAGTGAAACGAATGTTACTTTATTAACAATCTTGCTTGAAATCAGGCGTTTTCATTGACTTTACACAAAATCAATGCTATCTTTATTGGGAATTGTTGTTAAATTGCAACTATCTGGGTAACTGTTCAGTAGGTCTGCGCATTTACTGCGCTGACCGTAAGAAAACATAGGCGGGTAGGCAAAAATCCCATTGCCGCAGGCAATTTTTCATGGATTTTTGCTCGTGACTGTGAAGGTACTGAACAGTTACCTATTTGGAAGCTTTTGCGCTTGATGCGCCAACTGGATGGTTGCGTTGAAGTCACAATTTAGTATGTTCTGGAGGGAGGATATTGTATGGGAAGCGAGCAGATGCTGCTGACTTAGATTTTAGTGAGTCTAAGGTAGCGGAATCTGGTGCTTCTGGGAGGAATGGTCAGGAAAGGCGTGAGAAGCTCCTGATAAACTGGCAAGGATGAAGATCAAGAAAAAAGAAAGGGTATATGAGGTATGAAGAATTTATTTAAAACAAAGTTTGATGCGGCAGTGATCGTGCTGATTCCGGCCTGCATCGGTATCAATTATCTTGGAAAGCTGTTTGCGAGTGTATTAAAACTTCCGTTATGGCTGGATTCTATCGGAACATGCATCGGTGGATGCCTTGGCGGTCCGATCATCGGCGCGATCTGCGGTGCGGCGAACAACCTGATCTATGGTTTTTCCGCGGGAGATAATATTACGCTTATCTATGCATTGACAAGCTTAGGTATTGGCGCGGCAGTTGGAATCATGGCCCGCCTTGGATTTATGAAATCATTCCCGAAGGCAATTCTTACAGCCTGTGCAGCCGGTCTTGCTGCGGTTGCGATCTCTACCCCGTTAAACGTATTATTCTGGGGCGGTACTACTGGAAATGTATGGGGTGACGCTGTGTTCGCAGCAACTCAGGCGGCTTCCATGCCGGTATTTCTGGGATCTCTGTTAGATGAAGTTGTTGTGGATGTTCCGGACAAACTGATCACTCTGATCGTTGTATTCTTTATTTTAAAGGGTCTTCCGAAGAAGCTTACAACGCTGTATGAGGCAAATTCCGAGATCGAGACTCTGGACTAATCAGATTTAGAAAAGGAAATGCAGCTGTTCTTCGGAGCAGCTGCCGGGAAACAAATATATGAAAAGTATCAGCCTGTTTGTAGATAACGGGACATATCTGACGAAGGTGCATCCCTTTACAAAATTGATGTATATCGCTGCCGCCATCAGTATTCCGCTGATCACTGGAAAGCTTTGGATGTTTGGTGTGTTTATCGCAGTCAGTCTCTGTGTTCTGGCCAGCGGAAAGATCCTGAAAAAGACGTTTCCACTGATCGCATTTTCCTTTACGATCCTTTTGACGATTTTCCTGATCCATGGATTGTTCAACCAGAGAAACGAGAATGTGCTGTTTCAGATCGGCGGGCTGAAATTTTACAGAGAGGGCACACTTTACGCCCTCCATATCGGTTTAAACATTCTGAACATGCTGCTGTCCTTTGCAGTGTTCGTCCTCTCTACCAAGCCGTCTGAGTTTGTGGATGAGCTGGAGAAACGTGGGTTTTCACCGCGTTTCGGTTACATCGTGACATCCGTGTTCCAGATCATCCCGCAGATGATGGGAACTATGAATACAATCATGGACGCGCAGCGCAGCCGCGGACTGGAGACAGAAGGAAATCTGCGGACCCGTGCTAAGGCGTTTTTACCGCTGATCTCCCCGGTAGTCATGAGTTCCCTGATCAATACCAGAGAGCGGGCAATCGCTCTGGAGGTGCGTGGATTCGGCGCAGGAAAAAAGAAAACATGGCTGTCAGATCGGAAACGTCACAAGGGAGACCAGGAGATCACGATTTTACTGGGACTCTGCATTCTGGCAGCTATTGCATGGAGGATCGTTGTATGTCTGAGATAATCATTGAAAATTTACGATACCGCTATCCTCACGCGAAGAAACTGGCGCTGGATGGTTTGAACTTTTCAGTAGAAAAGGGAGAGTTTATCGGTATTATCGGAGAAAACGGAGCAGGAAAAAGTACGCTGAGTCAGGCGATCATGGGGCTTGTTCCGCAGTTTTACAAGGGAGCTTACGGCGGAAAAGTCATTGTGGACGGCATAGAAGCCGGAAAGACTCCGGTATCACAGCTCTGTGGTCATGTGGGTCTGGTGTTCCAGAATCCGTTTAACCAGCTGTCCGGAGCAAAGGACAATGTATATGAGGAAGTCGCTTTCGGAATGCAGAACCTGGGAATTCCGGCCGAAGAGATGAAGGAGCGGGTGGAGAACGCCCTGAAGCTTCTTGATATCTGGCAGTATCGCGATCGGAATCCGTTTGATCTGTCCGGAGGTCAGATGCAGCGTGTGGCGATCGCCAGCGTGCTGGTCATGCGGCCAGATGTCATGATCCTTGATGAACCGACTTCCCAGCTTGATCCGGAGGGAAGCGACGAGGTATTCCGGGCGGTTGAGACCCTGACGAATTCCGGTATCACGATCTTAATGATCGAGCAGAAGATCGAGAAACTGGCGGCTTACTGCGACCGCATTCTTCTTCTGCATGGTGGAAAGCAGATCGCGTTTGATACGCCGCAGAAGGTATTTTCCATGCCGGATCTTGCGGATTATGGGATTCAGGAACCGGCATTTACCCGGATCTGTAAGGCAGAACATGTGACTCTGCCGGATGGAACGTATCCTGTCACTGTGGAAGAGGCTGCCGGAGTGCTGAAAGAGAGACATGTGGGAAGAGCAGAGGCAAAAGGAGCTGCGAAGGCGGATAAAAAAAAGGATTCAGAAGTTTTAGGCGAGGAACAGTTCCTCATTAAGAATCTGGATTTTTCCTATCTTCCGGATGTGCCGGTCTTAAAGGCGTTGAACATGAGACTGGATAAGCGTCCGACGGCGATCATTGGCCAGAACGGAGCGGGAAAGACTACGTTGGTAAAGCTGCTGAAGGGACTGCTGAAGCCGGTATCCGGAAACATTTACTTCCGCGGCGAGGACATTTCTGGAAAAACGGTGGCGATGTTAGCTGGAAATGTCGGCTATGTGTTCCAGAATCCGGATGATCAGATCTTCAAATACAATGTGATGGACGAGATCATGTTTGGTCCGATGAATATCGGGATGGATCCAAAACGCGCGGAGGAAGAGGCAAGGCGTGCTTTGGAGTTGACCGGGTTAACAGGCAAGGAGAAGGAAAATCCTTATGACCTTGAGTTATATGAGCGGAAGATGACTGCGATCGCTTCGGTTCTTGCCATGGACACGGATGTTCTGATTTTAGATGAGCCGACGATCGCCCAGGACTGGAAGGGACGCCAGATCATTGGCGGCATTATCCGCAGCCTGTCGGAGAGAGGAAAGCTTGTGATCGCGATCCTTCACGATATGGATTTTGTGGCGGAGAATTTTGAGCGCGTGATCATTATGGCTCATGGACAGGTGCTGGCGGATGGAACGGCCAGGGACGTGTTCATGCAGGATGAAGCGTTGAAAAAGGCAAGACTGCAGAAACCGTATATGATGCAGCTCGGTGAGGTACTGGGGTATGAGAGAGCGTATCTGACGGTGGATGAGATATTGAGGGATCAGGTGTCCTGATTAAAGTGAAAAAGATGTGCAGATCATTGGCCCGGGGAAGATTTGAGCCGATGGGGCACATCTTTTATCAGTTACAAAAATCATAAATGTTTCAATCAGTTCACCATGTTGCTTTTATTTTGTGATATACTGTTTTATATATTTTTGGGTCTCCGCTGCCGCTCTTCGTTCCACTACGGTCGGTTCAGAGCCAACGTCCACTGGACGTTGTGAACCGGTCGGCACAGAGCATAGGTCCGCCGGGTCTCTTGTGGTCTTCGCTTCGCTACGGTCGGTGCAAAGCGGACATCCACCGGATGTCCTGCACCCTTGTATTTGTCCGTATCAGAGTTTGTAAACACCGGTGGGTTGATATAGCACAAGGGAAACAATAAGGGAAATTCACTTTTTACATCTGAGTTTACGGTAACGACAGGAGGAAAATTATTATGATCATCAAGAAGGATACATGTAAACTTGCATTGGTGCAGGCGGCACCAGTCATGTTTGATAAGGACAAATGTGTGGAGAAAATCATCACCCTGATCGGGGAGGCGGCTGCTAAGGGAGCGGAACTGATCGTTTTTCCTGAACTTTTTATTCCGGGATACCCGTATGGAATGACTTATGGATTTACCGTCGGAAGCCGCAGCAAGGCGGGACGAGAGGACTGGAAGACTTACTACGACAATTCGATCTTAGTGGATGGACCGGAGATGCAAAGAATCGTGGATTGTGTGAAAGAGCATTCGGTGTATGTGAGTGTCGGATATTCTGAGCGTGATGCTGTTACGGCGACGATTTACAATTCCAATGTCATGATCGCGCCGGATGGACAGACGATGAACCACAGAAAGCTGAAACCGACAGGCAGTGAGCGCGTGGTCTGGGGAGATGCGGATAAGGATTTCTTCCCGGTAATGGAGACACCTTGGGGACCGATGGGTAATCTGATCTGCTGGGAGAGCTACATGCCGCTTGCGAGAGTGGCGCTTTACCAGAAGGGAGTTGCGCTCTATATTTCCCCGAATACGAATGACAATGAGGAGTGGCAGAATACGATCCGCCATATCGCCATCGAGGGACACTGCTTCTTCATCAATGCGGATATGTACTTCACGAAGGATATGTACCCGAAGACCGCCAGCGGGGATGAGGAGATTGCGAAGTTAAATGATATCGTGTGCCGGGGAGGAAGCTGCGTGATCGATCCTTACGGGCATGCAGTGAGTGAGACTGTGTGGGATAAAGAGGAAATCATCTACGCGGACCTCGACATGCAGAAGGTCCCGGCGAGCCGGATGGAGCATGATGTCTGCGGGCATTACGCGAGACCGGATGTTTTGAAGTTGAGTGTGGAGGATAAATAATGAAAGTATTGATGATCAATGGAAGTCCGCGGGCGAATGGAAATACATCGATCGCGTTGAATGAGATGAAGACGGTGTTTGAAAAAGAGGGAGTCGACGCGGAGATCGTGCAGGTCGGCAGTGAGGCGGTAAGAGGATGTATTGCCTGTAATCGATGCGCGGAGCTTGGGAAGTGTGTGTTCGACGATGTGGTGAATAAGCTGGCGGTGAAGCTTTCGGAGGCTGATGGACTGGTGGTCGCAAGCCCTGTTTATTATGCGTCCGCAAATGCGACCCTGATCGCGGTTCTGGACCGGCTGTTTTATAGTACATCCTTTGATAAGACAATGAAAGTCGGGGCGAGCGTTGTCTGTGCGAGACGCGGGGGATGTTCGGCGACTTTTGACGAGTTAAATAAGTATTTTACGATCAGCAACATGCCGATCGCATCTAGTCAGTACTGGAACTCCATCCACGGGCGCGGACCGGAAGAAGCTGTGGGGGATGCGGAAGGTCTTCAGACGATGCGGGTTCTTGCGAGAAATATGACATTTCTCATGAAGAGCATTGAGCTTGGAAAAGAGAAGTATGGTCTTCCGGAGAAGGAAGAGGTCGTGCGGACACATTTTATCAGATAGAGAAGAATGATATTGGAAGGAAATTATGCGATGAATCGGCAGAAACTGGTAAGTCAGATCAGAAGGTATGTGCCTTATAATGAGCAGGAAGAGGCGGATAAGGCTTTGATCTTAAACTGGATCGAGAAGAATGATGACGCGTTCCTTCGGGATAATGTGGTGGCGCACATGACGGCTTCGGCCTGGGTGGTGGATAAGGACAGAAGTAAAGTCCTTATGGTGTATCACAATATTTATCATTCCTGGTCATGGCTTGGCGGGCATGCGGATGGGGAGACAGATCTTCTGGCGGTTGCAATCCGGGAGGTGAAGGAAGAAGCAGGAATTTCCGATGTTAGGTCAGTGTCGGAGGAGATTTTTTCTCTGGAATCACTCACCGTTGACGGACATGTGAAAAAAGGACGGTATGTGTCCAGTCACCTGCATTTGAATGTGACGTATCTCCTGGAGGCAGATTCTGAGGAACAGGTGTCTGTGAAGGCGGATGAGAACAGTGGGGTCGCTTGGTTTACGCCGGAGGAGGCGTTAAAGAAATCTACGGAGCCGTGGTTTGTGGAGCGGGTGTATGCGAAGCTGATTGAGAAGACACGGTCACAGAGTGAAGCAAAAATTGGATAGGTGCTTTTTTGCGGTGACGGTCCTGATGGCGTGGATCGCTTGCATAGAGACAGTATTGACGGCATTTCGCGGGCAGGCAGCAGCTAAGAAATGTTTAAGGATGTCACAGAGGGCAAGGTCGTAGATACATTCAAGGCGATGGTGGAAGCAATGTTTAAAGGTGCCGCAACAGCTAAGGGAGCACTTAGTATCACACCGGAGAAGGTGATCGTTACAACACCGGGTGCAGATAAAAAAAGAGCTGTAATTGGAAAGTAAAACTCCTATCGGCGCAGCCGATACGGAATGGATTTTTGCATGTAACTATGTTTATCGGTGGACTGGGTGTCCGGAAACTATCCGGAGCGTTTATACAAGGCTCTGATGAATTCGTCCACGGTGCTGACTGTCTGGGATGGAGGGCGGCTTGTGGGGCTGACGCGGGTACTTGATGATACGGAGATGCTGGCGCAGATCCATTATGTGCTGGTAGATCTGGAATATCAGGGACAGGGAATCGCCGGCAGGATGATCGAGTATATCAAGGATAAATATAAGGATTTCCTGTATATCGAAGGCATGCCGGAGGACCGGGAAAACTGCCGTTTTATCTGAAACATGGTTTTACGGAGATGGAACGTGGGGCGGCGATTCAGATCTGCAATTATAATGGGAAAAAGTAAAGAAATGGGATATTGCGTATGTGGTATCCTGTTTGGGGTTAGGAAGAGAATATGAAAGCGAATCATTTATTAGCTGAAATGCCGGTTTCGAAAGTCTTTTTACAGCTCGCATTCCCAGCCGCGGCATCGCGAGGTTGTGGGTCGCGCATTGTTAAGCTGTAGTTTGATTTTTGGGGCTGATATGATAGAATGTGGGTGACGACGGAAAGAGTCGGATATTGGAGAGAGTATTTTTTAGGAAAATTAAAGATTTATTCAGGAGAGCTTTTAAAGGGGAAAATTATGGCAAATTATAATGTTTATTTTAGTCCGACGGGCACGACAGAAAGAGTCGTAAAACATATGGGAGAAAGTTTTGGCAGTATGGAAAATATTGACCTGTCGAGACGGGATATGAAAAATCATGAAATGAAACAGGGGGATTTTTGTATTGTGGGAGTTCCGTCCTTCGGAGGACGTGTTCCGGGAATTGCGACCGAGAGACTTCGGAAAATGAAGGGTGGCCGCACGCCGGCATTTTTACTGGTTACATATGGAGGAAGAGCGTATGAGGATACTCTGGTGGAATTGAAGGATGTGCTTGAGGCGCAGGGCTTTGTCTGTATTGGGGCTGCTGCGATTGTGGCGGAACATTCAATCGCCCATCAGATCGAAGCGGGGCGTCCGTCAGCGCAGGATTACGATGAACTTGATACTTTTGCAGCTGAGGTGAAGGAGCGCCTGAAGGGGAATGTCTGTCCGGTTGAGGTGCCGGGAAACAGGCCTTATAAGGAATACAAGGTTCTGCCGATGGACATCCAGGTGTCAGATGAATGTATGGGATGCGGAAGCTGCGCGGAGAGCTGTCCGGTTGGAGCAATATCGTTTGAGGATCCGAAGATGACGAACGGAGAAGCCTGCATTTCATGTATGAGATGCGTGGAGATCTGTCCGCAGAGTGCAAGAAGCGGGAATCCTGAAAAGGTCCAGATGATTTCGGAGAAACTGAAAATGATCTGTCAGCCGGATAAGGCGAATGAGTTTTTCTGATTTAGAGATAGTTGGGAGAAATGTTTTGAAATAGGGCTACCGCAATCCCACTGGCTTTAGACGGTGGGTTAAGGTAGCTGGAAGTTGAGGTTTGTGCTATACTTGCGTTATGGGAAGGTGGAAATCAAAAAACAGACACAAATATTTGTTTCAGTATCATATTATTTTCGTATGCAAGTATAGAAAGAAATTGCTGATGTCAAAATAAATATCAGATGATATA